>Ga0247842_10003382_pt1 | contig 21638 bp, 27 predicted proteins | sample LaCruzMarch2015__3_FD_192411 | JGI IMG/M metagenome (GOLD analysis project Ga0247842, IMG submission 192411) | Freshwater microbial communities from meromictic Lake La Cruz, Castile-La Mancha, Spain - LaCruzMarch2015_19m | ecosystem: Environmental > Aquatic > Freshwater > Lake | place: Spain...
ATTCAAGAGAAGATCACGATCTATGATGCCAAATGGGAGATCACCAAACCCGCGATTACCGAATATTTGAAACACCCAAAATATGCGCTCTAATTTTTTTTCAAACGGTTGTGCGTAACTCCTATACGATCAAAACTCACATGATGTGCGCATCAGGCGGAACCCTATGAAAATCGCCAATGTTTTCCCGGCATAACACGGCTGCGCTAGTGATTATCAAAAACCCGAATTTGGAATCCGTTGATTATTTCCTCCGCAATTTGCGAGATTTTCATGGCAAAACCGGGGTCAATATCCCCGTGTTCTTCTCATAGTCATGATTGCCCCGCATGACTGCCCATATAACCTTAGTCGTCATCACGGATGCCAGATCTGCGCATGGCGACTGCACATGAGAGCCAGCCTGAGTCGGGAGTTGGGAAGTAGGTGCCGGATCCTGTCCTTCTCAATTCCATTTCAGACATATCGTAATAGCTGCAGGAGAAGTCAGAAGAGAAGATCGCCCGTATCTCCTCTTCAGTATACGTTGTCATCCGTTCGAGAGATGTATACTCCATGACATGCGAGAAGATCCTGTACGGGATGAACCGTCGCTCTTCGCAGATCTGCCTGCACGGCTTGAGGTGCTCGAAGACAACACTCTGTACCGGTGCGATGCTTGAGAGTGTATCCAGCACCCGAACCATCGCCCGCTTACTGATGTAGTACGTGAGTCCTTCCATGACTATGACAAGGTGAGTGGGTTTCCCACTACCTATTTCCGCATCCAGCGTGTCCCTCAAAAAAGCGGTATCGGTGATATCCCCTTCGATACAGGAGATAAAACGGCTCTGCTCCGGAACAAGTTCAGAGTACATCTGGTGCTTGCGGCTCATCCCGCTCATGTCGATCTCGATGAAGCGGACACGGTCACAAAGCAGAGGGGACAGTTCCAAAGCCAGCGGGGAGAAACCGGCACCGAGATTGACGACCGTTGCACTTTTTGCGTCCATTCCGATCAGCGCCTCTACGGTGTTTCTGATGAAGTTCTTCCTGTTGATGATGACCTCAGAGTACCAGGGGCATACGCGATTGTACCGGGCGAGCAGCTGCCTGCCGGTGGATAGGTCAAGCTTTTTGAGATAGCCGCTGACCATGGGCTGGGTGCGGTAGTAACCGCTTGCCCAGAGCATGACGAGTGCCGCGGTGTCTGATACCGGATAGGGATTCCTGCTTTCCGCCGTCATCTCTGAACACTTCCTTTGAGTATATCTATTGCGGGATCAAAAAAACTCGCTCATGAACCTTCAGACAATTCTCATACAGTGTAACTATCCAGCAGGTTGAGTGCCAACCTAAACCGTAACCAGAACGAAACTCCTTTATTGTCCGTTCAACTCATAGAGATGTTATCATGGATCATATTCAGGTCATGGGGGTGCAGGGGCTTCCTCTCATCAGAGCCGGCGACAACATTGCAGAAATGATCTGCGAACGCGTGCCGGTAAAAGACAATGACATTATCTCTATCGCCTCGACCATCTACTCGAAAGCTAAAGGATATACAAAAGCACTTTCGTCATTTACACCATCGGAGCGTGCGTACCGACTTGGAAAGCTGAACGGTGAAGATCCCCGGTTTGTGCAGGCAGTGCTTGATGCGTCTGCTGATATCATCATGGAGCACCCGTTTATCCTTTCCGAGCTCTCTTTCGGGCATATCGGTGTTCGGGCAGGAGTTGACCAGAGCAATATTGATGACGGCATGGTGATCTTTTTACCACCAGATCCAATGGCTGCCGCTTCCGAATTCAGAGCCGAGATTAAAAAAATCGCAAATGCTGATGTCGGAGTCATCATCACCGACACCTGCGGGCGATCGTTCCGTCGCGGGCAGACCGGCAATGCAATCGGCTGGAGCGGGTTTCCTGCGATCCGGGATTTCCGGGGCGACACGGATCTCTTCGGGCATGTGCTCAAAATTACCGAAGAAGCGGTAGTCGATGAAATTGCGGGATTTGCAAATTTCGTCATGGGCGAGAGCAACAACGGTGTCCCCGCAGTCATCTTCCGGAACTGCCCGAAATGGGATGGGCATGACAACCTCTACTTCACAAAAGAGGAAGACATCACTAGGAAAGTGCTAAAAAATGCAATTCTTCAAAATGAGTGAATAGAATAATGATGATTAATTCACTCATATACAGCAGTCACGAAAACTGCCTTGCCCAAGCGCGACCCGAAGAGGTGTCGCGCTGACCTCGATCGCGGGGTGGGGATCCTCATAATCAGGGGCTTGGAGTCGGTATCCCCCATTACGTGGTTTCCCAATAAACCGATTTACCCACTTGAGATGTTAAAAAGCCTTAAAAAAGAATGGAGTTAATAGATAGCATTCATGACGAGAATGATAATACCGATTGCTGCGGCAACCCCCATCACCACAAGTGGATTGATGTGGATTGCCCTCCGGTCCTCGCTCTCATAATAATTGACGAGACCGGCTGAAGATAATAATCGTCCGCCTTTCTTCTTTACCATAGAAATATATTTCTTTTTTCAACATATAAAGAAGAGTCACAGTGTATCATGAACAGGTTACAGATCATATCCGGACAGGCACTGCTTGGCGAACATCTCGCATTCGAACCTGTGGATATTGAGATTAAAAATGGCATTATCACGGCTGTTGAAGAAAATCCCCGTGCCCCACAGGTCTGGATATGCCCGGCATTTTTCAATGCGCATACGCATCTGGGGGATACCATTGCCATGGACTGCACCACTTCAGGAGCACTTGAAGCGCTGGTCACCCCTCCGTTCGGGCTTAAACACCGGCTCCTTGCCGCCGCTCCACGCCATGACCTGATTGACGGCATGAGAGCAAGTGTAAATGATATGATCTCGAGTGGCACATTCGGGTGTGCGGATTTCCGGGAAGGCGGGGTAGAAGGCGTTCGTACATTACAGGAAGCGGTCACGGGTCTGACATTCCAACCGGTAATCTTCGGGCGGGAAGGTGGCGAGGCAGAAGCCGCAGGTTTCGGAATCAGCAGCACACGCGACATAAACGGTATTGAGCATCTGGTAACAAAAGCAAAAAAAATGGGGAAGAAGATCGCATTTCATGCGGGAGAGCAGAACAAGGATGATATTGATGAAGCACTTGCATATGATCCTGATCTTCTGGTTCATATGACCCATGCAACAAAAAAGCAGATCCGCGAGTGTGCAGAAAAAGCGATTCCCATTGCCATCTGTCCCAGGTCAAACTGGATTCTTGGCGTTACATCCTCGGCACAGCATCCTCCGGTTAACCAGATGCAGGAACTTGGGTGTACTGTGCTCCTCGGAACCGATAATGCCATGTTCGTTTCTCCGGATATGTTTTCTGAGATGTCATTTGTCTCATATGTTTACCATCTCACCCCGCAACAAATAATCCGGGCTGCGGTGCAGGGATCTGAACTCACCGAATCATCGTTTTTTATTAAAAAGGGTGTCCGCGCAGCATTTTTTACCATTGACCCCTCCCGGTCCGCTATACGTTTTAGCCGCGATCCTTTGTCATCCATCGTAAAACGGACGTGCGCGGGCTGGATTGGGAAAAGAGTTTTTAATCTGTAAATTCAATAAAACAGGCATGTTTGTTTTGGGTGATACCGGTGTTTAACAACATACTTGTCGCAATCGATGGTTCGGACGCAAGCGAGCGGGCGATTGTCCGGGCTGTCGACGAAGCGAAGGTATGGAATACAAAACTTAATGCCGTGTATGTGGTGGAGACGGGACTATTCTCCTCCCTCCCTTCAGATAACACCGTAGAAATAATGTATCGTGTTCTCGAAACAGAAGGTAACTCAGTGCTGGAAAAAGCAAAACAGTATGCTGCAGAAAAAGGGATCATTCTCACGAGCCACATGAAACAGGGACATGCAGGCAGTGAGATTATCACCCTTGCAGAACGGGAAAAGAACGATCTCATTGTCGTCGGATCGCATGGTAAGAGCAATGCGGATCGCCTGCTTATCGGCAGTGTAAGCACGTACATCGTGGCGCATAGCAGCGTTACAACCATGGTGGTGAGATCATAACTGCAGACCGTAAAGTCCGTGACTATAAAGTCCGCGACTACATGACCGCAGATGTCGTGCATGTCCAGATACCCGGCAACCGGGACGATGTTCTTAAGATCCTCAAGCGCACCGGAATCTCCGGGGTTCCTGTCATCAAGAATAAAAAAATCGTTGGGATCATTACCCGTAAAGATCTTTTGAGAAATCCCGAAGAGACCCAGCTCGGGCTTCTCATGACAACAAAACCTTTCACCATCGGACCCGGTGCCGATATCCGCGAGGCAGCACGACTGCTCATCACCCATAAGGTCCGCAGGCTTCCGGTTGTTGAAGATGGTATTCTTGTTGGTCTCATCTCAGTCGCAGATATTATCCACGCAATCGCACAGATGCGGATAAACGAAGAGATCAAGGATACCTATGTCAGCCAGACATTTGCCATCTGGGAAGATACGCCACTTCCGCTCGTAGGGCGGATCATGGAGATCTCCGGTGTAGATGCGATTCCGATCCTTAACAGTGACAGTGTCCTGCAGGGGATCATAACTGAACGCGACCTGATCAGGAGTTCGAGCATTGAAGATTCCGTTGGCGTGAGCGACTTTTCTAATGGCACCGATGATGACGAGTGGACATGGGAGAGCATCCGCGATACGCATTCGATCAGCTTCGGCATCTCAAAAGTCCAGCTTCCGGACCGCCCGGTAAAACTGGCAATGGTAAAAAACGTGGTTTCTGTACCGAAAAACGCTGAAGTGAGTGAATGTGCGTTGAAGATGCGCAGGTCACGGGTTGACCAGATGCCGGTGGTCAATGGAGACAAGCGCCTGGTTGCCATGCTCTATGACCGTGAGCTTATCCGTGTTCTCTGCCGGGAAGCGGCAGAATAAAAACCTTTAAGTTTCCTGATATCATCTAATATCTTAAAGCGCTTTTAGTAAATTTTTGGCGTTAATTTATTTTTAGAGGTGTAAATGTGCCAGAACAGTACCATGAGTCCATGAAGGGAACGACCACAATCGGTCTGGTATTTACCGAGGGTGTTATCCTCGCAACAGAAAAGCGTGCGACCATGGGATACATGATCGCAAGCAAACGGGCAAAAAAAGTCTACCAGGTGGCGGATCGTATCGGAATGACCACCGCCGGGGGTGTAGGTGACGCCCAGCAGCTCGCCCGCATCCTTACCGTGGAATGCAACCTGTACCAGATACGCCGGTCACGCTCGATTACGGTCGGTGCTTCATCAACCCTGCTCTCCAATTACTTAAACCAGAACCGGTTTTTTCCGTACTATGTCCAGCTGCTTGTCGGCGGCGTTGATGAACACGGTCCCTCGGTGTATTCCGTCGATGCAATGGGTGGAGCGACACGAGAAGATGAGATCGTTGCAACGGGTTCCGGCTCACCGATGGCGTATGGTGTGCTCGAAGACCGCTATCACACGGGTATGACCAAGGATGAGGCAATCGATCTCGCTATTCGTGCCTTAAAGGCGGCGATGAAACGCGATGCAGGGTCCGGGGAAGGTATCCACGTCGTAGTTATCACGAAAGATCAATACACAGAGATGAGTGAAGACGCGCTCAAAAAATATCTGATCAAAACTCCCGCGTAATCTTTTTTTTAGGACGTTTATTGTTATGCAGATTGAAGAACGGCTCAAAGAGCTCAAAGATAAGATCAACGAGAAGGTGCCCCGGGGTATCATCGTTAACCAGGTTGAATTTGAAGGACCTGAACTGGTCATTTACACAGATGACCCTAAACGCTTTGCTGATGAGGCAGACTTAATTAAGATTCTCGCCCGCGATCTCCGAAAACGAATCGTCGTCCGCCCCACCATTCTTGAAGATCCTGAAAAGGCGGTTAACGAGATCAAATCCGTTGTACCGGATACTGCCGGTATCACCGACATATTTTTTGACACGGACACTGGCGAAGTGTTGATCGAAGCGGAGAAGCCCGGGGTCGTGATTGGCAAGAACGGGATTACACTCCGTGAGATTACAAAACACATCGGCTGGACCCCCAAAGTCGTGCGGACTCCCCCGATCGAGAGTACAACAGTCAAGCAGATACGGCAGTATCTCAGGTCTGTAAATGAAGAAAGAAAACAATTCCTGCGCACGATTGGAAGAAGGATCCACCGTGATCTCCCCATACGGGGCGACACAAACAAGGACGCACCTAAAAAGGACCAGTGGGTACGGGTCACTACGCTTGGGTGCTGCCGGGAAGTTGGCAGGGCAGCATTTCTTTTAACGACGCAAAACAGCCGCGTGCTGATTGACTGCGGAGAAAAACCCGACAATTCCAATGGCACCCCCTATCTCTATGTTCCGGAGATCCACCCGCTTGCGCAACTTGATGCCGTTGTTCTTACGCATGCCCATCTTGACCACTGTGCTCTTGTTCCGCTTCTCTATAAATATGGATACGAGGGTCCGGTCTATTCTACACCCCCGACACGGGATCTCTCGGCAATGCTCCAGCTCGATTATCTCGATGTGATCCACAAGGAGGACCGGAAAGTTCCATACAGCTCAAATGAGGTCAAGACATATATCCGGCATTCCATCACCCTCAATTACGGGAGTGTAACCGATATCGCTCCGGATATCAAGCTCACATTCCATAACGCTGGCCACATCCTTGGCTCAGCCATCGCTCACTTTCATGTCGGGGACGGTATGTACAATATTGCATTTACCGGGGACTTCAATTACAGCAAGAGCCGGCTCTTCAACCCCGCGATCAACCAGTTCCCCAGGCTTGAGACGTTGTTTATGGAGAGTACCTACGGGGGATCAAATGATTTCCAGCCCGCCCGTTCTGATGCGGAACTCAAACTCTACGAGACGATCAACAAGGTTCTTTCGCGTGGCGGAAAGGTGATCATCCCTGCATTTGCTGTCGGGCGATCGCAGGAGGTCATGCTCGCTCTCGAAGAAGGTATGCGCCTTGGTAAAATTCCTCAGGTGAAGATCTATCTTGACGGTATGATCCGTGAGGCAACTGCCATCCACACCACCTATCCCGAATACTTAAACAACGAGCTCCGGAACCAGATCTTCCGCGAAGGGATGAATCCATTCCTTGCCGAATGCTTCCAGCAGGTGGATTCGCAGGAGTTGCGGGAGAAAGTGATGGCGGGCGATCCCTGTGTGATCATCACCACAAGCGGGATGCTGAATGGCGGTCCGGTGATGGAGTACCTGCTGACGCTTGCCCCGGATGAGAGAAACGCACTCGTCTTTGTTGGTTACCAGGCGGATGGCACGCAGGGGCGACGTATCCAGAAAGGATGGCGCGAGGTGCCGATGGGAAGGAAAGGCACAATCACCATCAACCTTGAAATTGACACCATCGACGGGTTCTCGGGACACTCTGACCGCCGGCAGCTGATGAACTATATCGGGCAGATCCAGCCCCGCCCGGAGAAGATCTTCTGCATTCACGGCGATGAGAATAATACCATCGATCTTGCGAGTTCGATCTACAAACGCTATCATATTGAAACACATTCACCGATGAACCTTGAGACCTACCGCATGGTCTAAAAGGATCAATCGATGAGCGTGCGTTTTACGTTGTTTACCGGAATTTTTGCGGTGATGGCGTTGTCAAACGCCATCGTTCCGGTTTTACCCGGCTATGCGCCAGATTCAACATGGCAGGGTGCGATCTATTCATCCTATTTTCTCGGGGCATTTGTAACAACCCTTCCTGCCGGGATACTCTCTGAACGGTACGGGCGCGTACCGGTTATCCGCGTGGGACTGCTGCTCACCATGATCAGCGGGCTTTTGCTTTTTGTCATTGTCACGCCTGTTCCAGTCGTCATATTGCGTTGCCTTGAAGGAGCCGGGGCTGGATTCTTTGTCGCAGCGGCATTGGCACAGGTCAATTCAGGTCCTGATCATGCACGCATGAGTGGTATATTCATGGCAATGCTCAACGGAGGGCTTGTCACAGGACTCATCGCTTCAGGCTGGCTGGCGGTTTATTATGCACAGCCTGCGTGGGGGATACTGATCTTTTCCGGTCTTGCGTCGATTGCTGCAGTCGCCAGCATATTTATTTCCTCACCCCGGTATACACCCCCCTCAGACAACAAACGGGTTTTTCTTCCCCTACTTAAAAAACACCGCTGGCTCTGGTACTCTTCTGTTGTTCTTATCGGCATTACTGGTGTGGTTACATCGCTTTACCCAAAATTTTCCGGGGAATCTCCTTACATCCTTGGTGCATGGATTGCCGGTATGAGCATTGCAACGATCATGTCGGTACTTGTAACCTCTCAGGCATCTTTTTCTCCGGTAACGGCAATCCGTTGGTCAGCAGTCCTGATGATCGGTGGCGTGATGATCTCCTTTGTAACCCCGCTGGGATTTGTCATCCTTGGTACTCTTGCCGGGGTTGTGATGATTGCCCAGATGGCATTTCTTGCAGAAGCAAAAGATCACCAGGGTGTTGCGATGGGTCTTTTTACGACAGCGAGTTATTGTGGTATGACGGTTCTCCCAATTCTTGTTGGCGTCATTGCTGACAGGGCAGGTTTTTTCTCCGCTTTTTGCGTCACGGCAATTCTTGCGGGTTCTGTCGCGATAACGATAGGATGGTGCGAGTGCCGCAGTCCTGCACCCGTGCAATAATATGTGGATTGTGCCAAAAAACAATACATTCATCTGCGATAAAAGAGAATTCCGGGGTATGCATGCGAGATCGAAGGTGGTATTTTTCTTTATCCTCATTCTCATGCTCGTTCCGGCAGTGCATGCTGAGGACGCGCTCGAATGGTACATGATGGGTCAGAACGCTGCAACAGTGGGCAATTATGCTGATGCGGTCATGTATTACGACAAGGCACTTGCTCTCGATAATAATTATGCACTTGCCATGACCGGGAAAGCAGTCGCGTTCAACAAGCTCGGAAGGTACACAGAGGCAGTCAACCTGTCTGATAAGGCGCTGATGATAACGTCTTCCTCAACAGATGCCCTGAATGCGCGTGCTTACGGACTGTTCAAACTGAAACGATATGATGATGCAGTTGTTGCCTACACCAGATTATTTAATCTCGATCCAAGTCATGCGGACGCCTACTATAACCAGGGGTATGCCTATGTGCAGCTGAAGAAACTGGATCCGGCAATTATCGCGTTTGACCGGTCTACAACACTTGACCCCAATAATCTTGATGCATGGAACCAGAAAGGACTGGCACTTCTCGCGCAGGGAAAAAATGAGGATGCCCTGACTGCGTTCAACCAATGTACCCGGATAACAACAAAAAATGAAGAGATCTGGAACAATAAGGGTGAGGCGCTCGTAGCGCTGGCTAGGTATTCGGAAGCTACTGAATGTTTCAACAAGGCGCTGGGCATCAACCCCCTGTATGCAGATGCATTGCAGAACAAGCAAGCAATCCTGGGTAAAGGTCAGGTTTACATTATCACCGGATCTCCCACACCCACAGGAGCTTCCATTCGTTTCAGCACTACACCTGCAACACCGCTCCCTACAACGGTTCCCGTGATCACAACGGTTGAATTGACCCCCCCATCAACAACTGTTGCAGTATCAGAACCTGCGACCGAAGTCACAATAACAAAAAAGCCGACGTATACCCCGATATCGCCATTTGCATCAATGATCGCACTTATCTTCGTGGGTTTCGGTGCAGTCCTTGTATTACGGAGAGAAAAACCTTAATGAACCATGCAGGTTCAGGCAAGCAAAAAGAAAAGCCAGCTTGCCGAATTTCATGACAACCGTAGATTGCCACGCCGAGATCGGGCATAAACAATGAGAATGTCGCAAGGCTTTTTCATTGGAAATAAAACTGTCAACTCCTATTTTTCGATCATCTTTCCGGCATACGCACACATAATTCCCTGGTAGATCTCAGATGCCTTTTCTATTGATTCAATTGCAATCCGTTCATTGACAGCATGCAGTGTCGAAAGTTCACCGGGACCATATTCGATGACATTAAATCCTCCAAGCCGGAGATGACGTGCGTCACTTGCCGCCCACTGGACAATGGGATAGACATAGTCCCCGTAGACTTTCTGTACTTCATTGCATGCAATGGTAACGAGATCACATGCGGGATCTGTAAGGGATGGGTCATTCACAGTCTCTTTTATGATAGTCCCGTGGGGTGCATGGAGGCGAATTTTGGAGAGCAGATCGGGAATTGAGCATCCCCATGGAACCCGCATCTCAAGATCAAGGTCACAGTGCTGGGCGACAATATTTGCCTTTTCACCGCCGTTAATAATCCCCGGGTTGAACATTAATCTCTGGAGGATTTCACTTCCCCCGCTGATATTGAACTCGCGAGCAAATACTGCGGATGAACGGGTAATAATCTCCTTGAGTGCTGCATCGCACGGGTACTCCTGTGCGTGCAGGCTTTTCACATACGATAACAGTTCTGCCGCCTCCATGACAGCACTCACCCCGACCATCGGGAACAGCGACCCGTGTCCGGGAGTTCCGGAAAATTTCATCTCAAGACGGCAGAGTCCTTTCTGCCCGATACAGGGATGTCGTGAAGGGGTTGGTTCAGCAATCAGGCAGTCCCCGGGAGTGATCAGTTTTTTTGCCAGCAGGTAACGAATTCCCTGTTCACCTCCGGTCTCCTCATCACAGACAAAGGCAAGCGTGGCGGGGAGTTCCATACCCTTTTTTATTTGCGCAGCACAGGCAGAAAGAAGCGCAGCGCACCCGCCTTTCATATCGGTTGCGCCCCGCCCCCAGACATACCCATCTTTTATTTTGCCACAAAAGGGGGGATATGTCCAGCCATAGTCCATTGCCGGAACAACGTCCACATGCCCGCAGAGCAGGAGCCTGTGTTGCGTTCCGCTCGTAACAAGGTTGCATTTACCGCCGGCATTTAAGGTGATGATCGAACGGATGCCTAAACTGTCCAGTAATGTTCGGATATATTCGATCGCATCTGCGGTGTTTCCCGGCGGGTTCTCGCTCCTTATTGTGACGAGATCCGCACAGATTCTACTGGCATCCATGGTCTGACCGTTCACGTCTTGTGCTGTGTAATAAAGGTCATAAAGAGATTGGAGAGAGATGCATCCTCGTACAGGCTTTTCAAAAAGTCAGTCTCAAAAAATTCGTCAATGATTGTAAAGAAGAAATTCGCCGGTATTTCCTGTCGGCTGTCTGGGTCCAGCACAATCCGGAAGCTGCGGTACGATGCCGGGTCCTCGGTATCATAGATCATCTGCCAGAGCGAGGGCAACGCAGCGAATCGTTCTGGGTGTGTTTTTTTGAGCCAGTTCACAAACGCCGGAAATTTCGCCCGGTCTCCTTTCTTCTCCTCGTCAATACGCCAGCGAAGGTATTCCCCGCTCATAATATTTTTTGGGGACTGGTAATTGAATGCATAAATGCCGCAGGTATAATCGATATGCGCAAGGGAATCGATAAAATAAAACGAGAGCACCTTGTTGAACAGTGCAAGATCGTGCAGGATTAAGGATTTTTCATAGAGGTGTGTGAGGGCAGCGTGGAACTCGTTATCAGAATGCATACCCATGAGTGTGCCGGGGAATTGTAAATAAATTCCCGTACTGCATGTCAACTGGCAGATGGAAACGACATTGTTATTTGAAAAATGGTTCCCGCAGGGATACTGCCTTCCGGAACAATGCCTCGAGCTCTTCGCCCCTCGTACCGCGGATGGAGATATGGTTATCATTCCTCAACAGGCATGGCTTCAGCTTCCCGTCCGAGGTGACCCGGAGCCGGTTGCAGAAGGCACAGAACTCGGTGTTGTGGAGCGGGCGGACAACCTCCACTTCCGCACCGTCAAGGCAGTACTTCTTCCGGTGGTGCATGCGTCGAGTGATAATCTGGTTTGATCGTGCAGCAAGTGACCCCTCGACACCATTGAGATCGCCATGATAATCGCAGTTTTTGAAGTGCATTAATTCGATCAGCTGGAGGACAAGATTCCGGTTGCCCCGGACGAAAGCGAGGAAATCATCGATTTCGGTATCATTGATGCCGCGAAGGACAACCATGTTGAGTTTAACCGGGGTGAGCCCTGCATCGAGAGCGGCTTTGATGCCATCAAGCACATCGCTGAGGAGGTCACTACCGGTAATCTTTTTGTAAGTCTCATGATTCAGGCTGTCAAGGCTTACATTCACCCGTCGGAGACCTGCATCTTTTAAATCAACGGCAAAATCTGCAAGACGTGTACCATTGGTGGTCAGGGAGGATTCCATGCCTTCCGGCACTGCTCTTACGATCTGCACAAGATCCGATCGGAGCAGGGGTTCTCCCCCGGTAAATTTTACACTCCTGATGCCGAACTTTGCTCCGGCACGCATAACCTCAGTTATGTCTGCGGCGTCCATCTGGCTGGCGGGCGTTTTCTCTCCTTCGGCATGGCAGTAGATACAGGAAAGGTTGCAGCGCGGTGTGAGACTGATGCGCAGGTTCGTTACCGGACGGTTGTACGGGTCTTTTAATGTCTCCGCCATCAGGTCAACCCTTAAAATTTTTTCCGATAAGATAGAATTCGGTGCTTCCTTTCCGGGTTGATTTCGTATTATAGGTTTTGACCGCATGGAAGTGTTCCTTTGCGAGGGCGTGCAACTGGGGAAAATCAGCACCCTGGAATGCTTTTACCACAAAATTCCCGCCGTGCTTCAAGACATTGCAGGCAAACATGAGGGCATCCTCTCCCAGCGCTACTGACCGTGCCTGGTCGTAACTTTTTTGCCCGGACAGTTTTGGGGAGGCATCACAGACGACTACACTCACCTCACCGAGCATCGCTTTTACCTGCTCCTGAATTAACAAGTCCGTGAGGTCTCCTTCAATTGTCTCGACACCATCAAGCGGGGCAATGGGATTCAGGTCCACACCGAGCACTTTTGCATCAGTAAGCGTGCGGAGCACCTGGAGCCAGCTCCCCGGGGCAGATCCGAGATCAACAACATTGTCATCTCTTCGTATGACCAGAAACTTACGCTGGATCTCAAGAAGTTTATATGCAGCTCTCGAGCGGTATCCCTCGTGTTTCGCGCGCAGATATCCCTTATCAGCTCCCCACTGTGAACCCATGGTCGTGTATTTCCCCAATAAATCGTGCGACAAACCCAAAACGCTATAATTAACGTATGACGATATACTGTATAAGACAATTGTCAAGGGGAACGCAATGTTAAAAGCAACGATTGATGCAGATATTTTCAAAGAGGCGATAGATGCGATCTCAGCTCTTGTCCCCGAGTGCCGGCTGCACACGGAGGAAAACGGCATCTCAACCCGTGCGGTGGATACCGCAAATGTCGCCATGATTGCCATCACTTTAAAAAAAGAGGCATTCGATTCGTATAAGGCGACCACGAGTGAGATTGGTATCGATATCTCAAAGATGAAGAACATCTTCAACATGGCAAGCAAGGGGGACCTTATCAGTATTGAACTTCCCGATAATGCCCAAAAGATGGCAGTGAGCGTCCACGGTTACCACTATTCAATCACTCTCCTTGATACAAACACAATACGAAAAGATCCCAATTCGCCGACCATCAACCTTCCCGGCAAGGTTGTGATCTCCGGTGAAGACCTGAACAATGCAATCAAGGCGTCGGCAGTAATCTCTGACAAGATTGCGATGGGAATCAATGCAAAAGACCAGACGTTCTTCATGATTGCAGAAGGCGACACGGATCACATCCAGCGCGAGTTCACAAAAGACGAGGTTAAATCGCTCACTCCGGGGGAAGCCCGTTCGCTCTTCTCCCTTGACTACCTCAAGGATATGGGCAGGGTGATGAACCGGGCAGCAGAAGTAGAAGTCAATCTGGGCATTGATCATCCAGCCCGGTTCTCCTTTGATATCGCGGGAGGCAACGGGCACGTAGAGTACCTGCTTGCACCGCGGATCGAGGCTGACTAAATGGAGTTCGCGCCATCTGCGAAGGAACTCTCCCATTTTCCATTTTTAAAAAAAGCCCAGGACCATATCAAAGTACGTTTTTCTTTGCTCGATGCGCTGTTAAAAGAACCGAAAGGTGAGGCACTGGTCTCACGCGCAATTATACGGATCAAAGAGGCAATCACTCCAAAAAAAGTTTTTACCCCGGACGTGACGGGCTCTCCGGATGATGAGATTGCCAGTTACGCGCTCGCACGGATCATCGTTTCCTGCGTGAACGACAAACAGCTGATTGACCGGTTGACCCGCAACGAAGCAGAACGGGCATATTATTTTCTTGTGAATGAAGAGGAATGGAACCAGAATTATTTTTCCGAAGACGGCAGGTATTCGCGGCTCTGGATCGCCATTGCAGATGAACTTGCTATCCGGATCACTGATGACCGGATGCCGGTGGCAGATTATGTCGAACTTGTTGCCCCCCTGCACGATGACCGGTACCGTCTCATAAACCGCCATGTCGAGCGGGGTTTTGTCGATATCAGAACTGATGAGCGGTATGAACTCCTCCGTGAACGTATACGTGTGCTCCTGCGCCGGGATCTTCCCCACCGGGTGCCTCAGCATATCTGTGAATTTCTCGCACCAATGGCAGCGCAGATAAAAAAAGTCTATCAGGAACAGATGCTGCGGCAGTTCGGTACTGTGGAGGAACATGCATTTCCTCCCTGTATGCAGGCACTTATCGCAGCACTCTCTTCCGGTGCTAACCTGACTCATGCCGGACGGTTTTCCCTGACTGCATTTCTTCACAACATTGGCATGGATACATCGGCAATTGCCCAGTTGTACGCACGGGCCCCGGATTTTGATCTGGATAAGACCATGTATCAGGTGGAGCATATCACCGGGCGTGGGGGAACCGGTACAGAATACAGTACTCCGGCATGTGCCGCCATGCTGACGACAGGATTGTGCGGCAAACGGGATTCACTCTGCGAAAAGGTAAGCCACCCGCTGAGCTATTACAAGGTGAAGAAATCAGATCCGAAAAAGGATCAGGTTCCGAAAAGAACTGAACCGGAAAAGAAAGAGAAATCCCCGGAAACGGCTTGATTCATGTTATCTTCTCGTTTACCCGGTACCCGGCGAAAGACAGGAACACAATAAAGAGGATAATCGCAAGAATGTATGCAGGTCCTGCGGGGAAAACCATCGGGAGCACGGCAAGGAGCACAATCAGGACCAAAAAACCGGAAACGCCAATAACCACATCAAGGAGTCGTGCATCCATTAACAGAGTTTTGGCTTCAAAACGATATATGCATATCCGTGAGCCACCAGCCGCCATCCTGATTACTGTTGCCGCATAATCTCAATTTATGGATCGTTCTGCCGCAATTGTACTTTTAAACCAGTACGTCCACGACGAACATTTACTAAAGCATTGTCTTGCGACGGGAGCAGTGATGAAAGCCCTCGCGGCGCACCTTGGGGAAGATGAATCCCGTTGGGAGATGATTGGTATCCTGCATGACATCGATTTTACACTTGTTCGCGGGGACATGCAGCAGCATGGCAGCCGGGGTGCAGAACTGTTACTCCAGCAGGGTTTTGATGCGGATTTCGCCCAGATTGTACAACGGCACAACCACTTTCTCCATGACAGCGCGTATGAACGACAGGTCGAGATCGCGCTCCAGGCAGCAGACAGCGTCTCCGGGCTTGTGATCGCATGCGCCCTTGTAAAAGGGGGGAAACTTTCTCTTGTCACTCCAAAGACGGTTACAAAAAAGGCAAAGGAGCGAATGTTCGCCGCAGGGTGTGACCGGAACCGGATCGCGCTCATCCAGCCGATCATGGATCTGCCATTATTCTACGCTGTTGCCATAAATGGATTGATGAATATACGCGAAGAATTGGGATTGACATAAAAAGACGAAATGCATTTGAGTTCGCGAATGACACTATCTGATAGACCATGAAGGATCCGGTGCAACAGCGCAGTGAGGTTCTCGAACTGCTGAAAAATGCGGTAACTCTCCTTGAACAATCGATAGACGCCCGCATTCTTCCACAAAGTGGCGCCCGCATTGCCTACGCGATTGCCGGTGCACGGGACAAAAACGGCATTGCGGCAGTCACCGGAGGAGTTGTCAGGACCGGTGATGGCAAACGCGCATCCGGTGCCTGTGCTTTTGGGGCTGATGAGCAGATCTCGCCAATCATCCTCACGGCAATGAAGTTTGATCCCGTCATGAGGAGTGCTGCAACCATCAATTATTCTGCAAAGATTATTCCGGTTCTTGAAGAAATGCTCCTTCTCTGCCGGTCTTTTAACCGGAGCAATGAGCCGCCTGGCATCAGCACCATGGACTGGGGGGTTGCATCCTGCTGCGCGGACGGGGTGCCTGACGTGATATTCGATTGTGGCAGCAATAATATAGAGCCGCTAATTCGTATCTTTGGTGAAAATCCAGTCGACGTCACGAACAATATTATTATGTTGTCGAACCGCATTATACATATAGAAATTTGAGGAATTGTACATGGGAATAAAACCATCATACATAAAATCTATCGGTACCGAACTCCTTGCAAAGCAGCGGGAAAACTTTTCGAACGATTTTGATGCAAACAAACAGCAGCTTGGCATATCTGCAGTGATTGGCAGCAAGCGCGTAAGAAACCGCATCGCTGGTTACATCACAAGAAAAATAAATACTAAAAGACATCCATAAACCTATTTATGTTTGAAGGTGTCCTTCCAGCCATAATAACCCCTTTTAAACGCAATCCCGCGATGGGCCTTGATGTACAAGGTCTTGAACGAAACATCGGGTTTTTACTTTCCTGTGGCATTCATGGGATAGTACCCTGCGGATCAACTGGTGAATCTGCAACCCTCTCGTTCGAAGAACATGAGAAGGTTATTGAAATCACCATTGATCGGGTCAATGGTAAGATTCCCGTGGTTGCAGGTACCGGCTCCAATAATACTGCCGAAGCAGTGCGGCTGACTAAGGCAGCGAAGGACTCCGGGGCGGACGGGGTGCTCGTAATCAGCCCGTACTACAACAAGCCGAACAGAGCCGGGCTTGTAAAGCATTACACCAGGCTTGCAGACCTTGACATCCCTTTGATTATGTACAACGTGCCCGGCAGGACTGGGCAGAACCTTGAACCCGACCTTGTCGCCGAGCTTGCACAACACCCAAACATTGTCGGGATCAAGGAAGCCAGTGGAAACATCGGGCAGGTATCACGCATCATTGAAGAAACGCAGGACGAAGATTTTGCCGTTATCTCTGGTGATGACAATCTTACCCTCCCGATTATGGCGTTAGGAGGTGGCGGGGTCATCTCGGTCACGGCAAACGTGGACCCGAAACGGATGGTTGCGATGTGTGAAGCGATGAAGAAAGGTGACCTGAAAAAGGCACTTTCTCTCCACTATGCACTCTCCCCGCTTTTCCGTGCGATGTTCATCGATACAAATCCGATACCGGTGAAAAAAGCGGTAGAGCTCATCGGCATGGCAGGTGGACCGGTCCGGCTTCCGCTTGACAGTCTCGACGATAAGAAGACCGAACAATTAAAAAAAGTACTGGATTCAATCCCTGGATTAACCAAGGGCGATAAGCGAGCAATACCTGTTAAAAGTGCAAAAAAACCTGTGGCAAAGAAAGTAAAACCGGCATCCGGGCGACGTGGACGGTGACCTGATCCATGATTAAAGTAGTCGTGTGCGGCGCATCCGGACGTATGGGGCAGACGATCGGCAGGATGGTAAAAGAATCATCAGGTCTTGAACTCGTCGGCGGCATTAATTTAAAACCCGGCACCTTTTTCGGCGTTGATATTGTCGAAACAAAAAAAATGGAAGCGCTGCTGAAAAGCAAAAAGCCCGATGTGCTGCTCGATTTTACCATCGCCAGTGCGGCAGTTGAGAGCGTGAAGGTGGCTGCCCGTAATAAAGTGGCTCTTGTTGTCGGAACTACCGGTTTTTCGTCAGACCAGCGCGCCGAGATGGCTCAGGCGATTGAAGGCAACGTACCGGCGGTTATCTCCAGCAATTTTTCTGTCGGTGTGAACATTTTCTGGCAGCTCATACGGGATGCCGGGAAGCTCTTAAAAGACTATGATATTGAAGTGATTGAAGCGCACCACCGGAACAAGAAGGATGCGCCGAGTGGCACTGCAAAGACGATCCTGCAGATCCTTGATGAAGAAGTCGGTTCGCGCCGCAAACAGTACGGACGTGAGGGCATGATGGAACGGGCGAACGAGATTGGGGTACATGTAATCCGTGGCGGCGATATCGTTGGTGATCACTCCGTGATGTTCTCGAAGAACTTTGAAACGATCGAACTGTCCCATCGCGCTTACGACCGGTCGGTATTTGCAAGCGGTGCTCTGCGGGCAACACACTGGATCGTCGGTAAAAAACCGGGAATTTATGGAATGAGCGATGTGCTCGGTCTCTAAAATATCCACGGTTTTTTGTGTAAAATCGAAACCTATTTTTTGTATTTAACGAAATAGTAGATGGAGTGAACTATTTGGTAGCAATTGTTGATATTACAAAATGTACCGGGTGCGAAACGTGTGTAAATGAATGTCCGGCGTCCGCGATCGCACTGGAGAATGAAAAAGCAAAGGTTGACAAGGATATGTGCGTTGACTGCGAGACCTGTGTTGATGTGTGCCCGTCAGAAGCCATCCACATGGAGTAAATACTATTTTTTTTGGGATTTCGGTTTTCTTTTTTGTTGTTTGTTCATCTGTAAAATACACCGGCTAACGGTTGCACTGAATGCTGTGCTGAATCACTGACAACAGAAATAAAGACTGCCCTATCATGAGTCTTTTATGAGACAGGAATGTCAAATAACAATTCAACTGGACAATTCCTATCGTGAAAATCTGTGCATAAGATTCAACTGATTTTACATTTTATGACGTATCAATGGTATAAAATTAAAAAACAATGTTTTTATTATCACAGGTGAAATGGAATTTTACACCCGAAGTCATCTGAACGGGAAACACAAATTACACAGGACCTGTCACCTATGATCAATGTTGGAGTGCTCGGTGCTACGGGTGCGGTTGGTCAGCGATTTGTTGAACTCTTAGCGGATCATCCCTGGTTCAACCTGTCAACGCTTGCCGCTTCTGAACGCAGTGCGGGAAAGCCGTATGGAAAGGTCGTAAACTGGCGTCTGGAGACGCCGTTTCCGGAAAAGATAGCGAAGACCAAAGTCACGTCGATTTCACCCAAAGCGATGAAGGATGTCGATCTGGTGTTCTCTGCACTTCCGGCAGAGATCGCGCTCGATGTGGAGAACGAGTTTGCCGATGCGGGGTTTGCGGTGTGCAGCAACGCAAGCTCCCACCGCATGGAACCAGATATCCCGCTCGTCGTTCCGGAAGTGAATCCTGAACATCTTGGTCTTATTGATGTCCAGCGGGATTCCGGCAGGAACGGCTTTATTGTCACAAACCCGAACTGCTCAACCATCATGCTTGTCATGGCACTTGCGCCACTTAAAAAATTCGCATATACCGATATCCGGGTCGCAACCATGCAGGCAATTTCCGGTGCAGGATTCGCCGGTGTCGCAGCCATGTCGATATACGACAATGTCATTCCCTATATCGGAAAAGAAGAGGAGAAGATGGAGACTGAGACGCTAAAGATCATGGGCACGCTCAAGGGTAAGAAAGTGGTAAATGCCCCGTTTTCCGTAAGTGCAAGCTGTCACCGGGTACCGGTCATTGACGGGCACACCATGGCAGTCTGGGTAGACATCAAAGAACCGTTCGAAACGATCAAAAAAGCATATTTCGATTATAAGCCCCCAATAAAAGATCTCCCGACGCAACCGCCCCAATCGGTACATCTCTTTAGCGATGATGATCGCCCGCAACCCCGTCTTGACCGGATGCGGGGCAAAGGTATGACCGTTTCAGTCGGACGGGTGCGTGAAGGTCTCCGGTTCATTGCCATGGGACACAACACCATTCGTGGTGCTGCCGGCGCAAGTATACTGAACGCAGAACTGATCACAAAGAAGAAGTATCTCTAATACCTGGTGAATGCCATCATGGAGCAGACTAAAGAAAACACAGTGTTCGTAGGCAACAAGCCGGTCATGAACTACGTCCTTGCAGTTGTTACACAGTTCAACAATGGGGCAGAAGAAGTCGCGATCAAAGCACGCGGCAGGGCAATATCCCGTGCCGTTGATACCGCAGAGATCACGCTGAACCGTTTTTTGGATGGAGTCACCAAAAAAGAGATCATCACATCGACAGAAGTGATCGATACCGACTCTGGAAAAACAAATGTTTCAAGTATCGAGATTGTTTTGACAAACAACAAATAATATCCAATATTTTGGATTTCGGAGTGGCATATCAAATATTTTTTTAGCATCGTGCGATAAATAAGGTCAGATTTCGCAAAATTACCACAAAAAATATAAATGGCATCTTCAAACGTATAGTGCTATGAGAGCCTGTGCTCTGGCGCTGCTTATTGTCATTCTGGTCGGCATCGCAGCTCCTGCCATGGCAGCAAATGATGAACGTTACAGTTACATCACGGTAGAAGATGTCAAAGTTCGGCTTGATAATGGGACTGCAATCGTTAACGTCAATTACTCGGTCGATGAAGGCACCAGGTTTATCTTTTTTTTACTGGGGAAACAGGACCTGAAGAACAAACTCGTAAAAATCATCAATTATGACGATGCACAAATCAGGCATATTGATCTCTCCAGTGCGGAGTTTGTCGTTGATCAGGCATCATATTCGTATGGCAGGGGTATCTACTGGTTCCCGTCACATACCTTTAATGTGGTCATCCCAAAACTTACTGTGGAGACCCCTCAGGTAACGCGCAACTATATCAACACGAACCAGTTTCCGGTCGGGATGGGGTATTTTGGGATTGAATCATCTGCCAGTTCCTAAGCAGATCCTGGCAGAATTCCCTGCAAAACTACTGTAAACTCAACGTTCAGGGGTCGGATAAAGGCGGCGTAATTTGACCCTGGCATCGTCAGTTGTAAATCGCCAATTAACCTTGGAATTTTGTTATTTTATGAATTTTTGCCATGCCGCCACTTATTTCTCGACTGTCTCGATATCGGCAATTCTTCTGTCCAGGGACTGGCGTGTAAGCACACTCAATTTAATTTCAGCCACATTCAACCAGCTGCCGTGTTTTGGGGTGGGAACAAATCCAAATCTTTCCCATAATGCTTTTGCTGTATCTGGCGGAAAAACTTCATAAAACGATCCTGCTTCGTGCGTGTTCAGGTTATCCATAACCACGGTAATTTTTTTGCACTCTCGTATTGACTGGCGATCTCATTGACAAAGCGAGCCCAGTCAACGTTGGTTTTTCTGTCACTGTTCACACCCGATGCGGGTCATCATGGGGTATTGGCGTTGTCGAGTAAACCGGGAGAAAATAATGGCAAAACCATTTTCAGATTAAAACAAACCCTTCTTTTTTTGGTGGTGCCCCCACAATTGGTTGATGTTTAAATAATTAAACAACATAATGCATGTTATGGGAAAGCGGGGGCCAAAACCGAAATTTACTGACATTGCATGTCCCAATAATCACTGTGCATATTATG
>Ga0247842_10003384_pt1 | contig 21620 bp, 9 predicted proteins | sample LaCruzMarch2015__3_FD_192411 | JGI IMG/M metagenome (GOLD analysis project Ga0247842, IMG submission 192411) | Freshwater microbial communities from meromictic Lake La Cruz, Castile-La Mancha, Spain - LaCruzMarch2015_19m | ecosystem: Environmental > Aquatic > Freshwater > Lake | place: Spain...
GAAAGAAATGATTAAAAAAGAGATTGAAAAAAAACATAAATTTACAAAGGAACAAAAAACGAATCAATTTATCATTGATAAAAAAAATAATATTGTGGTTTCGAATTTAGGAATGAATCAATTACATGTAAATAAAAATATGAAAAGAGAAGAATATTTAAATTATCAAACAAATAAAAATTTACATGTTCCTTTGCTTCAACCTCCTATTTTTTCAAACTCTTTTGTTTTAAATATTTCTCTCCAAGAACCTGTAAAAGAACCTGTAAAAGAACCGGTGAAAGAACCTGTAAAAGAACCTTTGAAAGAAGAGGTAAAAGAACCGGTAAAAGAACCGGTGAAAGAACCTGTAAAAGAACCGGTGAAAGAAGAGGTAAAAGAAGAGGTAAAAAAACCGGTAAAAGAAGAGGTAAAAAAACCGGTAAAAGAAGAGGTAAAAGAACCTTTGAAAGTACCCATCAAAGAACCATTACACCTTTACAGATTCACCCTTCCCTTAGGGAGGGATTCCCTAATGAATGGAGAAGGTCTCACTGATTGCGCATTTCAAATACACAATGGTGTCAAAGCACCGTTCAAAGAATCTAGAAAAGAACTAGAAAATCCAATAGAAAAACCAATAGAAAAACAGATAGAAAAACCCATTACTATTCTTCAGGTTTATCAAAGTAAATATGAAAATGGTATTGCAAGTGGGTTTGGTGATTTCATAAGAGGTTATTATTATTTAATACAGTTTTGCGAAAAAAATAATTATGACTGTAAAATCGATTTTTCAAATCATTTATTATCTTCTTTTTTACGGGGTTATACTTCAAATCAAGATAATTGTAAGGAAATAGCCAAAAGCGTAGAAAAGAATAATATTCCGATTCACAAATTCAATGATATTAATGCCAATTTCGTAATTGGAGAGAAAAACATGATTCAATTTGGTATTCAAAATAATTTTGAAATCTTTCAAGAATTTCTAAATGAACAACCACTAATAAATCGTACCATTTCAATTTGTTCCATTTCATTCCCTATTTGCAAACCTTCTTCCAAAGAAAAAGAAAGAATGAAATTGATTCTGGAACCTACTGAGGAAATCTTGGATTCTGTCCATCGAATCTTGGAAAAAGTCGATTTATTCAATCAATCTTTTACCATGATTCATATTCGATTCGGGGATAAACATTTGATTGAAAATGAAAAAAACTTTAATGTGAAAATGCTAGAAACATTGAAGAGAGAAATACGCAAATTCACAAGGAACAAGGATACGGAAAAGTATTTATTATTGGCAGATAATAATTCAATCAAACAATATCTGGTAGAGGCCTTTCCTTTTTTAAAAACGCATTTCAAAGAAATTACGCATTTTGGCGAGGGAATTTCTCTCGACCGAGAGAAAACGAAAAATACCATGGTGGATTTCCATTTGATGAGTTATGCGAAAGAAATTGCAAGTTATTCGTGTTATTTACATGGATCGGGATTTAGTAAATGGTGTGCGAAGACATATGATATTCCTTATATGAATAAATTCATTGGGTAAAGAATGATAAGTGTAACGAATAAAGAATGCTAAGTCTAATGACGAGAAGGTACGAATAAGTCTAACGAATAAGGAACGAATAAGGAACGAATAAGGGACGATAAAGAATGATAAGTGTAACTAATTCTTTTCCAATTGAAATTTTAGTTTGAAAAAGTAAATAAAATACAGAGTTTTATTTACTTTTTTTTACACTTTCGACTATTTCAATAACCGAAGGTGTAAAATAATAATTACCTATAAAATTGTAAATGTATTCTTAAGGAATACATCGAAGGGAGAATCCACAAATATAAAAATATTTATGAAATGGTTTTTGTTTAACCAAATTTTATACCTGTTATGCGTGTATAACCCGTTTTAGAAGTATCTGTAATTGCTATTTTTAGATTTGTAACACTAGAATTGTAAAAAACAAAAGTAATTGGACAATTCATCCAATAAGTTCCAGTACTATTGTAACTAAAGCTAAATAATGAGGTACTATCAATACTTCTTTGAATATTAATTGTAATATAATCAGAACTTGTTGAATCAATGTTTGTAAACCCATTAAAATAAAAAAACCCTATTGGAATTTCAGCAATAGTATAAAAACCATTATTTCCAATTATATCATAAGAATAGCTTACGTAAAAGCTACCAGGAATACTAATTTTTTCAGAACTCGTTCCCAAGACAATTTGATTACTCGCAGTAATTTTTGAGTTATAACCAATGGCAGTTGAATAACTGTAAGTACCACCACTTATATCGGAACCATAACCTAATGCACTATTATAACTACCAGTGGTATTATTTTTTAATGAATTTATACCTACCGCTGTATTATAACTACCGGTAGTATTACTTTCTAATGAACTTATACCTATCGCTGCATTATTACTACCGGTAGTATTACTTCCTAATGCCAAAACACCTACTGCATTATTATTATAACCCGCAGTATTACTTCCTAATGAACTATCTCCAACTGCTGTATTCCACCAGCCAACATTATTATTTCGTAATGATTGACGTCCTACCGCTGTATTTTGATAACCACCTGTATTACCATTTAATGAACGTGCACCAACCGCGGTGTTATAATTACCAATTGTATTATTTATTAATGATTCAGATCCTACCGCTGTATTTTGAATACCACTATTATTTACAAATAATGCTCTCTTTCCTACTGCCGTATTTTGATAACCAGTTGTATTATTTAATGATGATTCATTTCCTACTGCTACATTATCATAACCTGTTGTATTTTTATTTAATGCATTGTATCCATACGCTGTATTATTTACCCCTGTATTTCCGTAAGCCAAGTATTTTGGCAATGCTCCACTTCCAAAAATGGTATTTGAAGAACCGCTAATACCTGTATTCGCAAGATCCGTAGAATTTGGTAAGTTACTATAAGAGGCAGATTGATTCCATAAATAAATATTATCATAGGTAGAACTTGTTTGTGAATTATTTCCAGAAACAACGGTAATGCTCTGTCCAAAAGGAGCAATTGTTAATGCGGTATTGGTTACATTCGATGCATCAAAATTCAAAGAACTATTTTGTGTAAATGTATTCCCGAAATCAGAGGATAAATAAACATAGTATTTTGTGGTTGAATATTTGGTGATATAAGCGATATATTGACCACTAGCAGATACCGATACGGAATTATAATTGGTAGTTGTACTTGAACTAACCGTTGTAGTTAATTGTTTCCATGAAACTCCATAATTACTAGATACATAAAAATAATTACCACTTGTTCCAACGATTTGATATTGACCGGAAGCAGAAATACTTGTCGAAAGAATGGTATTATTAATAACACCCGTACTTACACTTGTCCAAGTTTTTCCAAAATCGTTGGATTGATACAAGTAAGGGCTATTTGCACCAGAACCAATCAATTGATATTGTCCGGAACCGGATATCGAAGAACTAGTATAATTAAAACTACCATCATAAGGTATGGAGGAAATACTTGTCCAACTATTATTTGGTTCACCAAAGTTATTTGATAAATAAGCACCGTAAGTAGCACCATAATTAGTTTTTTTCGTGGTTACCAATATATATTGTCCAGAAGCGGACATACTAGAGGAAGTAAAATTTGTAGCATTTCCAAGAATACCAGTATCATTAGAACTAAAATCAACCCCATAATTAGTAGATATATATACTCCTGGAAGACTATTGTAATCACTCACGTTCGAAGTAACTATTTGATATTTACCAGAAGTTGAGATTGCAGAAGAAGTAAAATTAATAAGATTTGTTGTGTTCAATTGTTTATTTGACCAAGTAATACCGTTATTACTGGATAAAAGTATACCATTATTTGCTAAAATTCCCGAATTATTTCCTTTGGTAACAATTTGATATTGTCCAGAAGCAGAACTAGAAACAGAGGTATAATATGGAAAATTAGAAGTATTAATTTGACTGATATTTTGTACATTTGTAAATATATTGTTTTTATAATTGACAATATTTTGCCCAAAGTCGGCAAATATATCCATCGTTCCTGATGCGCCTGCACCAGTAGCGCCACCGGAAGAAGTAAGTGTGGCGATTGAACCAGATATATCTAATCCTAACCCACTACTGATTTGCAAAGTAGATATTTTATTACTAGAAACATCCGTACCATTTGTTACCGTAATAATTGCTATTCCAGTAGGTCCTGTCCATCCTGTCCAACCTGTCCATCCTGTACAGCCTGTGACACCAGTATAACCTGTATAACCTGTCCATCCAGTATAACCAGTTGCACCTGTGACACCAGTGACACCCTTTGGAGTTAGACTCGATTGTAAATAACTGTATCCACCTGTGCCATTTAAATATTCATATTGAACTGTTACCTGGGCGTTTGTGCTTGATGCATTATCAGCATACAATCTTAAGAGTACACTATCTTTGGCTGGATTCACGGTTGTATAAGTACCTACTGCTGGAATTACATACGAGGTACTTTGAACATTCGAAGTAATTTCTTTTGCATTACTTTTAGCAAAAGGACTCTGAACATTACTTGCATCTGCAATGGATAAAGTATAGGATAGAGACACATCCCCATTACTAATATCTGAACCACAATAAATATACAATCCATAAATTCCATCTGGGATTTCGGTATTTGTTACAAGATCGGTTAGAGTTGCAAACGTACCAATTAAAGTATTTGTACTATTATTACTAACATCAGAAGTGACAGATATTCCACCAGAAAGATTGGTTGTTGTACTTAACAGTTGTGTATCTACCGAACCATTTCCTAAGGTAGGACCATCCTGGCTATAATTTAAAAATAAAACTAATCCTCCGGCATTTCCATCATTTCCTCTTGCTCCGGTAGGTCCAGTAACACCTGTGTATCCTGTATAACCAGTTCTACCTGTATAACCGGTCCAACCGGTATAACCTGTTCTACCAGTATAACCAGTGAAACCTGTATAACCAGTTCTACCTGTATAACCGGTCCAACCTGTATAACCTGTTCTACCAGTGTAACCAGTCCATCCAGTATAACCAGTCCTACCTGTGAAACCTGTATAACCTGTAAAACCTGTATAACCTGTTCTACCAGTATAACCTGTAAAACCGGTATAACCAGTTCTACCAGTATAACCAGTTGCACCAGTTGCACCAGTAACTCCTTTAGGAGTTAAACTTGATTCCAGATAACTATAACCACCTGTCCCATTTAAATATTCGTATTGTACCGTTAAAGTTTTACTACTACTAGAAGAATTATTTGCATATAAACGTAAAAGTACACTATCCTTGGCTGGGTTCACCGTTGTATATTTGCCTACTGCTGGAATGACATAAGAGGTGGTTGCGTCGGTTGAGGTAATTTGTTTTGCATTACTTGTAGCAAAAGACTGGGTTTGAACATTACTTGCATCTGCAATGGTTAAAGTATAATACAAGGACACATTACTTATATCATTTGTTCCACAATAAACATATAATCCATAAATTCCATCCGGGATTTCGGTATTGGTTACAATATTGGTTTGGGTAGCAAAGTTAGTCAATAAGAAATTATTACTACTTGCGTCAATGGTATAAGTAATAGATGTTCCACCAGAATCATCCGTGGTTGTACTTAAAAGTTGTGTATTTACCGAACCATTTCCTAAGGTAGGACCATCCTGGCTATAATTTAAAAATACAACCAATCCTCCGGCATTTCCATCGTTTCCTCTTGCTCCGGTAGGTCCTGTCCATCCTGTATAACCTGTCCATCCTGTATAACCTGTTCTACCAGTATAACCAGTCCATCCTGTTGCACCTGTTCTACCAGTATAACCAGTATAACCGGTAGATCCTCCTCCACCGGAAGAATTGGAAGTAATTGTTGCAGTTATATTTGAACCTGAACCACTTATATTTAAATTTAAACCACTACCTATACTCAAAGTAGATACACTATTATTTGAAATATCTGTTCCATTTGTTACAATAATAAATGCTTTTCCTGTAGCACCGGTTACACCTGTATAACCTGTCCATCCTGTTGCGCCTGTTCTACCTGTATAACCAGTCCATCCTGTATAACCTGTTCTACCTGTATAACCAGTCCATCCTGTATAACCTGTTCTACCAGTATAACCTGTATAACCTCCTCCACCTGAAGAATTGGAAGTAATTGTTGCAGTTATATTTGAACCTGAACCACTTATATTTAAATTTAAACCAGTGCCTATACTCAAAGTAGATACACTATTATTTGAAGTATCTGTTCCATTTGTTACATTAATAAATGCTTTTCCTGTAGCACCGGTTACACCTGTACAACCTGTCCATCCTGTAGCACCAGTTGCACCTGTAACACCCTTTGGAGTTAAACTTGATTGTAAATAACTATAACCTCCAGTCCCATTTAAATATTCATATTGTACCGTTATATTTGCACTAGTATCACTAGAAGAATTATTTGCATATAAACGTAAAAGTATACTATCCTTGGCTGGGTCCACCGTTGTATATTTGCCTACTGCTGAAATCACATAAGAGGTGGTTGCGTCGGTTGAGGTAATTTTTTTTGCATTACTTGTAGCAAAAGACTGAGTTTGAACATTACTTGCATCTGCAATGGTTAAAGTATAATACAAGGACACATTACTTATATCATTTGTTCCACAATAAACATATAATCCATAAATTCCATCCGGGATTTCGGTATTGGTTACAACATTGGTTTGGGTAGCAAAGTTAGTCAATAAGATATTGTTACTACTTGGGTCAATGGTATAAGTAATAGACGTTCCACCAGAATCATCCGTGGTTGTACTTAACAGTTGTGTATCTACCGAACCATTTCCTAAGGTAGGACCATCCTGGCTATAATTTAAAAATACAACCAATCCTCCGGCATTTCCATCATTACCTCTTGCTCCGGTAGGACCAGTAACACCAGTATAACCAGTAAATCCTGTACCTCCTGGACCAGTAGGTCCTGTATAACCAGTTGTTCCCGTAGGGCCAGTAGAACCACTTGAACCAGAAATAGTACTACCATTTACGGTAAGGTCGCCTAATATATTTAAATTTCCTGGAATAAGAACATTCTCATTGGATGTACCTAAAACAATTTGATGATCGTCATCAATGGTCGCATGATACCCAATTGCGGTTGAAAAATTATAAATATTTGTATCACCAGACATTTGTCCTGAATTATCTCCTAAATAAGTATTAAAAGACCCACTCATATCATAGTAACCAGCACTATTTCCTAAAGCGGAATTATGATTGCCTTTATTATTAAACAAAGATAGATTACCAACCCCGGTATTTTCACTGCCTCTTACATTTTTAAAAAGGGCTTGAGTCCCTACAGCGGTATTATTATGACCAGTTACATTCAATTGCAATGAAGAAGAACCAACTGCCACATTACTATTTGCTTGATTATTTAATAAACTAGCAGTACCTAAAGCAGTATTATAATTTCCAGAAACATTGTAAAGTAAACTATTGGTTCCAACAGACACATTACTAAAACCATCTTGATTACTTGTTTGAGAGAAAGCACCTAAAGCAGTATTTACATTTCCAGTAGTATTTTGATAAGAAGAAGCATACCCAACGGCAGTATTTTGTATTCCAGTTGTATTATTTTTCAAGGAACCATCGCCATAATTTGTATTTTGTGACATTTATAATAATTATTATAATAATAATTATTATTTTTTCTTAATTTTATTTTAATTATTTTACCCCCCTTGCATATTCACCCGTTTGCATATTGCATATTCACCCCATTGCATATTCACCCCTTTTTCAATATGTATGATTGAAAAAAATAACACTAATTACACATTCGGTCACGTTGAAAAATACCATTATTCAAATATGAAAACCCTTTCAATCCATCCAAATCACCTCTTATATTACCAAACCCTCCATAATCATAAGTTGTTCCAAATCCAAAAGCATTATAACCAAAGTATTTTGGATTCATTCTTTTTTCTGACCAAAAAAGGAGGATTTGATTCACTAGTAAATAAAGAAAAAATACAATTAGTAAACAAATAAAATATTTATATAAAATTTGAGAGACCATTTACAAAAATGATTGATATATATAATCCTTTATTTTCTTTTTTCTCTCTTTCTCTCTTTCTCTCTTTCTTTTTTCTTAGAAAAAACTATAATATCTGTTATATTATATAGAATAAAAATGTCAAGTGCTTTTTATCCATTAGGTATGAAATCATATAATAATCATGTTCCTCAAGGAGGATATAAAACATGGAAAGGAACCGGTGTTTTTAGTAATCCAGTTGGTATTTCAGCCGGTCATATTCGTCCTTTAACAAATAAAGACCCTGGAAACGTTTTTCCAACCGGATTTGGATTACCTAGACCAATCAAACATTTTAGAAAAGGTCGAGTGATTGCTGTCCCCCCCATTCCGATTCAAGACGAAAATAATTTGGCACAGAAATTCGAAACTTCTCTCATTGATTATAATCTAAATCGAAACGTGAAGTCTTCATATGGTACTTCTTTGGGAGGTGGCGCAGGAGGCCGAGGTCTTTTAAATCAAGTAATGGATACTCCAGGAAGTTATCTTGTCAAGCAAAATAATCCTGGAGAAATATCCAACATTGTAAATCTTACCAAGGACTGTCAAACATGTCAAGGAGTAGGTTTAGTTGTAAATTATTATCCAAATAATACTTATTTAACCGAAAATCCTGAAAGAGTTACTACCAGTCCCACTTTTTGTTGTAATGAAGAGAGAAAAGCAAGAAGACGCGCCTTACCTGCAAATACCAAACTCCCTAAAAATTACTATACGACTCATTTTCAATATTTACAAAATCGTTGTCAAACTTATGAACAACGAGCATTCAATTTCCAATCAAATTATCCAGTAGAATTAATCGCCGAAAATACAAATAACCCCGCTATTACCGTCGCCGCATTAAAAGCATCAAAACCAGGAGATCCACTTTCTTATTTAAATACTTATTTTGCCAATTGTCAACCAAACGGTGAAATTCGCGAGGCTTCGGAACTTAATATTATTGATAAAGTGGTTGAAATCTTAAAGAGCGAAAATATTCTTTCTCCAGAACAAATTGCCACGCTAAAATCACTGATTTATGTTTCCATCAAAACATTGGAAGAATTTTATCAGTATTTGAATGATTTACCAAACCCTGTCAAAGACCTGGCGTTGGCCGCTTTTGTCGCTTTTATTCGTAATCCTTATATAGGAATCCCACTCAGTGGTCCATCAAATCCTTTAGGATGTAAATTAGTCGTTTATAAACCGAATAATCCACAATTTGCTCAACAAGGAGCAGTTCAAAGTAGTACACGAATATTGAAACTCAATGTCGACACAATCAATTGTAATTTACAAAGTTTTAATGAACCAGCGAGTTGTAATATTACCACTCCCTTTATTTTGAAAAGTAAATCCGCCCCTTGTCGACCACAATATTTCACCAAGAATGGAAATCCAAAAACTTGTTTCAAAAACGCAGACGATTATTCCGCCAAGTATCTTCCAGGAAATGTATATCGTGGACGTTATTTTGCAACCGCTCCTGGTGGATTACCGCGATAAATAAGTTAAAATATACCGATATCTATCGAGTTATAAGGAATCTTAAATTTTTCACACCATTTTATCGATTTATAAATATGCATTTTAATTAATTGATTCATTTTGTCCTTATTTTTATTTTTGAAAAAAAGAATCATTTGATGAATGGCATCTAATTGTTGTTGTCCAAGAATAATATTAATATCATTTATTTTTGAAACAAAATAACAAGGCAAAGAAGAATCGATGATGGAAGAAATATAAATAGGCATTTTCATGTTTTTTTCTTGATGAACCTTGAATTTTTCCAAATAATAGATGAATTTTTCACAATAGGATGGTTTAGAGAAGGAATCTTCGATAAAATTCTTACAAATGAGATATTTATGAAAAGTCGCCATATTATTAACGGTCGGTTTCATGATGTATGTTTTTTGATAAAGGGAGGATATGAAATAAATAATATCCAAGACAGGTTTCAAGAAAATAGTATTGATTTTAATAATACAAAATCCGCCTTGTTTTTGTGTTTTTAAAAGAAGTATTACAATTTGAATCAGTCCAATGATATAATCATTATCATTTTGATATTTTTCTTTATTTAATTCATAAAAAATAAAATCAAAATTTTTTTCTGTTTCTTTCGAAGAAGAAGAATAAGAATAAGAATCAAAGGATGAATAATAACTGATTTCATCATTCAGATGTTCTCTTACTAATTGTATACATTGATTGATAGCATCCGTATTTGGACTAATATTTAAAATAGAAATGTTTTTTTTATAAAAATTTTCAAATAAATAAATGGTTTTGATAATTTCATAAAAATCATAAAAATTTTCTTTTTGACTTTTTAATTTACTTACTGAAAAATTTGAATTTGGCATTTTTTTACTTGAAATGGGACAATCCTCCACGGGAGAATTGCCTTTCAATTCATTTATGGGTAACAGTTGCCCTTCCATATTTTTTGGGACGCTTTCAAGCGTCCCATTATAAATATTCAAGGGTGTAAAAAGATATTCATAGGGATGAAATATTCTTGATATCGATTCTATATTTGAATCATTACGAACGTAGTTGTAGGTTTCGAATAATTTTTCAGAATCATTCATAGATTCTTCTTCTCCTTTTTCTTCCTTTTTATCTGTTTCTCGAAAGAAAAGGTCAATTAATTGTTCCGTTATTTTTTGATAGGAAAAAAAAAGACTAGGAGAAATACAAGGTTCTAATCTTTCATTTTGTATATTCATTTGTATTAAAAAAGAATGATTCGTTTTTGGTAATAAGTAATAAGTCATCTGAAATAGATATTTATGATAGAATTAAATTTTATATATAATTATATCATAATTTTTAAGTGTTTTGTAGTTGAATTGTTATTGTCTTTATACCTAGATACCTAGATACCTACACGTACAAGTATAAATATATATCATTTATGTACTGCTTGAAGACGCTTCTAGTAAAATAATCTTCTTATTGATTTTTTTGATTTTTTTCTCTCCAGGTTCTTTTTCCTTCTTTTCTTTGACTACTTTCTCTTTCTTTTCTTTCACTACTTTCTCCTTCTTTTCTTTCACCACTTTCTCCTTGTTCAACTCTTTTTTTGTTTCTACATTCGAAACATTGGAATCATAATCTTCTACCTCAATTTGCACTTTTTCAGAATTAATATTTCTTACTTTTTTATAGATAAAATACCGATTTAAAAACGAAATCTTTTTTTCATTCGCGTTCATTGTATAAGCCTCCCCGTAATCTTTTTTCTTATAAGGATTTTTCTTACATTCATTTTCCATTTCATTATACAATTCACTAAACATTCCACTCCCTTCTTGAAATCCCAGTGTTTGTGCTTCCATACGGTCCACTAATTTGAAACCATAATCTTCCATTAAACGATTCATATAATCAAAATTCACCAAATATTCGGGCATAAATTGATTAATTGTTTCCTGGTACACATCGATTTGATATCCAATCGAACTCGAATTATCTTTGAATTCGGTCACTTTATATCCTTTACGAATTTCCCAGATTTTCTTATCATCTTCTACGATTTGAACACTTTCTCCCGGCGCTTTTTTCTTTAATAATTGAAAGATGGTTTCTCCATCATAACATGTGCCGATAAAATAACCGTCCAATTTGGTACATTCTGCCAAATTACGCAGAAATCCCGTCAAAGTCTCCGGATTCTCCCATAAATAATGAATCGCGAATTGACACGATGAGACATTGAACCCTTCTTGACCTTTTCCATATTGTCTTACGACACCCTTTCCTAATTTATCTTCGTCTTTGGTTCCCTTTCCAAAAACCGCATTGGTGATTTGTATCGCTTTATCGTTTAGCATTGCCGCACCATTACGAATATTGAACGCCGAATTCCCATTGACAAAAAGCGCATAAGGCATATTCTTATTTTTTTTTCGATAATTCAAGAAACGAGCGCATGCTCCATCTAAACGATTCTCCAAATTATCTTTGGAAATATCAATCCCAAACACGAAAGATAAATGCGCGGCAATCCATTTCGGGAAATCGCCGCCCTTCCCACACGCATAATCGACCAAGGTATCACCGCGTTTCGAAACGCCCAAGATCAATTTTCGTTTTACATATAAATTATGAAAATCGCGTAGCCCCTCTGTTTTTGATAAAGCGCGACTTCCCGATACGCGATTGTAATAAATATCTTCATTGACCGATAAATCTGGAATGTTGGACCCAGAACAAATCATTTCTTCCGTAATCGGATTATGAATCGACTGCCAATTACTATTAGCAACATGATACGCATTGCCAAAATTACTTAATCCTTGACGATATTCCGCCGTTTTATCATAACGAACACGAAGAGGTACCCATCGCCAACCTTTTTCCAAATCAAGATTGTAACTGAATTCAACAATGGTATCTGTTTGAAATACGTCGCCTTCTTCCGTAAACATTTGTTTCACATTATTATCGTCATTACGAAGCATCATATGCGCAATTCCTGCCTCAGGATCATATGGATTGGTCGGATAGAATTGCACCGGTTTTGCTTCCTTGGTATTTTTTTCTTCCGTATTATCGAATTCTGGAAGCCGGTCCTCCAACACATCCTGACAAGGATTCAAGTATCCGTGCATTTTTTCAATAAATGTACAACGTAATTGAATCGTTTTGTATTCATTTAATTGAACCGATTGCATTGTATTGGTTCCGTCTTCAAAAATGGGGGTAACTACATCTTCGCCGTTCACCGTTTTCACCGTCGTAACCAAGAAATCAATCGTATTGTATTGCGGCGGTTTCCATTTGAACGACCATTCCCAGGTGATTTTACTAAGAGGTCCTGTTTTCAAATTCTTTCCTGGTTCCGATTCTTCATTGGCACCGACGCCTAAAAAGGCGGGTGTAAAGATGAGTCCATCCGTATTGTATTCGAACAAGTCGGCATTGGATTTCGATAAGATTTGCCTGCAGGCTTCAAAGATACCATCGTTTTCTGGATTCAATGGATAGAATTGTTTGCATTCAATCCGAATCGGCGATAAGATTTCATTGTCTTTTTTATATTTGGTTGCGATTGATGTAGTGCCAGGCGATTTATTACTACTTTCTGTTTTACTCATGATGGAAACTGCGGACAAGCCCTTTACACAATTTTTCAAAAGTTGATATCTCGATTCCGATGTTTTTTCTTTCTTTAAAATAAAAGGAAATCCACGCACATCTTTTTTATGCAAATAATAAATATCAAAAGCGGCATACAAATTAATGAAAACACCTGCTTTGTCTCGCATAATTAATTCGCCATCGATTAATGTCTCAAATAAATCTGTGTTGTTCGTTTTCGCACCGGTGAAAATAACGTTCATATTCGTATTGATTAAATAGATTTTTCCTGTTCCAGCGATAAACAAAAGATGCCGTTCACCGTCCGCCTTTTCAGTCACGGTATATCCGGCACGAATATTCGGTACCTTTGAATTTTCATCGATGGGAGCGACATTTTGCATTTGAAGGGTATAAGAAGAAGGGCCGATAAAATTACTATTGTAAACGGGTTTATTTGCATCGTATTTATCCTTATAAATCATTTGCATATATTGTTGCATCGTCTCTTTTTGTTCTACATATGAAACCGGATAATTGGTTCCTTGAAGACCGCCCAAAACATACTTGATACATTTCTTTAATGCTTCCACCACCGATTTCGCATCTTTGTAATTGGTTCCTGGTCCGATCAAAGAATTATCGATTTCCAATTCGATTTCATACGTTTCTGGGTTGGTAAAAACACCGGATTCTTCCGTTGTATACGCCAATTTATAGTCACGGCCTGCTTTGGATGATGTTTTTACAATACTAATGTCTACATTGACTGGATAATCGGCGTGTTTGAAAGTGACTCGATTGATATAACGAAATGTTTTCTTGGAATTGTTCCAGGTTTCAATAATGCCGCGATTGACCCCGACCAAACCATAGGTTTCTTCTTCCGTTTGATAGGAAACACGAAAATTAAAATCGTTAAAGTAAACCGGTTTGACTGGAATACGAACGTCTTTTCCGTCTTTGGGAGAGAGAAAGGCGGGTTCTTTTTTGGTAAATTTTACGGAATGTGATGCTTTCTTAATGATTTCGCTTACATTATTGGTACGACAATATTCTTGGATCAGATGATAACCGTTGATTTCCGTACGAATGTTGGATATTTTGAAACGTCCTGTGCGGCGGTCTAAAAATTCATTTTGGATACGTAGACTATAATCGCCATTTTCATTGGTACTCGTAAAACCAAGTGATTTCATCTTTTTAATCACATTGTCGTAGTCGTTTTTAGAGAGGGGTTTTAATCCGGTGATTCTTCGGTCACCGGTACCAAAACGGACTTCCAATTCATTCTTTTTTTGAATGTTTTTAATATTCACCGTGGATTGATAATAGAGTTGAATCAATTTATCCAAATAAAGAGCATTTTCTTTTTCTTTTTTTGCCTTTTCTTCTTTGGAATATGTAGTAGGATGTTCTTTTTTCTCATTCAATTCGTTGTCATCGTTTAAATCCAAATCCTCTTCTAAATCAACCATGGTCGTTTTGATATCTTCTTTTTCTGTATTCATCATAATAATTCTTAATATATTATAATGATAAAACTTATTTTTATCTTATTTTCTATCTTTTAAATTGAAAATCAATTTTATAGTAGGGGGATATACATCCCCCCTACGACCCCCTCCTTGCTGTTTTTGATTGTTGTATGGACGCGCGAGTATTTACAAAGAAAAGGACAATGATATTATGCTTCGCGAAATATCATTGTAGAGATGGTTGTAGAGCCCGTGCCGAGTTAATTAAGTAAAATACTATTAAAAACAGCAAGGAGGGGGTCGTAGGGGGGATGTATATCCCCCTACTCCCCTACCCTATTAACTGGACAATCGCTTCATAAAGCGCCTGTTTTGATTTATTTTTTATTTTGACCGTTTTCTCATCATGATAACTCGTTTCTAGTCCCAACTTCATTGAAAAATCAATTAAATCAGCAACTTTGTAAGCACTAATAGCCTTGACTGGTTTTTCAATATTTTCGATTTTATAAAGAGTTGTTCGAACTTTTTCTAATAACAAAGGGTCGGTTCCTTGATACACATATTTGGTCATTTTGTTTGGTTGATCTACGCGTTTGATTAAATGAACAGGTTCTCCTTCGTTCTCATTCATTTCAAAATACGTTTTTTTGGAAACATACAAAACATTCAACTTTTCCAAATGACAAAGCGATAAAAAAGTGCGAATATCAATCACTTGTTCATTGACTAAATCATTTTCAATATGAGTCATCGATGGAAATTTAATAGATTGTTTTTTAAAGATTGCTTTTTCATTTCGTAAGACATCTACATAATCGATTTTTATTTTTTTCTCTTTGACCAATGTAATTTTCTCATTATTTAATAATTCATAACTGGTTTCTCCATTTTTGATTACGTAAAAACACCAAAAAAGTCCATCTTTTTGTCTGGGTGAAAAGAAATCTTCTTTCTCTTTTTCTTTTTCTTTTTCTTTCATAATTGGAAATTCTTTCTTTTCCTTTTTCTCATTCAGTTTGTCAATACGTAAAGAGGTAAACATATAATATTCTAAATCGTTTAAAATATTATCTATATCAGGATTTTGTTGTATTTTTTCTTTTTCTTCTTTTTCTTCTTCTTCTTCTTCTTCTTTTTCTGTATTGATCTTATTCAAAGGTAAAGATTTAGTGTTCATTACCATACTCATTATTTTGGATATACTCATTTTTTAGGAACTAGAAATGGATTCTACTAAATTATTATCTTCGTTGTCTTTATTATCTTTTGCAAAATATATATTTTTAAAATCCTCCTTTTGTTTTTCCACTGCACCCAATGCAATTTCCTGTGTATTTACATAATGAATATATAAGTTCAATTCATCTACTACTTTTTTAGATAATTCAGTTAAATTAATATGGACTCCATATTTATTTTCATTCAAAACGACTTCTTGATTTTTATTCAAGATTCTTAATATTTCAATTTGATTGAATTTATTCATATTTTCAATGGAATCGCGAATGTAATTTAATTCGCTTACACTATATTCATTCAATTCATTTAAACAAACGGAAACAATGGAATTTAAAGGGCTTATCGTATTTGTATTTATCGTTGTCATTTTTCTTTGTTTTGTTTTTATTTTGTTTTTATTTTATAAAAAAAATAGTAAATTATGTTTAAGTCTTTTTAGGGGGGATATACATCTACTACGTAGTGCCCTATGACACCCTCATGTCATTTTTGGCGCGCGAGTTTCTACAAAGTAGGGGGACGTACGTCCCCCCTACGACCCCCACATTGCATTTTAGGGCGCGAGTTTCTACAAAGTAGGGGGACGTACGTCCCCCCTACGACCCCCACATTGCATTTTAGGGCGCGAGTTTCTACAAAGAAAAAAGACAATCATATTCTGCGTAGCATAATATCATTGTAGAAATGGTTGTACAGCCCGCGCCAAGTCAATAAAGTAAAAAGCAAGGAGGGGGGGGTCCCGTAGGTAAGGGCACTACGTAGTAGACGTATGTCCCCCTACTACAAAGTGGTTAGCGAATTAACTCGCCAATAATCGAAATATATTTATCATTCAATTCAAAACGCTGACCAATGACCCGAACATCTATTTTATCCCCTTCTTTCACTTTGGAAAATGATTCATCATTATAATGATGATCACGAGCAATAAAAACCACGATGGGAGAAGGCGTATCAAACGCACTTTCTGCACGAATTCCTGCCTTGGTAATATTTTTCGCAAGACAAGAAATCAGCATTCCTTCGACTGGAAAACAAACATCACATTCAAAAACTACTTCAAAGGAGATTTGATTTCCTCGTACAATCAATCCACTTGAATACGTAATGATTTTCGATGACCCCGGTTTAATAAATCCTTCCACCACACATTTACCTTCAAATTGAACAGCAATATTTCGTTCAATGGTTTCACGTATGTTTTTTCCTACCGCAGTAATAGGTAAAAGAATACTTCGAGTCAATAAATTACGCGAATAAATTGTAAAGGATTTTATTTCTCTCTTTTGTGCCATGGTTGCCATTATTATATAATAAGAATATCTTTATGTTTTTATTCATATTATAGAATCAATTTTCCTGCCACTTTTTGAAAAGTGGCGCAAAACCCCTGGTTAAAATTTTGCAAGAAAACCCTTTACAAGATTTTTGAGGCATTTTTTTTACTTCGTTGTAGAAAAGTGGCGCAAAACCCCTGGTTAAATTTTTGCAAGAAAACCCTTTACAAGATTTTTGCTCCACTTTTTTCTAAAAAGTGGATAAAGTTTCTATTCAATGAGTTCCATTTCAGACAATTCTTTCAAATAACGCTTGGAACAAGTCTCTACCAAAAGTCCATTGGCATAAATGCCATAGTTTGCAGTATAATGTTCATTTTCTAAAGCAATATGATAGATGGTATAATCCCCAGGAACTTCATATACAGAGGCTCTTTCATCCACACAAGCAGGAAGACGGTACTTTTTATCAGTGACATAGATTTTACCAAGTACTTCCACGGTTTTTTCTTTTTGTTCTTCAGAAACAAAATCATCAACTAAAATGGAATGGCATCCAGTGATGATAAGAGGTTCAAAGACTTCTGGATATTCACTTTGACTACATTGATAAAGTTGGTCCTTGATGCGTTCTTCTAACGCAGCATGACGCATCTCTCGTTTACCAATCATAACAACCGGTAAATAATCGTTTCTCAAGGTTTTCACCAAATCTCCCTTTCGTAAATCTTCTACCAATTTGTAACCTTGGTCAGTTAGAATTTTGGTTCCTTCTTTGAAACAAGGTAGAATTTCTGGTAAATTTATTTTATAAATAAAAAAACTAGAACTACTAAGTACATACAAAAAATTATTATATACAGCCATACCTTGTGGTTCAGAAAGAGAATTGATCGGTGTTGCAGGTGTTACCCAATTTGCTTTACTTTTTAGAGTAGGACTAGTTATTGATATTTTATTAATAAAATAAGGGTTTTCAAAATTAGATACATAAAAATCATCATTATATACAACTATATTTACTGGATATGTTAAACATCCAGGAAGTGTGGTACTATCTTGCCAAATACTAGTATCTGTTGAATCAATTAATGATATTTTATATATACCTTTACTTGCATTTGCAACATAAACATAACCATTATGTACGACACATCCATATGAACCACTAAATGTTATTGTTCCCCAAAATGGGTCAATAAGACCGGTTGATAATACTAGTCTACCAATTTGACCAGTAGGATAATCTACTAAAATTAAATAATCAATTCCGGCAACAGTAGTAACTGCTAATCCATATAGAGTATTTGAAAAAGTAGTTACCAAATTAGTTACTGGATCAAAAGGTCCTGGACTTCCATCAGGATTAATCAATATTTTAAAAATTCTTTGATTAAATGTAAAATATAAATAATTATTTACACCGTCAAAATAACCAACACAACTACGTATTCTATCATATGTAAACCAAACATAATTAGCACTTTGTGTACCATCTAAATTGAATTGGAAAATATTACCAAATCGATCTGGTACATAAATGTAATCACCATAAAAACAAAATAATTCTATTGAAGCAGTACAATTAACTTGATCTGTTGTAAATTGAGTAACGATTGTTGGAGGAGGAGCCATTTTATATTATACAAATATATTATAAAATAGAATATTTCTAAAGAAATGATTAAACTATTTGTCCCCGATTCCTCATTAAAAACTCCAACAAAATACATAAATCCTCTTTTTGATAGACATCCTTGGTATTTTCAACCGTAAATCGTTCCTCTCCTAAAATAAAATTCAATGTATCAATCGTTTTTGATTTTTTGGCTTGGTCGCATCTGGCGCCTAAATCCCGCTTCGCGCTTAAATCCCGTGTTTTAAAAACCAAGGACTGGTTCTTTTTCTCATACCCGATGAAACCAATGAACTTCTTTTTGTTTTCAAACGTAGGATGTAATTTTGCCTTTCCTTCCGCAGAATTTTCTAAATCACGTAAATCTTCCGGTTCCGCAGGTGTCCATTGATTTGTTTTTGTATTCAACACAAAAACCGCTGCACCTTTTACATCTTGAAAAACAATGGCGTCAAAATCTTCCAAGTGTATTACGTTACGCATAAAATATTTTTTCACATACCATTCCAAAGAATTTCTCTCCACGTTGGACTTTAAAAGATAAATCATATTTAATAATTCAAGTCTTTGTGGAATCAATAACGTTTCAATAAGATGGTCTACCAAGTATTCATTCAATTCTTCCCAAGGGATTTGAAAATCTTGATTTAAAACTTTCATCATTGAACCTGCGCGTTTGTACCAGCCATCATCGTCTACCTTTTTACTACTATTTCCTTGTTCTTGTTCTTGACCCTTCAAGATACTCTGAACATATTCAAACCGTTCTCGAATTTCATTCAAAACCGTATTCCGTTCTTTGATTTCAATGACGCTTTCTTCCATCTCCTCCGCTTCTTCTTCTCTTTGTCCTTGAATAGACAACCTTTTCTCTCCTTGAATTTTCTCTGGGTCGCCTTCCTCTTCCACTTTACCGTCGCGTTCCGCTTTACCGTCGCGTTCCGCTTTACCGTCGCGTTCCGCTTTACCGTCGCGTTCCGCTTTACCGTCGCGTTCCGCTTTACCGTCGCGTTCCGCTTTCAAATCAAAACGAATCATTTGATGCTTGTAATCAATCGGTACAGACCGATCAAAAACCGAAATATGTTTGTCCGTCAATTCCAATGGTTGAAATAAATAATAGTCGCCAATATTCACCAAATAACCAGTACGGTCATAACGGTCTTGAATGACTTCATTTTCTTCCATCATTTGTGTCAAAGCGGAATAGATTTGTATCAAGGAATACGCTTTTGGGACTTGAATCAAGGCAATCAACTCTTTTTTCACATAAAAAAAGCGTTCTTTCATCAACATTTTCACTTTTTGAATAATCTTGTCATTGTTCATATTCATAAAAGCCTCACTATACGTACTTTCGTCGGTTTTCACATTGCTAACATTGGGAATACATTGATAATCACATGTAGCCATGTAATCACATGCGGGCGAATAAGGTAAATCTCCTACTTTGAAATCTTTAATGACCTCGCCATTGGAGAGAATCTGGGTCACTGGTTTCTTCATGATTTCAGCCATTTTCTCCTGAGTAAAATTGGTCTGGTCATGATGAACAATACAGTCTACGGCGGTTTCTTTCATCAAACGGGTCACACGACCAATTTGTCTTGCTTTATATTCGGCCACACGATACACATATAAATCCGCCGCCTCTTCTTGATTCTCTTCTAAAATGGTTCCATACATAAAAATCTCGACATTTCTTTTTTCAAAAGGAATCGCTTTATGACTAGAATTACGTACGCCACGACCAATGATTTGTTCCATACGATTCATATTATACCACGGCTCCAAAATATGGATTTGGCGAATGTATTTGAAATCAATTCCTTCTGCACCGGTTCTTGAAATAAGCACCACTTTCACCTTCTTCCCGTCTTTGTTATCATCATTCGTGAGCCCCTTGACTTCAAATTCATTATCGGGAGAGAGTCGTAGATCTCCCGTAATCATGGCATAACGTGCAGGTAAAAAATCTGTTCTAGAAGCAGGCGGTTTCAAAGTTCTTACATCGACGACTTCGGTAGGCGCCGTTTTAAAAAGCGGTTTCACGTCTTTTCCGTAACGGGTGAATCCCATTTCTTCTAATGCCAAGGCCATGGGTATCAATCCGGCATCAATATATTGAGAATAAATAAGAATGACTCCTTCCGCTACACCAAAATCGTTTAAGGAACGATCGCTAGACAAAGAATATCGAATCGATTCCAATACATTTTTTATCTTGGCGCTATATTTTCCAATGACGGATGGAGAGAAAAGACGTCCATAATTGTCTAGGGTTGATTTCTTATATTCAAATGCACCCTTCTCAGGAGGAATCGTTGTTTTATCGACAAAATCCATCATTCGTTCCAAGCCTCGTTTTCCAGTCAAATCGCGAGGGTCAATCATTAAACCTAGGTCCATTCTTAAAGAAGTTGCATTGGTTTCCGTATCTTCATTCGTTCCTAAACCTTTTCCGCCCTTTATAACCACTACTTCCTCCTCCTTTTCCTTTTCCGGTCGTTCCTTTTCCGGTCGTTCCTTTTCCGGTCGTTCCTTTTCCGATCGTTCCTTTAAAGTGGACATATTCATTACCGTACTCGTTTTTAATGTCGCACTCTCCGTAATTAATTCCTCATCTTCCGCTAATTCCGCAATATTTTCGGCCAATTCTTCCGTATACTGATTCTCCGGAATCTGCCCAATGATTTCTTTCAGTTTTTCATTTGGATAAGAAATAATCAGACTCTCCAAAGGCGTTTGTAATAAAGTATATCCG
>Ga0247842_10003385_pt1 | contig 21594 bp, 20 predicted proteins | sample LaCruzMarch2015__3_FD_192411 | JGI IMG/M metagenome (GOLD analysis project Ga0247842, IMG submission 192411) | Freshwater microbial communities from meromictic Lake La Cruz, Castile-La Mancha, Spain - LaCruzMarch2015_19m | ecosystem: Environmental > Aquatic > Freshwater > Lake | place: Spain...
AGCGCAGCGGCAATTGCCAACTCCAGGCGGTCGCCTATTACACCGGCATGCTCGCGCCCCACTATCCGCCGTTCTTCCCGCGCCGCCCGGTGGATGCCTCGCACCCGGACTTCATCATCGACTTCGGCCGCTGCATCCTGTGCGAGCTGTGCGTGCGCGCCAGCCGCGACCATGACGGCAAGCGTGTCTTCGCCATCAGCGGGCGGGGGCTTGCGAGCCATCTGGTGATCGACTCCCCGAGCGGGCTCCTGGGTGATTCGTGCTTCGCCGCCGCCGACCGTGCCGCCCATGTCTGCCCGACCGGCGCCATCCTGCCCAAACACAAGGGCTTCGAGCGCCCCATCGGCGAACGGCTCTATGACCGTGAACCCATCAGCAAGGTCGGCGACTTGCGTGCCCATGAGGACGAGGTCGATTGAGATGACTGACAAGCCCCGCGTCGCGACCACCTCACTGTGCGGCTGTTTCGGCTGTCACATGTCGCTGCTCGACATCGATGAGCGCATCCTTGAGCTCGTGCAACTGGTCCGCTTCGATCGGACCCCGCTGACCGATATCAAGATCATCGGCGACTGCGACCTGGGGCTGATCGAGGGCGGCGTCGCCAACGCCGAGAACGTCGAGGTCCTGCGGGAATTTCGCCGCCACTGCAAGGTCCTGGTCGCGGTCGGCGCCTGCGCGGTCAACGGCGGCATCCCCGCCATGCGCAACCAGTTCACCCTCAAGGAGTGTCTGGAGGAGTCCTATGTGGGCGGGGTCGGTGTGCACAACCCGGGCATCCCCAACGATCCGGAGATCCCGCTGCTGCTCAACCAGGTCCACCCCATCCACGAGGTCGTGAAGGTCGACTACTTCCTGCCCGGCTGCCCGCCCTCCGCCGATACCCTCTGGACCTTCCTCACCGAACTCCTGGCGGGGCAGCCGATTGCGTTCCCGTATACGCAGATTCACTACGACTGACCATGAAGAGATTCGTCCGCAAATGAACGCAAATGAACGCAAGTAAGCAGGATAATGGCTTGGTCGCTCGCGGGATTCAGAGGCCCTGCCCCTGGCCCGGGAGCCTAGTCTGTGGTGCGACGGGGCTATCGCGTTCATCGGCTGTCTTTATTTGCGTTCATTTGCGTTCATTTGCGGACAATAATCTTTTGAGGACGATGCTATGACCATGTCACTGGAAACCGCCCGCCACCCGGAGCACCTGCGGCGCGTCTGCATCGAGCCGGTGACCCGGGTGGAGGGGCACGGCAAGGTCACGCTGCTGCTCGATGAGGACAACCATATCCGCCAGGCGCGGCTGCATATCGTCGAGTTCCGGGGCTTCGAGAAGTTCATCCAGGGGCGGCCCTATTGGGAACTGCCGGTGCTGGTCCAGCGGCTGTGCGGCATCTGCCCGGTGAGTCACCACCTGGCGGCGGCCAAGGCGTGCGATGAGCTCATCGGGGTGGATCAACTCACCCCGACCGCGGAGAAGGTCCGGCGCCTGATGCACCTGGGCCAGACCCTGCAATCGCACGCACTGCACTTCTTTCACCTGGCGTCCCCGGACCTGCTCTTCGGCTTCGACGACCCGGTGGCCCACCGCAACATCGTGGGTGTGATCCAGGACCACCCGGAGATTGCCACCCGGGGCGTACTGATGCGCAAGTTCGGTCAGGAGGTGATCCGGGTGACGGCGGGCAAGCGCGTCCACGGCACCGGGGCCTTGCCGGGCGGGGTCAACAAGAATGTGAGTCTGGAAGAACGCGACTATCTCCAGCAGGACATCGGCCAGGTCCTCGAGTGGGCGGAAGGGGCGGTCCAGTTGATCAAGCGCATCGTCCTGGGCAACGCGGATTTCCACTACCGCTTCGGCGCCGTGGACGCCAACACCCTGGGTCTGATCGCCCCGGACGGCGCCCACGAGCTCTACCACGGCGGCCTGCGCGCCCGTGATCCGGACGGCAACACCCTGCTCGACCAGGTCGACTACCAGGACTATGAACGGGTGATCCACGAGGAGATCAAGGACTGGAGCTACATGAAGTTCCCCTTCCTGACCCAACTGGGGCCGGAACGCGGCTGGTATCGGGTGGGGCCGCTCGCGCGGGTCAACAACTGTGACTGCTTCCACACCCCGCTGGCCGAGCAGGAGCGCCAGGACTTCGCCGCCGCCGGCGAGGGGCGGCCCCTGCAGGCGGCCCTGGCCACCCACTGGGCGCGCCTCATCGAACTGCTGCACTGTGCCGAGGCAATCCGGGAACTGCTCGAAGACCCGGACCTGCAAGGCACCGATCTGCGCCGGCATGGCGCGATGCGGGCCAAGGGCATCGGCGTGGTCGAGGCCCCCCGCGGCACCCTCTTCCACCACTACGAGATCAACGACGACGGCCTGGTGACCAAGGCCAACCTGATCGTCTCCACCACCAACAACAACCAGGCCATGAACACGGCCATCCGCCAGGTGGCGAGCCAGTTCCTGGACGGGCGGGAACTGACCGAGCCGCTCCTGAACCACATCGAGGTGGCGATCCGCGCCTATGACCCCTGTCTGTCCTGCGCCACCCACGCGGTGGGCCGGATGCCGCTCGACCTGGAACTGCGCGACGCGGCCGGGACCACCCTGGACCGCCTGCGCCGCCATCCGGACGGCTCCGTGGACCGTCCGGCCACCGTTGCCGCGCATTGACCCAGGTGCCCGATCCCGCGCGACGCATCCTCATCTTCGCCTGCGGCAACCCGTCTCGCGGCGATGATGCATTAGGTCCGATCTTAATCGAACGCCTGTCCGCGATGCCCGATGCAACGTTCGAGGCTGGCCAGGCGTTCGATCTGGTAACCGACTTTCAGCTCCAGATCGAGCACGCACTGGATCTCCAGGGTCGGGAACTCGTGATCTTCGTGGACGCGACACTCGCCGGTCCCGAGCCCTTCGCCTTCGGCCCCGTGACCTCGGAGCCGGCCCTGTCCATCACCACCCACGCACTGAGCCCCGGGGGGCTCCTGCGGGTCTATCAGGAGGCGATCGGCGGCCAACCGCCGGACTGCCGGCTGCTCGCGATCCGCGGCTATGAGTTTGAACTGGGGGCCGCGTTGTCCCCGGGCGCCGCGACGAACCTGCTGGCTGCGCTGGCCTTTTTGTCCGACTGGCGCGGTCGGCGCGCCTGATGGCAGGGCCGCCGGGACGGGCCTCGATCATCGTTCCGGCCGGCGGCCACCGTCTGGAGTCCAAGGCTTCAGCCTTGGTCTTGTACCTCCAAGGCTGAAGCCTTGGACTCCGACCCGCGGTGGCCGGAACGATGATCGAGGCCCCGGGACGCCGTGGCGAGCAATCGCGTCGACCGACTATCGACATCAATGCCAAACAGATACAATCTCGGCGAAATACGGGCGGCGGCCCAGCCGAATCGCCCCCCCGGCGTTCTGCCCTCAACCCTAAGTCCGGGAATTGCTCACACAAAGACACAAAGAACACTAAGAAAAACAAATTATTGAAGACGTTGGGCCGATCACCGCCCGGGGTGACCTCCTCGACTTACATATCGCGTTGAAACTCTTTGTGATCTTTGTGTCTCTGTGTGAGAACTGCTCTTTCTAGGTTAACCGGTGAACAGGCCTCTGATCGATGCGCACGTATAATCCCCGCCAACGTATCCTCGTGACGGGTGGTGCCGGCTTCCTCGGCTCCCACCTGATCGACCGCCTGCTCGAGCGCGGCGACGAGGTCGTCTGTGCCGACAATCTCTTCACCGGCACCAAGCGCAACGTCGAGCATCTGCACAGCCACCCGCGCTTTGAGTTCATCCGGCACGATGTCACCTTCCCGCTCTATGTCGAGGTCGACCAGATCTACAACCTGGCCTGTCCCGCCAGTCCCATCCACTATCAGCATGACCCGGTCCAGACGACCAAGACCAGTGTGCACGGGGCCATCAACATGCTGGGCCTGGCCAAGCGCCTGAAGGCGCGCATCTTCCAGGCCAGCACCAGCGAGGTCTATGGCGACCCGTCAGTGCATCCCCAGACCGAGGACTATTGGGGCAACGTCAACCCGATCGGCCTGCGCAGTTGTTACGACGAGGGCAAGCGCTGCGCCGAAACCCTGTTCTTCGACTACTACCGACAGCACCGGCTCGATATCCGGGTCGCGCGCATCTTCAACACCTATGGTCCGCGGATGCATCCCAACGACGGTCGCGTGGTGAGCAACTTCATCGTGCAGGCGCTGCGGGGCGAGGACATCACGCTCTACGGCGACGGTCTCCAGACCCGCAGCTTCTGCTATGTCGATGACCTGATTGAAGCCTTTGTCCGCTATATGGATTTACCGTACGGCGAGGACGGGGGGCCGGGCCATCCCGGTCCGATTAACCTCGGTAACCCGGGAGAGTTTACCATCCGGCAACTGGCGGAGAAGATCATCGACATTACCGGTGCCGCGTCGCGGCTCGTATTTCTTCCATTGCCTGCCGACGACCCCATGCAGCGCAAACCCGATATTTCCCTGGCCCGCGATCGTCTGGACTGGGTTCCCGCGGTGCCGCTTGACGAGGGCCTCAAGCGGACTATCGCCTATTTCGACGAACTGCTTTGCGCGGTTGACTGAGTCTGTTGGAAAGCCAGCGCTGATGGCTAATAGTGAAGCGTCGGGTCCCGAGGACCCGAGCAATCCGGCCTCCCGCCGGGAGCGGAGGGGCGGGTCAGGTGCAGCCGCGGCCATGAGTCAGGGAAATCAGGTCGTGTTCGCGATTACTTCGCAAGGACACGACTTTTACGCAGCCATGACCCGTGTGGCAATTGCTTCGCTGAGGCTCAGTAACCCTGCCTTACGCGTGGTCGTGGCCGCGGACGGAGAAACCGACCGGGCGGTAAGGCAGGCGCGGGACCCCCTTATCGGAGAGGTCGATGAGTGGCTTGCCGTCGATACCCCGCCCGGCATTGCAGGGTTTCGCAATCGCTTTGTGAAAACCAGCCTTCGTGGGCTGATCGAGGGCCCTTATATCTTCCTCGACAGCGATGTCTTCGTACGCGGCAACCTAAGTGAGATTTTTACCCTTGATGCGGATATCGCGGGGGCTCGCAACCATTCACAGCAGGATTTCGCTGAGCAGGTTTGGGAGCAGGATGCGGTCATGCTGAGGACAATGGGATGGATGACCCGGACCGATGTCTATATCAACGGTGGCGTGCTGTTCTTGAACGATACCATACCCGCGACTCGCCTCGCATCGGAGTGGCATCGGCGGTGGCTGCGTTCGTTTCAGTTCAGCGGGAAGTATCGCGATCAGCCCGCGTTGAATTCAGCCATTTTTGCGACCCGACCACGTTTGACGGTCTTGCCGGATCGTTATAATGCGCAGGTGAAAACAAATACCCGAGTCGCGGCCGACGCCGACCTTTGGCACTTTTATGCGGACTCGCAGATGCCGGGCTTTTTCCAGTATGACGTCGTGGTGAAGAAATTGCTAAGAACCCGCACCCTAGATCTCTCCGAGATCCAGAACCTTCGACAGCGGCGCGAGCCCTGGCGCGACGAGATATTGGGCGATCGGTATGTCGCCAACAGGCTCTCACGGCAAGGCTGTCCAAGTGGTTGGGAACTCATTTGGTTAAGTGGCCAGCGGTTTCACGGATTGCTGTCCTGTATTCGCGGACGTAGACCTTGACGCTAATCTACAATATTGTGCTGGGAGAAATCACATGAAGCTGATAGATGAATACGCTGGTCTTCATTGGCAAATGACGACCTGTGAAAAGTTTGCGATGCAGGATATTCTTCGCCGCTTATCCCCGGATGTTGCGATTGAAATCGGAACCTATCAGGGTGGTTCCTTGCAGGTGCTATCCCACTTCGCCCAGCAGGTAGTATCGATTGATATCGAGCCAAGTGTTCCGGAGCGTTTGTCCGCCCAATTTGGAAATGTCGAGTTTCACACCGGTCCATCGTCTATACTCCTGCCCGACATTTGGCGCAGCTACATTGCCCAGAATCGACGCATAGAGTTCCTCTTGATTGATGGAGACCACTCAGCCCAGGGAGTGCGTCGTGACATTGCTGCATTATTGAGCGTAAGACCGAACACTCGCTGTATTGTGCTGATGCATGATTCATTTAATCCAGACTGTCGCGAAGGGATTCGCTCGGCCGCGTGGGCCGACTGTGAGTATGTTCACTCGCTGGAACTGGACTTTATTCCCGGCATTTTTCATGAACATGCCTATGACACTGCCGCGGCAGGCTCGATGTGGGGTGGGTTTGCCTGTGCCGTTATCGAGCATCGCGCCCGTCAACATACTTTGACGGTACAGGCGTCACAACAAGCGCTTTTCGAGGCGGTGCTCCGGGCATCCTGCTACGCGTCATCGCCAAGTTGGCGCAGCAAAATTAAGACCCTTGCCAGTCGTATTGGAGTCTGGCGTTGAAGCTTGCGCTGGCCCACTACAGTTCACCCACCGACATCAGCGGCGTAACCACCTGGTTTCAAAAGCTGGCTGTTCGGCTCCACAGCGACGGTGTGAATCTTGCGGTTTACCTTCATCACTTTGGTGAGAATCCGAACGAGGCATCTATTCTTCCATTCCTGAAGGATGGTGGTGTGCCTGTTGAAGTGGTCGCGCGTCGAGGCTCACTGCGCGCCGATATACTCCAGACCCTTGGGTTCCTCGATCGCTACCGACCGACCCTGTTCTTGCCTCAATGTCTTAATGCCCACTATTTTGCTGCTGCCATTGCCGGTAAGCAGGGTGTGCCCTGGGCCCTCACAATGCACTCTGACGACCCGGATTATTGGGCGATTGCCGAAGCACGCCCCCCTGAATCATTCGGAGGAAAACTCGTTTGCGTATCTGAACATATTGCCGATTTAGCTACAAGACGCCGGTTCGCGCTTGATCCAATCGTGATCCCGTATGGCGTTGAAATACCTGATCGCAAAGCTGCTGTCAATTGTCGTTCCTTTCGGGTGGCTTACTGCGGACGCTTGGTTGAAACGCAAAAGCGCATGAGTCTCGTAATGGCAACCCTGATTGAGGCTTGCCGTAGCTGTTCACGTATAGTCGCGACTGTGATCGGTGATGGCCCCTCGTTGACGAGCTGCCAGCAGGCCGTTGCGATGGCTGGACTCGCGCAGCGGATCACCTTCACGGGGCGATTGGGTCCGCAGGAGGTCAAGAATGAGTTGCTCACCTCCCAAGCAATCCTTCTAATGTCGGATTTTGAGGGTTTACCGGTTGCGTTGCTTGAGGCCATGGCGGTCGGTGTCGTTCCGGTCGTTCGCGCTATCGCCAGTGGTATCCCGGAACTGGTGCTCCACGAGCGTACCGGTTTGCTCGTGGATGATCAGCCGGTGAATGCCGCTAGTGCGCTGGTCCGCCTGGCTGGTGATTCCCGCCTATGGGAGTGCTGCTCCCAAGCGGGGCGGGCCTTGGTCTTGCAGCGCTACAGTGAGGAGGCTTGCTACCAGCGCTGGTTGTCCGTCGTCCACGAACTCGATGGCAGGTCGACCGCTCGTTACCCGTTGCGGATTCCTTGGCGACTCGCTGTGCCGGAGGGCGATCGGCGGTTTACGGCCGGCTATCCGCCATATCGGCCGCCGTGGCTGCGAGTAGCGGTGCGTTTAAAGAACCGCTTGAGAATGGCGGCCCGAGTAGTGCTGAGAAAATAGCGTGATGCGATGAATAGAACTGTCTTGATTGCTGGTGGTGCCGGCTATATCGGCTCGCATATGGTGCTTGCCCTGCAGGAGGCGGGCTACTCGGTGGTGGTGTTGGATAATCTGTCGCGAGGCTTCGCCGATGCGGCCGGCACCGCACCCCTAATGGTGGGCGACCTTCGCTCGCCGGCTGATCTCGACAACTGCTTTGCCGCATATCCGGTTGACCTGGTAATGCATTTTGCGGCCCTGGCCTATGTGGGCGAGTCGGTGACGGAGCCCGATCGCTATTATCAGAATAACGTTGTCGGTGCACTCAATCTGCTGAGCGCCATGCGCAGACACGGTATTTCGCGGCTTGTCTTTTCCTCCTCCTGTGCCACTTATGGTGAGCCGGATCGGGTCCCGATCGATGAAACCCATCCGCAGCGGCCCATCAACCCCTACGGCCGCACCAAGCTGATGATTGAGCACGCCTTGGGCGACTACGCCGCGGCCTACCGCCTGCACAGCATCAGTCTGCGCTATTTTAACGCGGCAGGGTGTGATCCTCAGCGCCGGGTCGGTGAGCGCCACGACCCAGAAACTCACCTGATCCCATTGGTTCTTGCGGAGGCCTTGCGTATCCAGCGCGGCGGTGACCCGCGTGACACACGATTGCAGGTCTACGGAACCGACTTTCCGACCAAGGATGGAAGTTGTATCCGTGACTACATCCATGTGTCGGACCTCTGTGTCGCACACCTGCGTGCGGCCGGGCGGCTGCTCGCGAACGACGCTACGGGCGCAGAATGCTACAATCTTGCAAACGGCGCTGGCTTCAGTGTACTGGACGTCATTGCCGCCTGCCGGGAAGTGACTAGACAGCCGATCGAATACCGGGCGCTGCCGCGGCGGGCCGGGGACCCGGCTGTCTTGATCGGGGATGCGCAGCGGGCGGCCGCGGTATTGGGGTGGCGGGCGGAGATCGTGGAAATGCGGGAACTGATCAGGTCGGCTTGGGATTGGATGCAGCAGCGATCGAGCGGCGTTGCTGTAGCCGGTGATGACGCGGCGGGTGGCATGCGATGAAGATTGCGTTCGTGAGCACGATGACGGCCGACCCCTGGGGAGGATCGGAGGTGCTGTGGTCGGAGACCTGTCGGAGACTCGCCTCCCAAGGCCACAAAGCGACTATTGCTTATTGGCATTGGCCGACCCTGCCCGCGCCGATTCAGGCGCTTGTCGATGATTTCAAGATCGATGTTTTCCCGCTGGGCCGACGCTATCCGCTCGCGCGGCGTATCGGAAGACGTGTTCTGCAGGAAGTCGGTCTTGTCCGGCCGGTTAGCCGCGCCCAAGAGTGGCTGCGGCAGGTTAACCCGGACCTGCTATGCGTCTCCAACGGGGTTGCGTTTGAAGAGGCGCCATGGATGGAAATGGCCGTCGCGGAGCGCGTCCCCTTTGTTACGATTACCCAAGCAAATGCCGAAGTCGTTTGGCCGCCTGACCAGCGGGCGGCGCGGTTGATTGCCTTGTTCAGCGCGGCGCGAAAGTGCTTTTTCGTCTCCCATGGCAACCTCGATCTGGCACAAAGACAGTTGGGGGCTCAGTTGGGTAATGCCGAAGTCGTGTCGAATCACAGCGGTGCCCTGTGGAGTGCAGACACGCCATGGCCGAATTGCCAAGATGGCATCTGGCGGCTTGCCTGTGTGGGTCGACTCTACCCTCCGGCCAAGGGGCAGGACCTGCTGATTGATGTGCTCCGGCAGCCGCAATGGCGAGCCCGTCCGCTGTTGCTCTCGCTCTATGGCGCGGGTCCGCAGGAACAATGTCTTCGGCGCCTGGTCCAAGCGAGCGGGCTTGAGCAACAGATCCAGTTTTGCGGGCACGTCAGTGATGTCGCCCAAATTTGGCGCGACAATCATGCACTGATATTGCCGTCTAGGGCCGAAGGCCTACCATTGGCTTTGGTTGAAGCACTGCTTTGCGGTCGCCCGGCGATTGTTACCGATGTCGCTGGTAACGCTGAGGTCGTGGAGCACGGAGTCACCGGCTTTATCGCCGAGGCACCGGCGGTGCGGCCCTTGGCGCGCGCAATGGAGGAGGCCTGGAATGCGCGCGACTGGTGGCGCGAGATGGGGCAACTGGCAAGCGCTACCATCCGCAAGCAGATTCCGGAAGATCCGGCCGCGGTCCTTGGCGAGAAGCTGGTGAAACTCGCGATGCAGGCGGCGTGAACGCGTGCTTGTCAACCGCTTACTCTCATTTGGAGAGCGCGACGCCCCGGGATCACCTTGCCTCCGCCCTCACTGTGCAATGACAGGTGGTCGGGGACGGCCGCGGCGGCTTGCCTTTGGTCGCACCGCGTGAACTGAGCCAGCAACCGACATGCCTACCCCTGCCAGTCCGCGCGTTTTCTTGACCATCGCGATCTGCACCCATAATCGGTGCGATCTGCTGGTGGACGTGATCGATAGCCTGTTCAGTTTGGGCATTCCGGATGGCATGACTTTCGAGGCGCTGGTGGTGGATAATGCCTCCACCGACCACACCCGCGATTATGTCGAGGACCGGATTCGACGGCATCCCGGCAACGTGCGATACGTGCTGGAGGAAAAACCGGGTCTATCGTATGCGCGCAACCACGCGATCACTGCCGCGCATGGGCATTACATCGCCTTTGTCGATGACGATATCCGCTTCGGTGAGGACTGGCTGGCGGCTGTTTTCGCGGCCGTAAAGAGCTGGCCGGAGACCGAGTGTTTTGGCGGCCGCGTGCTGCCTGTTTTCGACGGCGGGAGGCCCGACTGGCTGGAGCCGGAACTGCTTTGGATGTACGGACATATCGATTTCGGTGCCTTGCCCTGTCGGATGGTGTTTCCCCGGTTTCCGTTTGGCTGCAACATGATCTTCCAGCGCACGCTGTTTGACAAGGTCGGTGATTTCGATCCGCGGTTGGGGCGGACACCATTTTCGCTGCTGTCGAACGAGGAATTTCATCTCTTCCATCGCGTCAATCGCATGGGTATGGCAGTGATGTATCTGCCCAAGGCCCTTGTCTATCATCGCATACCCGTGAGCCGTCTCGACCCGGGCTGGGTCGTCAGGCGCTCCTTCTGGCAAGGCATCTCGGGTGCCGTATCCGGGCAACTACTGGCGCCGCGTTCGCGGTTCGCACTGTTACGTTCCACGCTGGGGACTATGGTAAGGCTGCTCGGGGAGATCAAGGGGCCGTCCTGGTCGCCTGTGAAAATCTACTCGCGTCTCAACCGCTTGCCGGTTGCCGCGCGAGCGCGCTTCGCTGGCCGCATCGGTCTTGCCTGGGGCAAGTTGGGGTTGGCATTCGGCGCACGAAAGCACTTGGACCCGTGAACGGGCACTGGCGGAAATGTTGCTGAATCCGACGCTGGGGTACCCTTCTCCCGGACAACGCGGCGCCTGGTTCGGGACCGGCATTTTACACGCCCTGCTGGCGTGGTTCGGGGGCTTGGTCGCCCGGCTCCCGTAGTGCAGGCGCCAGGTCAATCACCTTGAGGATCGCCCCGAGGCGCGATCATATTACTGACGGCGGCTCAGACCGGCGAGTCGGGCCATCGTGTCCACCCAATATCCCCTGATACGTCGTTTGACGGTGCGCTGCCGTGGAGTCAACGTGGCGTAGATCTCGGCGGCCTCCTCATGGCAGTGTTTCCAGCATGCGGCATCGAAGGCGAGCCCCATGGTCCGGTCGATTTTCTGAATCACGTCGCCGGCCATGACGGGTGGGATCAGGCCGAGATCCAGATGCTCCTTGAGTATCCGGGCACTGCCGTGAATATTCTTCCATTGCACGCGTGAGTAGTTGTCTTGGTGACGGCGGTAGCGCCAGGTCTGAGCACTGTCGCCGACCACGACCAGGCCCGGCAGTAACAGGAAGCGGCGAACGAATTCAGCGTCCTCCGCAATCCAGCGGCTGTACTTGGTGAGAAAACCTCCCATGCGGGAATAGGCATCACGGCGAAAGACGATGCCCGACGGGTAGGCGGGATTGAAATCGAGGAAGGCGCGGTAGGGGTCGCGTACCCGGTAGAAGCCCTGTTGGTCGATGGCGCACCAATGGCTCAACCAGCCCGCAGGGGCATCTGCGAGCAGGTTGTGCCCCGGGCGGCTCGCGGGTCCGAAGGAGAAGAAATTGGAGAAGGTAAACTGGGCATCGGGGTGGGCATCGAGGAGCGCCCGTCGCCGTTCGAGGAAATCGGGATGCCATACGTCGTCGCTGTCGCACAGGGCAATCCAATCTGTGTCGCAGTGTGCGATGGCGAGTTTTCTGGCGGCGCCCTGGCCGCCATTGGGGATGCGCATACCGGTCACGGCGGGCGCGAACCCGCGGATGATGTCGCCGGTGTGGTCGGTCGAGCCGTCGTCGATGACCACGATGCGATCGGGCTTGCAGGTCTGCGCGACGATTGCCGTCAAGGTCTCACCGAGAAAGGCCTCGCTATTGAATGCGGGAATCACGACGGACAGGTTCATGGTCACCCCGGTGCGTTGCTTATCGTGCGGGCGCAAGGACCCGCGGGTTACTCGCCCCCGGGGCTCTGGTGGAGGTGATAGGTCTCGCGCAGCACCATGTCCTCATCACTGATGCCGAGGAAGCGCAGTATCTGCGTCTGTCCTTGGCGGCTGCTCATCGCCGTGAGCGGAAAGATACGGAACTCGCGCGGGTGCCGGGCGCCGAGCCGGTCGCACTCGGCATAGTAGTAGTCCCAATAGCGGCCGATCGCCTCCGGCATGGATCGCGCGGGGAATTTCGGGAAGGTCTTGTCCCAAACGGGGTCAAGCTGGTAAATCGAACCATCGTGGTCTTGCCAGAAGTTCCGGCTGGTGTAGAACGGGGTGCGGGTGATCAGTGCCTTGAACCGGTCAGCGATCCACAGGGATGGCCAGCGGTGGATGGCGGCCTTCCTGATCCAACTGGCGACGGTCGCTTCCTTGTCGCGCTTGATGCAGACGAAACGTACCGCGTCAGTGATGGCCAGGATATCATCGACATAGCGGAGATAGTAATAGGCGATGTCGCCGATGATGCGAATGGCGGGCAGCAGTTGGAGCTCCCGGTAGGTCGCGACCGAGGGCGGGCGGGAATAGTCGAGTGACAGGAGCCGCCGGTCGCCGCCCTGCAGGATGGCCTGGAATTCATGGATGCCGTTGAGAAGCGGCTGGGGGTTGTCGGTGAAAACGGCCCCGGTGGGATTGAGCTCATGAAAGCAGATGGCGGCGTGCTGACTGCCGATGAGTTTGGCCAACGAGGCGGTGCCGGTGCGGCCGGAGCCGAGTCCGATGACGATCATGGTGATACCAGGGCAGGTGGGGGATGGCCGCGCCGGTCAGTGACGCTGCGGCAACAGGTGCCGCAACTGGCAGTAGGCAGTGACGGCGAGCCATTTCAGCGTAGGTCCGGTGGCGAGGGCCTCGCGGGCGTAGAAGGTGGCCGTTTGCCATTGGCGTCGCCGGGCGAGTTCCTCGGCGATTTTCTTCAGGGTTTGTGCCTTGTGTCGGCGCGCATGTGCGCGGATTGCGGGGTGGCTGGCGAACAGGATGGTCTTGTCGAGCAGGCGCAACTGACAGAGCCTCCGTTCGAGTGACGAGGCCGCGGTGCTGACACTCTGCCGGAGCGCTGCGTCCGGCACGTTGTGGCGGGCGATCACGGCGGGGTGGTGGACCATCCGTGGCGCCCGGTCGATGAGCCGATAGTACAGGTCACGGTCGCCTTCCCAGCGGATGTCTTCATCCATACCGTCGATTCGCTCGTACAGACTGCGAGCGACGATGAGACAGTTGAGGTGACAGAAGCCGTGGGCGGCCAACAGGTCATCAGCGGTGACCTCAAAGGTGCCGTTGGCTGCTGGGACCTGACCGCGGGCGCGCAACTGGGCTGCCAGGCCTTCAATCCAAACGGTGCGCGCGAGCGGTTCGCCCTGGAGGAAGGCGCGTTGGTTGGTCATATAAAGATCGATGGGGCGGCGGGACTGCGCGCCCTCAAGTAAGACCCGGCCGGCGCGTTCGAGGTGGGCATCGTCGGTCCAGGTGTCGTCATCGTCCAGGAAGCCGACGAAGTCACCGATGGCCTGGGAGACACCATAGTTCAGGGCGTAGCTGGGGCCGTGGCCGTGCGGTCGGGGGAGGAGGTTGAAAACCCGGATGGTTGTGCCGGTTCGGGTGTCGGTCGCCGCTTCGCTCAGCAGGCGCGCGTAGGCTTCGTGGTGCGCGGAGTCAGAGCCGTCATTGACGATAATGATCTCGCGATCCGGCTCGGTTTGGGAGAGGACGGACGCGAGTGCGGCGCGCAGCAGTTGCGGGCGGTTGCGGGTGGCGATGATGATGGAGAAGGTTGGCATGGCGAGCGATCCGGGGGGCGCCCCGCTTAGGAACGGTTCACTAGTGGTCGCTGCGCCAGGGCGGCGATGCACGCTTCGATCTGAGCGTAGCAGCGCTCGTAGTTGCCGATGCAGTGGCCGTAGGGATCGGCGATTTCCCCACCGGGGACCGCGCGGGGCGCGGCCGGGCCGAGTAAAAAAGACTTGCCGATACTGGCCGGGAAGGATTCGCTGAGTGCCGCGAGCTGGGCCGCCTCCATGGCGAGGATGAGGTCAGCGTCGGCCACGAGGGCCGCGTCCACGACGCGGGAGCGGCTGGCCGACAGGTCGTGGCCGTGCGCGGCGGCGACCGCGACCATGACCGGATCGGTGGGCCGCCCGCCGGTGGGGTGGAACCCGGCGGAGGATAGGCGAAAGCGCCCGGCCAGGCGTTCGCTCGCCAGCACCTCTGCCAGGGCGCTGCGGTTGATATTGCCGTAGCACAGAAACAGCAGGTGTGCCCCGGTGCGCAGCCGGGCAGCGATGGCGTTGCTGCGCCACGCGGCGCGCTGGCGGCGCAGCAACCGTCGGTGGGCAATGAGTCCGCTGACGCGGCGCCAATGGTCGACGACGATACGGCGCAGCTCCGCGAGGCCCGGACGGGGATCGCGCCACTGCTGGGTGTCGAAGTGGTGCCGGGGCGAGAACACCAACAGCAGATCGCGAATGACCTGTGACCAGGTGGGCAGGGTGGTGAGCCCCGGGGGTGCGTCGCGGCGCAGGACCGCCTCCAACCAGTAAATGTCGTTCGCGAGGTTGCGGCAATAGATGCCGGTGCGCGCCGCCGGCCGGGGCCGGATGCCGCCGTCCAGGTACAACTCCACCAGCATGGCAGGGAAGTCCGCACCCGCGGCCGTCGCTAATGGCAGTGAGCCCCAGAAGCGGCCGTTGACCTCCATTAGACAGAATTCGCCGGTCCGGGGGTTCTGCTTGAATTCGACCATGGCGACCCCGTGCCAGCCCATGGCGGCGATCAGGCGTCGGGCCGCATCCAGCATGGCCGGCTCGATGGGGATGCTCAGGCGCAGACTACTGGCGCCCCCGGTCAGCGGGACCTCATGCAGACGCCGATGCGCGAAGGCGAAGATGAGGCGGCCGTGCTCCGCGATCAATTCGATGCCGACCCCGGTGCCGGGGAAGAACTCTTGGATCAGGACCGCGCCGTGCCGACTGACCGCGGCGAGGCGGGCGACCAGTTCGTTGTCGGTGCGCGCGTAGGTCACCTGCAACTGAATGCGTCCCTGGCCCGGTGCGCCGATCGATGAGGTCGGCTTGATGACCAGCGGGTAGCCCTGGGTCGCGGCAAACGCGACTGCCGCGGCTGGGGTGTCGGCGACGCAACCGCGCGGTACGCGGATACCCAAGGCGGCGGCGAGGGCGAGGGTGCGCGACTTATCCAGCGCGATGGCGAGGCCGGCGGCGGGGGCCATTGCCACCCGGCGCTCGTCGATGCGACCGCGTTCATGATGTAAGGGCGTCAGGCTGCGCTCCGTGACCGGGATGATCAGTGCATAGCCGCCGCGTTCGATCTGGTCCGCGATCCAGTCGACGAAGGCTGACGCCCGGGCCAGCGGGTCGGGATAGCGCAAGTGCGCGCCGACGTACCGCGAGCGCGCCGCGAGCGGATACTCCTCATGACTGGCGACATCGATCTGAAGGCCACGGGCGTGCAGTGAGCGCACGATCGTCAACGCGGGGATCATGTCGGCGTCGAGGACCAGGACGCGACGGGGCCGGTTCGCGCAAGGGTTCACGGTCAAACCATGCTGCGCATGTTCCACAGCAGCCGCAGTCCGAAGCGCGTGGGCGTGCGGTCCCAGGGGGTGAAGCGCGGGAGCCGGAAGCGGTCCGTGGCGGCGGTGGCGACGCCGGGGCCGGTGGACAACGCCGCCTGATAGCCGATTTCCTTGGCCATCCGCGCGTGCTCCGGGCCAAAGTCCAGGACCGGCTTGCCATTGGGATAGGCGAAAAAGCGCAATCGCTCACCCAGCAGGCCCTCCAGGTCCTCCTTGTTGTCGGCGATCTCGCGGTAGGCGTCGCGCTCGGCGGTGCGTGCCAGGATGGGATGGGTGACGGTATGCCCGCCAATCTCGGCCCCTTGGGCGTGCAACTCGCGCACCTGCGCCCGGGTGAGCATCGGTGAGCGCAGGTGCGGTGCATAGCGCGCGGCCAGATCGTCCGCGATCACGTCGCGGAACTCGGGCGGGCAGTATTTCAGCAGACCCAGCAGGTCACGCAGCAGTTTGGCCCGCTCGCGCGGGTCACCGAGGGCGTGGACCCCGAAGCGGTATTCGTTGAGGTCGACTTTGTCGCCCGGCAGGCGACGGATCGCCTCGGCGAGCCGGTCATTCCACATGAGCCGGCCGTCCAGATAGCCGCTGGCGATGAACACGGTCACCGGTATCCCGAACTGCTTGAGGATCGGGAGGGCAACCGTCAGGTTGTCGGCGTAGCCGTCATCGAAGGTGACGCACACGGCGCGCTGTGGCAGCGTGCCTTGCTCCAGCCCGCGCAGGCCCTCGGCCAGGGACAGCGGGGAGAAGCGATCACGCACCAGGCCCATGATGGCGGCGAACTGCTTCACGTCCGGGTCGCCCGACAGAAAGGGGTCCGGCACCGGCCGCACGCGATGAAAGACCATGATCGCGAGGCGGTGGGGGCGGTGGGTAGGCATCAGCCGCGCCGCGGCGCCGACGAGGAAACCCTGGCCCAGGCGCCTGAACGCGCAGGCCAGGGAATCCAGGCCCGTGCCCGCGGTTGCGAGGGGCGGTGTCAGGGGCATGTCGCGTTGGGGGCGGCCCGTGCGGCTGCGGTGCGCGCGTCCGGGAGGGCCGGCAAAGGGCCTCTGCCCAGGCATCCGCGACGCGCATCCCGCGGGCTGGGCGGTGATCGCGGGGCGGCCCGATGTGCGAGGTCGCGCGACATTGAGGTTACTGTCAAGCAAGCTTTAAGAAATGCGTGGGGATGCAAAGATCTCCAGTCCGGGGCGGTCAAACGCCGGTCGATCCAACCGGACCCTTGCTACCTGGGTCGGCCTGATCGTCCGCCGCCCCGTGACGGCGCATTGTACGTCAAACGCCAAGCACCGGCAGGGGTTGCCGGTGCAACATTCGCGCGGCGCGGGCCGCTGCCGCTGCGCCGCCTGACCGCCTCAATAGCCGCCCTTGCGCAGAACTTCCGGCAGTCCGGCAATCTTGGTGCCCTGCTTGGTCGGGGCCAAGGGGAAGAGGGTGTAGAGGTCCTTGCTGGTCGGCTTGGTGCCCCATTGCTTGGCCATATCCTTCAGCACGGCCCGTTCCATCGGCTGGTGCTGGTTGTTGGTGAGATACTGGTCGCGCAGGTAGCGGATCAGGTCCCAGTGCTTGTCGGTGAGTGCGATCCCCTCGATCTCCGCGAGCCGTTGGGCAACGTCCTCGTTCCAGTCCAAGTGGTTGACCAGGTAGCCGTGGTCGGTGGTCTCAATCGTCTTACCATTGATTTCGATGGTCATGCTCGTGTGTCTCTCGTCGCGAAGTTCCGGCGTCTCAGCCGCTCGTGGTGACGGCGTCGATACCTTTGTGGGGGATGAAGATACCGCAGCCCAGCAGGCGGTGGGGGCCGAGCCCGTGCTGCTGGAGGCGCAGCGACTCCGCGCCGCTGAGATCGGCGAGCAGCAGGCTGCGGGTCAGGATTGGGCCCTGGGGGGTCGCCAATGCGAGGGTCCGCCCGCACAGGGCCTTGCGCACGCGGATGTCGAGCGCGGCCAGCGTGGCGACAGTCGCGTGCAGGAAGGCGGACTCGTCTGCCTGCGGGGTCTCGTCCGGGGCCGCGACCACATGGCGTGCGAACAGGGTGGTCTCCTTACTCAGCGGCCTGACCTTGCCGACGCCGAGGGTGAGCGGGCAGTCGCCGACCTGGAACCGGGTGCCGGGCAGCGCGGCGAGCAGTTCGGCCACGCGGGCCCGGGGCGCGCGCAGGGTGAGCCTGGTCCGGCGCGACACCTGGAGCCGGTGCCCGGTCCCGTGGGCGGGGCGCTCCCAGCCGTTCTGGGAGCCGGCGACGTGGACGCTGTGGATCGCGACCTCGGGCTCCGTGGCCATCCAGGGACAGACCGAGAGCAGTGCGGCGGCGAGGCCATAGGCGTGATCGACCGGGAGTTGGCGACAGTCGAGCGCAAACGACAGATCGACGATGTCATCCGGCACCGTGATGGTGTCGGGGTCCTCTGCTTGGTTCCAGTACATGGGCATCACTCTGATTCGCCGACCTTCAGGACGACTGGCCCGGGGCGAAGGGCAGCCGGTCCCGGAGGGCGTCGCGATCGAACCACCAGTCGTCCCGGACCAGGACCTCGACCACGTTGCGCAGTCGCATCAGGAACTTGTCCGGTTCTTTCAATTCCAATCGCTCCATCCACCGGTCGAACTGTTCGGGGGTCTGCACCCCGCTGTGGCGACGCGCCACGTTGCCGAGGGTTTGGGTGGAGAAGAACATCAGGTCATCGCGGTGCTTGCCCTGGGCGCGCACGTCCGCCAGGAACAGTGCGGTGCTGGCCGCGACGGCCGCCCCATCCGCGTCGTCCGGGGTCTCGTCGATGACGTGGCCCAAGAGATCGATACTGAGTTCGGGGTCGACGGGGCAGGTGACGGCCAGCCAGATACCTTGACCCAGGGCGCAGATGGAGTCCGGTTGCCCGGCCTGGAAGAGCACATCGCAGGCATCTGCCGCGGATTCGAAGTCGTCCACCGCCAGGAAGTCGTTGAAGGCCGCGCGTCCGAGCGGCCAGGCCTCGGCGCCGCGATCGAGCCCCACCAGCGTACGGGCCAGTTGCAGACGGGTATCGGCGCCGGCCGTGGCCGCTGCGCCGCTACGCTCCAGATCGCCCAGCCGCTCGCGCAGGGCGTCGAGATGCGATTCCAGGGCCGCTTGCCCGGGGTCACGCGGCCCGCGCGTGCTGCCCCCGTGATCGACCAGGCGGGCGGCGAGCAGGTCGAGTTGTTTCATAAGTGCCCCCGGCATCTTGACTTAGCGCACCAGGCCGCTGAATGCGGCCTCCAGGCGGTCTTCCCAGTTGTCCGGGGTGTCGGGGTAGGGCGGCTTCACGTCCATGCGGAAAAAGCGCTCGCCGGACCGGGCGACGGCCTGCACGAGGGGCACCAGGTCATCGAAGGATTGAAGGTCTTGGTCGCCGACGAGGAGTTCGCTGAGCTTGAGCATAGGTCAGTGCAACCGCCCTGAAGTCTGTTGATCGGGCCCCCGGGAAATCCCGGGCGCGGCTAGCTGATTCGGGTTCCGACTGGGGGCGCGCGGGGCCTGCCGGCTCGCCTGCCCCACGCCTGGACCGCCCGGCCACCTCACCCAGACCCGTAGGACCGGGCGGGCCGGGGGCCCGCGGGTTTCTCGCGCCCCGTCGTCGGGCCGTCCCTCACAACTTCGACTTGCGGTTTGAGCCGCGCGAAAACAAGCAACCAAGTGCCCCATGCGCCGGCGGCATCGCGCGGGAGCCGTCGGCGGGAGGCCGCGCCGCCCGTGCCCCCGAGCGGTAATCTACCTGCGGTGAGCGTACGTTAGGATGTGAGTATATTAGTAACTGTTGACTGACGTGTCACCCGTGGGTAACATCCAACGGCAATTGCAAGACGCCCAGCTGCCGCAACATGCCGGAGGACACCCGCAGCGGCACCGGTTCGGTCGCTTTCCCCCCTCACCGGGGAGAGAACGGCGCCGCTACCCTCACCCTGGTAAAGGATAAGGGCCGGTCCGCGACCGCCGGCGACTCGGCGTCCGACGCGCGGTACCCGGCACTGCGGCAACCATAACGACCGCCGGGCCAGTCGTCGATGATCTGGGCTGATCTGTCGTAGCAGACCCCGGCCGCCGGCCGGTGCGGGCCTTCGCTCGCCTGCCGCGCCGCAGCGGGCGCCCCCCGAACTGAATGATCCGATTTAGGAGAGACAGCGCAATGGCGATCGATAAACACAGCACACCGATGCTGGACCAGTTGGAAACCGGGCCCTGGCCGAGTTTCATTTCCGGCATCAAGCGTCTGCGTGATCAGCATCCCGATCCGCGGATCAACAACATGTCCAACAGCCTGCTCGGCCAGTTGGAGCATTCCTATGAAACCCGCAAGGGTTACTGGAAGGGCGGTACCGTCTCGGTGTTGGGCTACGGCGGCGGCATCATTCCACGCTTCTCGGAGGTCGCGCGGGCCTTCCCGGAGTCGAAGGAATTCCACACCCTGCGCGTTCAACCCCCGGCCGGTAACCATTATACGACCGCCATGCTGCGGCAACTGGCCGATAGTTGGGAGAAATACGGTTCCGGCCTGATCACCTTCCATGGTCAGACCGGCAACATTATGTTTATCGGTGCCGATACCCAGAATACCCAGCCGTTTTTCGATGAGATCAACGCCTACGGGTGGGACCTGGGCGGGGCCGGCCCCTGCGTGCGTACCGCCATGTCCTGCGTCGGCGCCGCCCGTTGCGAGATGTCCTGTACCAACGAGCTGAAGGCCCATCGGACCCTGGTCAACCGCTTCGTCGATGACGTGCATCGCCCGGCGCTGCCCTACAAGTTCAAGTTCAAGGTCTCGGGCTGTGCCAACGACTGCCAGAACGCCATCGAGCGTTCGGACTTTGCCGTCCTGGGCACCTGGCGCGACGACATGAAGGTCGACCAGGCCGAGGTCCAGAGCTACGTCGCGGAGAAGGGGCGGCAGTCGGTGCTCGACAATGTCATCAGCCGCTGCCCGACCCAGGCCTTGGTCCTGAATGACGACGACACCCTGAAGGTCGACAACCGCAACTGCGTGCGCTGCATGCATTGTCTGAACGTCATGCCCAAGGCCCTGCACCCCGGCGACGACAAGGGTGTGACCATCCTGATCGGCGGCAAGCGCACGCTCAAGATCGGCGACCTGATGGGTACCGTCGTGGTCCCCTTCAAGAAGCTGGAGACCGAGGACGATTACGCCTCGCTGGTCGAACTGGCCGAGACCATCATCGAATTCTGGGCCGAAAACGGGCTGGAGCACGAGCGCTGCGGCGAGATGATCGAGCGCATCGGGCTCGCCAACTTTCTGGAGGGCATCGGGATCGAGCCTGACCCGAACATGCTGAGCCATCCCCGCCAGTCCTCCTACATCCGTATGGATGAGTGGGACGCGGCAGCGCAGGCCTGGTACCAGGGTCAGGCCGCGGCCGGACGCTGATTCACGACAACTACCGGACCCGTCGCCCACCGCCGTGGGTGCGGGTCCCTGAATGATTAGCTGATCGACTGGAGGACAGGCAATGGCAGACACGCGCGAGCCGATTGAATCCGGCTGCCCGGACCCCTGGCAGTACATGCATCCCGTGATGCGCAAGAATTTCGGTCAGTGGAAATACCACGACCACCCGCGCCCAGGCGTGCTGCGCCATGTCGCCTATAGCGGCGACGAGATCTGGACCGTCAAGGCCGGCACCCAGCGCATCTTGGACCTCTTCACCCTGCGCAAGCTGTGCGACATCGGCGACGAGTTCGCCGATGGCCATGTTCATTTCACCTTGCGCTCGAACATCGAATACCTGGTCGCCGGCCAGGCCAAGGTGGCGCCGCTG
>Ga0247842_10003389_pt1 | contig 21578 bp, 19 predicted proteins | sample LaCruzMarch2015__3_FD_192411 | JGI IMG/M metagenome (GOLD analysis project Ga0247842, IMG submission 192411) | Freshwater microbial communities from meromictic Lake La Cruz, Castile-La Mancha, Spain - LaCruzMarch2015_19m | ecosystem: Environmental > Aquatic > Freshwater > Lake | place: Spain...
CTTGGCCCTCTTCCGTTTTGATCGTCACCGACTGATCTCCCATCCGCCCCATCATGTAGAAGGGCGTCTGCGGCTTGCCGTGCAAGGCCAGTTCCCGCACATTCGCCGCGATCCCTTTTTCCATCTCAGAGCGCACCGCCTGCTCGATCCGGTAAAACCGGTCCGCCGGGCATAAGCCATCCAAGGCCTGGTGTGGCCGCTGGTGATTGTAGTACTGCACCCACCAGCGGAGGCGCTCCCGCGCCTCCTCGAAGGTCGCGAATCGCGCCCGACTGATGAACTCTTCCCAGATCGTTTTCCAGAAGCGTTCTATTTTCCCAAGCGTTTGCGGATGGTGTGGGCGACTGCGGATATGCTGAATCCGGTTCCGTTCCAGTTCCTGTTGAAACTTGGTTTTGCCGTGCCAACTCGCATACTGCCGTCCGTTATCCGTCAACATCTCCTTGGGCACCCCATGCGCGCCCACGCCACGCCGAAATACCTCCATCAGATTATCGGCCGTCTGGCTGCGGAATACTTCCAGGGCCGTGATGTACCGGGAATGATCGTCGATGAATCCGATCAGGTAGGCATAACCGCCCGGCCCCAACCATTCGGGCGGCCGGACAGCTTCCCCGCCAAGCTTGAAGGGGAAGATATCGCTTTGCCACATTTGATTGGGCGTGGCGCGCTCGAAAAAGCGCGGCTTCGATGGGTTGGACGGCGTCTTCTTCTTTTTCGGCGTGATGAGCTTTTCGCGGTGCAGGGTCTTCCTCACCGTTTCCGGGCTCGCCGATAAGTGGAATATCCGCCGTAAGGTCTGCGAGATGCGCTTGATGCCAAAGGTCGGATGCTTACGTTTGAGCGCCGTTATCTCGGCGCGGATCAGCGCTCGCGGCGTTGGCTTGCTTGACGTAGACGGCAGGTTGACTGTTCGGCGTCCGGTCGGTAGCGGATGCAGGCCTTCTTCACCGTTCTCACGATACTGCTGCACCCATTTGAAAATCGTACTATTCCTAACCCCAACTTCCCGCGACACCAGATCGGCGGGCACGCCTTCTTCCAGATACAACTGCACCGCACGGCGTTTGACTTCGTAACTTTTCGGCGGCGTATATTCCCGACCGCCGGCAACGACTGGCAGTGTGCCATCTTGGCCCACCGCGCCGCGCCCTCCTCTCCCCCCAGGAGGGCGCACCCCTTCCAACGATCCCTGTCTCTTCCTACCTGCCTTGCCCTTCTTCTTACCTGCTTTCATCAGTAACACTCCCGAAGATCTTCAGCAGATCTTCATTAAGAAGTGTTACCCTATTTCAGCCTCTTTCGTAGGCCAAGATCTGGTCGTTAGCGCAGACAATGGTACGGCGTTCGCGGAGGGCTTTTTTTTAAGGGCGGGCCAAGTGTACCGCTTCCAGCGTCGGATCGCTTCTTCATCACGCTCCAAGGATTTACTGGAAGGCCGCTGGCAGCTCCATCCGAGATTGCGCAGAACTTTCCAGACATGGCCGGGATGGTATGTCACTCCGCAGGTGTCGCGTATAACGACGGCTACCCGGGGCAAGGTCCAGAGACTATTGCTATACCCATGTGCCTCTGGCCCTTCTATCAAAGCGCGTTTGATTCGTTCGCATTGCCGCTGGTTTATTCGTGGTTTTCGGCCAGCCCGACCGGTCGAACGCAGTCCGGCAAGACCTTCTTGCTTCAATAAGGCGGCCCAACGAGATACGGACATTTCGCTGACACCTATCCGGCGTGCAACTTCGGCTTGGTTTAGCCCTTTACGCAAGAGCACGGCGGCGTCTTTGCGACGCTGTTCCAGAACGCGCATGGCGCCCCCGTCACGTTTCATTCCTTTTTGGTTACCCATGTGTGGAAATATATCACATGGGATGAAATACGTCTAACTATATTGTGCGATTCTCAGTAATTCAATGCCCATGCCAACTATCAATTCATTTGTATCACTCTATTTCTATAAGTCAAGGATTGACACAAGGACAGGATTGACACAAGGACAGATATAGTCAACCATATACTGACTGGAAGTACTTTGACTATTGATATCTTGTATCCGGTCTTGTGTTTTTCCGACCGATACGCGAGCATATCCGACTGGATGGATTTACCCATTCATCCGTCTAGGCATGGCGGGCAGCCCTAAAGCAATACGAGGCAGGCATATGGAAATTCAAGGAGAGAGCATGGTGCTGGCCAAGACTGAACCGGGCAAGCTGTGTTTTGACAATGTGGTAAAGGGCAGCTTGACTCTGCGCAGCACATTTGTTGCCGGAATGCAGGATACAATAGTCTACGGCACAGGCAGCGACTGCATAATTGATTATGCAAAAGGCACAATAACCCGCACGGCCAATTCCCGCATACCTGACTATTCAACCAACTGCCTGTATGGGCAGAAAGACTTCGATCACAAAAATGTCCCGAGCTACAAAAATCACGGATGGTTTATCTGGGCAGACTATCGGACGACCAACGGCCGGATATGGGCCAAGCCAAACGACCAAAGCAAGTACCTAGTGGACGTTAGGAAGAAACTGGAGGCCGGTGGGCCGTTCAAAATAGCATCCTACGGCGACAGCATTACTGCCGGAGGAGAGGCATCGGAGGTGGATTTCCGGTTCCAGTGGAGATTTGCCAAATATCTGCAGGCCAAGTTCCCCAAGTCCAAAATAGAGGTACAGGATGTATCAATCCCGGGATATGCTTCCCAGCAGGGCATAGACTGGTTTGACAAGTATATGGGGACTGTGGAGCAACCGGGTCTGACGCTGGTGGGTTTTGGTATGAATGACCATAATATAGGGACTACGGAACCGGATAAGTTTAAGAAAAACCTGATTAAAATTGTCAAGATGATCAGAGAACGCAAGGGCGCGGAAGTGATTCTGTTTTCGGCGTTCCCGCCCAACGACAACTGGCACTACGGCACACACAGGATGGCCCAGTTTGCCGCGGCTACCAAGCAGGCGGCTGCTGAAGCCAAATGCGCCTATGTGGATGTTTACAGCACTTGGAAAATGGTTCTCCGGCGCAAAGACCTGCCATCTCTGTTGGGCAACAACATAAACCATCCCAACGATTTCGGGCACTGGATGTATGCGCAGGCATTTGAGGCTATGAAGTTCTAGGCCGGTCGGCAGGTCGGCCAGCCGGAACACCTTTTGAAACACGAGGTACCGGTTCGGGACCGTGTCCTTTTTTTTAATCCAGATAAAACGGCTGCTTGAAAAGACATTCATTTTCTAGAACAACGTATAGATAAAAGGCGCCGTCGTTTGCCCCACGACGATCAGAAAGGCCATCAATAACAGCACCAACACGATCGGCACAATCCACCAGGCTTTGTTATGCCAGGCGAATCCCAGAAATTCTTTCAGCAACCGTCCCAGGTATTTTAAAAATCTCATCGGCTGTCTCCCCGCTTGTTCTTGGTTTTACTCGCTCAATCCAACACGTAATCCTGCCGCCAATTTTTCTTTTCCTGCCAGGGCGGTTGGCGCTGCTTGTCCAGTATAAACGGCCCCAACACCAGCGCGTCCATTTCCGTCCGCATAAAACACCGATAGGCGTCTTCCGGCGTGCAAACGATCGGTTCGCCGCGGACATTGAACGAGGTGTTGATGATAATACCATAGCCGGTCTTTTTTTCAAAAGCCTGGATAATGCGGTAATAATCGGGGTTCACCGCGCGCGACACCGATTGAACCCGCGCGGAGTAATCCACATGCGTAATGGCGGGCACATCGGAGCGCGCCTGATTGATGCGCTCGCGCACGGGAAGTTTCTGTGCCGCGTCCAAGCCGCGGCGCCGTTCCTTGCGCACCGGCGCCACCAGGAGCATGTAGGGCGAAGGCCGGTCCAGGTCGAAATACTCGCCCACGCGTTCCTCCAGGCAGGTGGGGGCAAACGGGCGGAACGATTCGCGGTACTTGATCTTGAGATTCATGATTGCCTGCATCCTGGTCGAACGGGCATCGCCGATTATGGAGCGGTTGCCCAACGCGCGCGGCCCGAATTCCATGCGCCCATGCACCAGGCCAATGACCTGCTCGGCGGCAATCAGGTCGGCGATGCGGTCGGCCCATTGGTCGGGGTCGCTTATTTTTTCGGCCGGGTAACCCCGGGCCAGCAAGAAGGCCTCGATTTCCGATTCGTCGAATGCCGGGCCCAGGTAAGCGCCCTGCATACGGTCGTGGACGCCGTCAGCCGCGCGGGGCTGATTCTGAACAACATGCCACACCATGAGCGCCGCGCCCAGGGCGCCGCCGGCATCGCCGGCTGCCGGCTGAATCCAGATGTTTTTGAACGGCCCTTCCCGCAGGAGCCGGCCGTTGGCCACGCAGTTGAGCGCCACGCCTCCGGCCAAACACAGGTTGTCCAGTCCCGTAAGCGCGCGTGCGGTGCGTGCCATGCGCAGGACGATTTCCTCGGTTACCACCTGGATCGAGCGGGCCAGATCCATTTCCCGCCGGGAGATTTCCGCCTCCGCCTTCCGTGGCGGCCCATCAAACAGCCAATTAAATTTGGCACTGGTCATGGTCAAGCCATCCAAGTAGCCGAAATATTCCATATTGAGCCGGAACGAGCCGTCTTCCTTGAGGTCCAGCAGGTTGTCCAGGATGCGGTTGACATAAATCGGTTCGCCGTAAGGGGCCAGGCCCATGAGTTTATATTCGCCCGAGTTGACCCGGAACCCCGTAAAATAGGTGAAGGCCGAATACAGCAGCCCTAACGAGTGGGGGAAGCGGAGCTCTTTCAGGATGTCCAGGCGATTCTGCCGACCTAGCCCGATTGTGCTGGTGGCCCATTCGCCGACACCGTCTAATGTCAGGATGGCGGCCTGCTCAAAGGGGGATGGGAAAAAAGCGCTGGCGGCATGCGACTCGTGATGCTCGGGAAAATACACCGGTATGCCGGGCGGAAATCCCAGGGATTCCAGCGTGGCCTCGATTTCCATCGGGATCCAGAGCTTTTGCTTCAGCCACAGGGGCAGCGCCATCATGAACGATTGCAGGCCGCGGGGCGCCACGCTAAAATAAGTTTCGAGGATGCGGGCAAACTTGGTAATCGGCTTGTCGTAAAACGCGACGGCATCCAACTGGCCCGGGGTAACCTGGCCCTCGGCCAGGCAATAACGGATGGCTTGCAGGGGAAAGCCGGCATCGTGTTTTTTGCGGGTGAAGCGCTCCTCCTGGGCCGCGGCAACGATCTCGCCATCCCGTACCAGGGCGGCCGCTGAGTCATGGTAATAAGCGCTGATTCCCAGAATGTTCATTAATATTGCCTTGTATAGGGCTGTGGGGCTGCCGGCGGCTTATGGTCCACCCAGTAAGAACTGCGCTTGGGCTCTAAACGGCGATGCATCGGGTCTTTACCCGTAAGCTTCAGGATCAGACGCGCCGGCGCGAAACACAGGTAAAAAAACGGCGCCAGCAGGATCCAGGTCAGTGCCAGGGCTACGGCCTGGGCCAGCTTCTGGCCCAATCGTTCCATTGTCCCGAACGCCTTGGGCGCCAGAAAGCCGCAAACCAGGATAACGGCGCTGAAGCAATACAGGAATAGTCCCAACCGGTAGCGGCCAAGCCACCACGTCAGGAGCGTGGCAATCGCCGCCGTGATGGCACACTGGAGCAGAACACGCCGCCGACGCGTCCATCCGCCGGTAGCGCTCGCCTGGGGAAGCGGCGTTCGCCACGGCCAAACTACCTGGGCCACACGTTGTTCCGAATTCACATGCCTCCTCACGACCGGGTTATTCGCGAGCATTGTATCCCACGGAATTAATTCATCAAGCATACACCGATTTTTTAATCAGAAAAAGATTATTTCAAGAAAATATGGGCGCCACCTTTAACTGACGCCGATCGCTGGACCAACCGTTTTAGGTTTGATCGGCCGCTGGCATTGTCGGCGGTTTTCCCTTGACTCCCCTCGTCTGGCATAACACTCTACCCCTATTCAACAGGCCTTCACGAAGGCGTCCCCCCCCACACCCGGCAGCAGGTATTGCGTTAGCTACCGGCTCGCGGGGGTTTATCTAAAAGGCAGTCATGCTTAATAATCAAAGAATCGCCGTAATAATGCCTGCTTATAATGCGGCCAAGGTTCTCAAAACGACCTTTGACTTAATCCCGCATGATGTCGTTGATGAGGTCATATTAACCGACGATGGCAGCACGGATAATACCGTGGCGATTTCCAAAGACCTGGGGATCAAGACTTTTGTCCACGAAAGGAACAAAGGTTATGGCGCCAACCAAAAAACCTGTTACCGGGAAGCCCTGAAGACCGGAGCGGATATAATCGTAATGCTTCATCCGGATTATCAATACGATCCCCGGGTCATACCTTTCGCCGCCGGATTTATAACCACCGATATTTGCGATGTTATTATTGGATCGAGAATCAGGACCCGCCGCGAGACGCTTGAAGGCGGCATGCCGTTATATAAATACATCAGCAACCGTTTTCTTACAACGCTGGAAAATTTTGTCCTGGGCCAGAATCTCGGTGATTTTCATTCCGGATTCCGCGTCTATAAGCGCGAGGTGCTCGAAACCATCAATTATAACCTGAACTCGAACGATTTCGTTTTCGACACGGAATTCCTGGCGCAGGCATTTTTTTGCGGGTTTAGGATAGGCGATATTCCGATTCCCACCCGTTATTTCCCGGAAGCATCGTCGATTAATTTTAAAAGAAGCCTGAAATACGGGGTTCAGACGATGGGGGTGATGACCGAAGCGCTCTTACAAAAAACCAAATTGTTCCATTTCAAGCTTTTCGAGCCTGTATTTGTTCACCCCGCGGACACGAGCATCAGTCGCATAACGTAATACTGCAACAGGGATAACGTTACAATTATCAGGAACCAGAAACGCGGGTTCTCCATGCTCTGCACATAATTGGCCACGAGCACCATGGGCGCCGCCATGATCCATGCCCAAATACGGGCCGTTTCATTCCTAAGGTCTTTCAAGACGATCACGGTCACAAGATAGAGGCCCAGGATGACCAGCGCATACTGGAATTGCGCGCAGATGGGTTTCGCGCGCGCCCACCGGGGCAGCCGGGTCAGGAAGATATAGCCCGCGAGACTCCCCGCCATGATAAACATATCGATCTGCCCGCCAATCAGGGCCATCATCAATCTGTAGACTGTATTAAGGTGGTAGAAACTGAAATTTTTCAAGGCGTAGAGAAAGATGGCCGGATAGTTCAGATTGTAATGCAGGCAGACCCACAGGAACAGGATGACGGCGACCGAGGCGGGAAGAATGGCGCGCCACAGCCATTCGATCGCGGGCCGGCCTTTACAATACGCATGCAGGAGCAGAAACACACCGAACATGGCGATCGGCAAGGGAAAGTTAAAATTCAGCATGGAAAGGATCGCCCATACGATGCCCAGCCCGATCATGCTGAAATACGGACGTGTCGCGAACACGACCACCCTCCAGCTGAGCCCTAAACAGAGGATATAGAATACCCAGTAAACGGTGTCAGGGGCAAAAACATTGTAGGCCAGCGAGGTGGGTTTGACGGCCCACATGGCGGCGCTCATCAGGCCTATCTGCCGCGACCGGAACAGACTCCAGCCCAGGAAGAACATGGCCAGGACACTCATCGAAGCAAAAGCGGCCATGCCCAGCTCGTAGCGCCACCAGTCGTGGTAGATATCCTTGTGGGCGCCGAACGGTTTCCCGAGCAAGTAAAGCGCCAGCGACGCTCCGGGCGGATGATCGGCGCCGTGGATGGTATCCTTCAGCTCCGGCTGAATTTCTTCGAAATGACGCAGGTAGTAGCTCTTGCTTTGCACGAATGGCAGGCAGTAAAGCATCGTGTTCCCGGCGTCGATCCACATGCATCCGAAGGAGCCCTTCTTCTGCCAGGGATTGCCAACGCCCGCGGGCAGGCAGTCGAAGGCCAGCGGCAGGAGGAACCCGAGGATCACCAGCGAGCCCAGTGCCAGAGCCGTCTTCCGGGGAGCGGCCGCGCCACTCATCACCCACCGGCAGACCAACAAGAACAGGACGATGAGCACGGCGACCACCAGGCTCCAGATCCAGAAATCCGGCGACAGGGCTAACCGCCGGATCGTGCCGACCAGCGTCACCGGCTCCTCCCACAGGTCGTAGTAAAAGGGAAACGTCAGCCGGTTGTTATAGCCCCGCGACGCAAAAATGCGGTAGAAGATGTTGAAGACCGCCCAGACCGCCCAGGGCCGGCAGAACCACGCGATGGCGACCCACCACTTCGAGGCACGGAGCACGCGCCACCAGAAGGGCAAAGCCTCGATGACAACGAACAACGCGAGCACAAACACTGGAAATGACGACCAACTCAAGAGCGCCATCGCGGGAACCCTCCGACCGCGGACCACGCCAAGGGGTTATTGTTTATCCGGGCTGAAACCAATGCGCCAACCCCGTTCTTTTCTTTATTCGCGTTTCGGATTACGACTCCGCCGCGACGCCTCTGGCCGCCGGCCGCCCCGCACAGGGCATACCGAAACACCACCAGGGCAAAACGCCGGGATACTCCACTCTGAGTTATCGAGCCAGGCACGCACTCTACGACACCTTCCACCAACACGCAAGCCTTTCATTCTATTATCTGGGGCTAGCACGCTTACCGAATGTGGGGCTGGCGGATTGATGCGGCGCACCGCGATTTACGCCATGTCCAAAACGGACGCCAAACCGACCAACGCCAAAATCAGCTTGGATCCCCAGTGTCCGCCCGAAGCTGTGTGTGTTGTTGCCGATGTCATGCTGGACCGTACGACTGTACTCTATTTGTTATCGTCTTACCTGATGCGCTGGTTCAGCCTAAGGCCGAGAGGAATAGCCGCATTCCATAATACTGGATCATAGAAAGAGCCGCCGCCATCAGGAAATAAAAGCGGGGGTGTTCTGAATTTCGCAGAGAATTTGCCACCATGACGAGCGGTACGGCTGTAACCCATGCCCACACGCGGGAAGATTCCATTTTCAGAACATTGGAGCAGAGTGTCGGCGCAAGATAAAACGCACAAATCACAAGGAGAAAAAGCATTACAGGCGTCAATATGGGTTGGCGAAGTTCGATGTGAAAATGTCGCCAGAATATGTAGGCACAGAAGCTTCCGGAAAGAATGCACAGGTCCATGGGACCACCCAGCAGGGCGATGGTCCATTTATAAAGACTGTTGAAGTGATAGCATTCATAGACGTAAGCCAGAGCATAGCGGAAGATATTTGTATAATTCAAATGATACGAACAGCAGGTCCACAGCAGCAGTCCGCCCCCGAACAGTACCGGGATGGCGCCGCGCCATAACCATTCCGACGGACGCCAGGCTTTGCGGTAGGCATACAGCAGGAGAAACACGCCGAACACGGCGACGAATACCGGCCAATTGAAGTTGAGCATCGACAGGATGTAGAAAAGCAGGCCGAGTACGATCATGCCGAACCAGGGTCTCTTCTCGGCCATCACGACTCGCCAGCTGAACATCAAGCAAAGGATGTCGAAGACCGCGTAGACGGTGTCCGGAGCGAATGTGTTGTAAGCCAGCGTGGCCGGTTTTACGGCCCATAGGGCGGCGCTCATAAGACCGATTTCGTTTGAAGCGAAAAGACTTCGTCCCAGCAGGTACATGGCGAGCACGCTGAGAGTCGAAAACAGGGTCATGCCCAGCGCATAGCGCAGGCGATCATCGCCGATTCTCCGGGTCGCGCCGAAGGGTTTGCCAACCCAGTACAGGGCCAGCGAGGCGCCTGGGGGGTGTGATACGCCATGGATGGATGTGTATAATTGAGGCTGGATTCTTTCGAAGTTACGGAGATAATTATCTGCACTCTTAATATGAGGCATACAGTAGAGCATGGTGCTGCCGGAATCAAACCACACGTTGAGGAACGATCCCTGATTTGCCGTGGGATCGATCATGCCTTCCGGCAGACAATCATAGGCCAGAGGCATGGCGAAATTCAGAGCCACAAGGCCTGCGAGGATAGCGGCAACCTTTACGGGAGTCATGGCAGCGGAAGTTATCCGTCGGCACAGCAGCAGGAACAACCCGCCTAACAGCAACACCACGAGACTCCATCGCCAGAACTCGGGATTGTGGGTGAGCCGTTGGAATGTGGCCATCCATGTTTCCTGGTCGTTCCATAAATTGACGTAGAACGGAAAGGTCTTCCGGTTGTTGAGACCTAGTTCGGCGAAAATGCGGATGAAGATATTGAAGACCGCCCAGACCGCCAAGGGCCGGCAGAACCACGCGCTGGCAATCCACCACCTCGAGGCTCGGAGTCCGCGCCTCCAGAAGGGCAAAGCCTCGATGATGACGAACAGCGCGAGCACAAATACTGGAAATGACGACCAACTCAAAAGCGCCATCGCGGAAATCCTCCGACCGCGGACCACGCCACGGGGCTATTGTTTATCCGGGCTGGAACCAATGCGTCAACCCCGTTCTTCCTTTATTCGAAGGCATTTACGGAATAGAATATATGAAGTCGGAACTGGATGCAAATTTTAATCCTGAGCCTCTTGCAAAACCCGGATTCAAATTCCCATGCATTCAATTAAACGTTGCGGCGCCATGGTTGCTGTAGTATATAGTGCATGCGTTGGCTGTATGTCTGGGATTGCACGGTCATGGTACAAGACGCATTCTTTATATGAAATGGGCGTGGGAATGAAATGTTTCATATGGCGCATAAGTTTCGGCGGATTGCTGTGCGCGGCGCTGATGCTGGCGGGCTGCGAAGGCGGTGACAGCCATCTGGGTGACGGCCATGATTTCGGCCCGAATAACCCAAACTTGTATGTGGCGCTGGGCGACAGCATTACCCGCGGTGATCGTCTGGTCGATCCCAGTAGTTATTACCCCGCCCTGCTGACCGGCATGCTGAATAAGACCGTGCTCAACGAGGGGGTCGGGGGTAATTCCTCCGGCGAAGCGCTGGATAGGCTTTATCCGATCCTGGATGATGATAAGCCGGGTTATGTGCTGATTTTGGCCGGGGTCAACGACTTGATCATGGGCTACGGGGAAAATGAAGCGGCCCGAAACATCCGGATCATGGTCCAGGCCTGCCAGGACAACAAGACCATCCCCGTGATTGCCACCCTGACACCGGTTTTCGAAAGCTACGCGCGATTGGACAACGAAGTGAGCCGGCTGAATGTAATGATCCGACAGATTGCCTCGGAGTTAAATGTCGCCTTGGTTGACCTTAATGGCGCATTTGATGACAATCCGATCTACATGATGCCGGGCGGGATCCACCCCAATGAATCCGGTAATACCCTGATGGCCCTCACGTTCTACGATGTGGTGAAATAGGCCTTCGGCAACTTTGCCGTTCTCTCCACGTCGCCCGCCAAATGGCGGGCAAGTGGCCACTTGACCGCCGACGTGGCGAACGGCCCCTACATCCGTCGGCTGACGGATAGTGGCGGTTCGGAAGAACCGCTATGGATTGTCCACCGCCGGCGGATCCTATGGCGGAAAATTACTTAACATTAAAATAGGGCTGACGTCGCCATGTCTTCCCCCATTGCGCATAGCCTTATCGGTCTCGCCCTTGGCCTGATCCGGTTCCTGCCTCGCTACCGGCGCTGGGACGAACTGGCCGATCAGCTCCGCGCGCTGTGGCGTCCCCTGTTATTTTGCGTCCTCCTGGCCAATGCGCCGGACCTGGATTATTTTTTTGGCATCCTCCGTGGCAACGTGAACTATTATCACCAGACGGTGACGCATACGCTGATTTGGATTGGCATAATAGCCCTGGCAATATGGGCCTACGGCCGACTCAGGGAGCGCCGGATTACGTGTTGGCCGCTCGGCCTTCTGCTGGCGCTCCTGGGCAGTCATTTGCTGGCCGACTGGCTCACCGTGGATCGTTCTCCGCCCATTGGACTTATGTTGGCCTGGCCGTTTTCGGACCATCTCTATCACGCTTCGTTCGCCTTTTTCCCGCCTCCGGCCAAGCAGACGTGGACCGCTCTGTGGTCATTCTCAAATCTGCGCCTGGTGCTGGTGGAAATGGCGATTACTTTGCCTCTCGTAATTATCGTGCTATGGTTCAAACGCCGGCCAATGCGATAACCGTCGGCATCACCGCCGCAGCGTGTGCGACCGCCATGATCGGAAGCCGTAGCCCGTTCTGGACATATAAGCCATGCGATATTTCTTTCCAGTAATCCTGACGGGTATTTGCCTGGTTGTTGCGGTGGCTTGCTGTACGCCGGATCCCGGCCGCGATTCCTCCGCGGTGGTCAAGGCTCTGGCCTCCGCTCCAATCCGTGTGACCTGGTGCCAGGATACCGGCGATGGTTCGCACCCGGGGCCGGAAAGCACTCAGCTGCGCCTGATGGGCTTTGATACGGAGGACGGCAGGGGCGAACGGACCATCCTGTCGAAGCTATCCAATTACACTAAACCCCTGCTGACTCCCCACGGGGATCGCGTGATCTTTTCCAACAGCCAGGAGCAGAAAATCTACGAGGTCAATTGGGATGGGTCCGGACTGCGCCCGCTGATGGATGGCTTTGCGCTGGCCGTATGGGAGGATCCGCAGAACGGCAAGGTGTGGATTTACGCCGGCATGGCGGTTACTAATTCCATGGCCCTGGGCCGTGTTCGGCGGCATTTGCTGGACCAGCCTTCCATCAGCGAGCCGGTGTGGGATAAGACGCTGGTTGAGATGGACAATTTCCAATTGTCGGCCGACGGCCGCCGGGCCAGCGGCCACTGCCGCCTGGCTGGCGACCAGTTTCCGCAGCCTGATTGCTGTATCCTGGAACTTCCCAATGGCGCGATAAAACAAATCGGCGATGGATGCTGGCCTTCCTTGGCGCCCGATAACAGCTATCGCTTCTGGTTTTTTGACGGCGCGCACCGGAACCTGACACTCTTTGACCCCGCAACCGGCCGACGTTGGAGGGTGAACATCAACCGAGCAAACGGTATCGGCGGGTTCGAGGTCTATCACCCGCGCTGGAGCAGTCATCCCCGGTTCATGACCATGACCGGTCCTTATACAGTGGGAGATCGTGGTAACCGCATCGGTGGCGGCGGCGCCGGCGTTGAAATTTATATCGGCCGGTTCAGCCCCGATTTTCAGAAGATTGAACAGTGGGCCCGGGTCACGCACAACACGAATGCTGATTTTTTCCCCGATGTCTGGGTCTCCGGTAGCCGGGCGGACGGAGAATCCGTGCCGGCAACTACGGTTGCAACGGCAACTGCGGTTGCAACGGCAACTGCGATTGCAACGGCAACTACGATTGCGGCGGCGCAAAACCGGCAACCGGCCGCGCGCCTTGTGCTGACGGCGCACCCGGTGGAGTTCTCCCGCATTCCACTGCCCGCGGCCATTGCACCCTACCGCCGGGCATTGATCGTCAACCGCTATGATGTGGACTCGGTTGTCGAAGGCCGGTATGCCGAAAAGCAGATCATGGTCGCGCACTGGGCCATCCGTGACGGCCGGGTGCTCCCGACGGCAGTGCGGGACAAAACCAAAACCTACCGCCTGGTCCTGGAGCCGTTCGACGAGCATCCGGAGCTGGAAGGCGAGCGCCTGATCATGGATAGCGACGAATTCAGCCTGCCGCTGTATTATGAGGTGGAGCGGTGAGGACGGAGATCCGACGACGGACAACGGACGCATGGAAAGCACGTTGAACGTGGAGTACCAGCCTCCACCGGAGCACTTCGCCCAGGCGAGTGTAGGAGCTAATCCCCGATCAGCGAGGCCTGACACCGGCAATCCGAAATCAACAATCCGCAATCATACATAAAAACATGGTCTTCAGTTCCCATTTATTCCTGTTTTATTTCCTGCCGGCGGCCCTGCTGCTCTATTATCTTATGCCGCGCCGGGCCAAACATGGATTGTTAACGCTGGTCAGTTACGTGTTTTACGGCTGGGCCAATCCGCTTTTCATGGTGTTGATGCTGGTTTCGACGCTCGTGGATTACGTCGCCGGGCTGATCATCGCCTGCAACGGGTTCCGCTGGCGAGCGCCGGAGCGGCCGCTCGAAGCCGGCGGGAGCCGTACGCGCCTTCAGCGCAGTGCGCTGGTAATTTCGATCTGCTCGAACCTTTCACTGTTGGGGTTTTTCAAGTATTTCAACTTTGCGGTGGACAATATTGACGCCCTGGCGCAGTGGCTGGGATGGCCGGGGCTGGGGGTCGTCCTGCGCGTGACGCTCCCGCTGGGTATCAGCTTTTATACTTTCCAATCCATGAGTTACGCGATAGATGTCTATCGCGGACAGGCGAAGGCCCTGCTCAATTTCACGGATTTTGCCTGCTTCGTTTCCATGTTCCCCCAGCTCGTGGCCGGGCCGATCATCCGGTTTTCCGAAGTAGCCGATCAACTGCAATCCCGCACCTACACGGTCCAGAAATTCGCGCGCGGGGTGGCGTTTATCAGCCTGGGGCTGGCCAAGAAAATCCTGCTGGCCAATCCCTGCGGCAAGATTGTGGAAGTGGCGTTTCATGCCGATACCCTTGGGGTGCTGGACGCCTGGTATGGCATTGTGGCCTATGCCTTCCAGATTTATTTTGACTTCAGCGCTTACTCGGATATGGCCATCGGCCTGGGACTCATGCTGGGGTTCGTGTTCCCGAAAAATTTCGATTCGCCCTATTGCGCCCAATCCATCACCGAGTTCTGGCGGCGCTGGCACATCTCGCTTTCGTCCTGGCTCCGGGATTATCTTTATATCCCGCTGGGCGGGAACCGCCTGGGCCCCGTGCGCACTTATGTAAACCTGGCGCTGGTCATGCTGTTGGGTGGACTATGGCACGGGGCCTCGTGGAATTTCGTGATCTGGGGCGGCATTCACGGCGCCCTGCTGGGCGCCGAGCGCATTATGGGAAAACATAGCTTCTATCACCGTCTGCCCCGCGTCCTGCGTATCGCCATTACGTTTCTTATCGTGCTGATCGCCTGGGTCTTTTTCCGGGCCCCGGATTTGCCCAGTGCCCTCCAGTATCTCGGGCGCATGCTGGGATTCGGCGGCGCCGCAATTAATGCCGATCTGCTGGGCGGCATCTTGTATCAGCCTTATTATCTGGGCGTGTTCGGCCTCGCCGCAGTAATTACTTGGCTGGCGCCGCAGACCTGGGATTGGTCGCGGATCATCACCTGGCCCAAGGCGGTGGTGGTATTGCTCCTGTTGGGCCTGTCCCTGGCCGTGCTGGCCACCCAGGCCTATAACCCGTTTATTTATTTTATCTTTTAAATGAAACCCGCATCCCCATATTTAAATCGCGAAGAGCAAGCCATGCGCGAGGTTGGGCAGACGACCATCCAACCCGCCACGGCCTGGGTATTAGTCGTTGTTTTTCTGGCGGTCATTTGCGCCGTCCCGTTCATTCAGCAGGTCTATGACGTGCGCTTGCGCCTGGCGGAAGAACGCGGCCGGACCGACGCTCCACGAGGTTTGGATTGCAATATCTTGCAGCGGGTACCCGCGGCCTGGACCGTTCTGGTTCATACCCCTGGTTCTCCGTTGGCACGGATCTTTGCGGCCAATCGCCAACTCCTGCGGGATATGCACGCCTACGAAGACGCACTGGAAGATGAATCGGTCGCGGGCCAAATACTCCGACCACCCGTTCAATATGTTCTTTCGCACTGGCTGGGGACCGGCAACGAAAAAGCCTATTGCGGCGTGCGCTCCTGGTTGTTTTATCGCGCCGATATTGATTATCTGACCGGCCCGGGATTCCTGAACCCCGTTCAGCTTGCGAGCCGAGCCGCCGGCGGCAATGAATGGACAAGCACGCCTCAGCCCGACCCGCGCCCGGCCATCCTGGAGTTTCATCGGCAATTGGCCCGGCGCGGGATCAGGCTCATCGTGATGCCGGTTCCTCCGAAGTCCGTTATCCAACCGGATAAATTTACCGACCGTTTCAAGGCTGGTTCGGTGAACCTTCAAAATCCGTCCTATGCCGCCTTCAGCCGCGATTTAAAACAAGCCGGGGTGCTGGTGGCGGATGTGACCCCGGCGTTAACCAGCTTGCGGCTGACCCACGCTGCCGGAGAAAATCCTTACCTGGCCGCCGATACCCACTGGCGCCCGGAAGCCATGGAGCGTGTTGCCCGCTATCTCAAGCAATATATTGACCGGAATGTTCAATTATCGCCGCGGCCGGATGTCGGCTATCATACTCAAATCTCCGGTGTGATCAATCGCGGCGACCTTGCCGTCATGTTACGCCTGCCGGAATGGACGCGAGGTTACCCGCCGGAAGCGGCGGGCCTGCGCCAGATTCTGACCACTCGCGGCGAATATTGGCGCCCGGATGAAACCTCCGACGTGTTGGTGTTGGGCGACAGTTTCAGCAATATTTATTCCCTGGATGCCATTGGCTGGGGCGAGAGCGCCGGGTTGATCGAGCAGTTGAGCTTTGAACTCCAGCGGCCGTTAGACCGTTTGGTGATTAATGACAACGGCGCCTATGCCACGCGTGCCTTACTGGCGCGCGAATTGGCCCGCGGACGGGACCGACTGGCCGGCAAGCGCCTGGTGATCTGGCAGTTTGCCATGCGCGAGCTGGCCTCCGGCGACTGGAAGAGCGTGCCACTGACTCTCGGCAAGCCCTCGCCAGCCCTCTTCGTGGTCCCGGCATCGGGCAAGGATTGGAACGTGCGCGGGGTGGTACGAGCGATGGCGCCCGTGCCGAGACCTGGAACGGTCCCTTATAAGGATCATATCGTGGCCGTACATATCGTGGACTTGGAATGCGGCGAGCCTGCCATCCACGGCGGCCAGGCGCTGGTTTATTTTCAAAGCATGCGGGACAATGTCTGGACACCTGCCGCGCGCCTGCGACCCGGTGATTCTGTAACCATACGCCTGCGCCCATGGTCGGATGTGGCCCCCCGCTACGAGCGCATCAACCGCACGGAACTGCCTGACACGGCCCTCCAACTCGCCGAACCCTGCTGGGGGGTTTTGAATTCATTGTAGTACCTGCTCTCAGAGCGTGGTTGCCAACCTGTATTCGTTCATTCAATCGTTCACAGAAAAGATTGGCAATGGTTGAGAGGGAAGCGTATCATTTTTCTGTGATTACAGAGGGATGCGGAAGCTCATTCTTTATCTTGAGGCAGAGAATCATGAACTCGCGAGGTCGTCATGCACGCTGCGCCCGACAACCGGAATGAACCGATCACCCAGACGCAAGCCATTCGCGCCATGACGATGGAACAGCGGTGGCGGGTGGCCCAGAGTCTGTACGCTACCGCCCGGGAGTGGAAAGCCTGCGCTTTGCACGCTTTACACCCGGAACTGAACGAAGCGGATATCCGGGAGGCGGTTAGACGGAGTTTCCTCCATGTCGGAAGATAGAGAGATGTTCCTGATCTTTATCCGTCCGCTGAACCGGATGGAAGTCGCTTACATGGTGACTGGTTCGGCCGCCAGCATGGCTTATGGTGTACCGCGGGTTACGTTGGATATTGACATGGTGATCGAACTTACCACGACCCAGGCAGGACTTCTGCCGGTCGCTTTTCCGCCGGAAACCTTCTATTGTCCGCCTCGTGAAGTGATCGGCATCGAAACGGAACGGCCGTCCCGCGGGAATTTCAACGTGATTCACAGGGAGACGGGATTCAAGGCGGATTTCTATCCTGTTGGAGACGACCCGTTGCATCGCTGGGGTATGGCGCGCCGCCGGTGTGTGGAAATGTTTGGCGAAACCGTCATGCTGGCGCCGCCGGAATATGTGATTATCCGGAAGCTGGAATACTTCAAGGAGGGTGGATCGGAGAAACATTTGCAGGATATTCGAGGGATGCTGGATGTTTCCGGCGAATCCATGGACCGCGCTGAACTTGAGGTAATGATTCGACAGCGGGATCTCCGGAAAGCGTGGGACAAAGTACAGGAATTGCGTTTGTCGTGATCTGAATCATGAACCGGCTGCTTTTTTTTCTTATCTTGCTTGCCTTGACCGCAGCGGACGCCCGGGCCGATGACACGAACGGTGTCCCCGATTATGCCCAAGCCTTTCAGACGCAATGCGCCGCGCTGGCACAAGCTGCCGAAGCTCGGGGTACGATGACTGTGATCGGCCGCGACGGATGGCTGTTTCTGGCCTCGGAACTGCGGCACCTGGGCGTCGGCCCGTTTTGGGGTGCGCCCGCCGCCAAAGCCAGCCGGGCGATTAAACCGGACCAGGCGGATCCTTTGCCGGCCATCGCGGATTTCCACAAGCAACTGACGGCCATGGGTGTCGAATTGCTGGTTGTGCCGGTGCCGCCGAAAGCCGTTATTTATCCGGATAGCCTGCCCGACAAAGTTCCCTGCGCCCCCACTGGCTGCTCGTCTCGGCTGGATATCACCCTGCAAGCTTTTTACGGTCAGCTCCGCAACAAGGGCATCCATGTCCTGGATTTGACTTCCGTTTTCATAAAAAATCGGTCGAAACCGGAAGGCGCGCTCTATTGCCGGCAGGATTCCCACTGGTCGGGCAACGGATGCGTACTGGCCGCCACGGGAATCGGTATGGAAATTTCTGCCACGTTTAATAACCAGCCAAAACAAACTTTTACCGGCGAATGGGATACCGTTGAAATTTCCGGTGATTTGTGGCAAGCGCTGGGCGATCCCAAATCTCCCAAGGAACAGGTGCGTATCCGGCGGGTCAGCCGCACCGGCCAACGCGGAACGGTCGAGCCGTCCTCCAAAAGTCCGGTTATCTTGCTGGGGGACAGTCACGGCCTGGTTTTTCATGGCGGCGACGACATGCTGGCCCGGGATGCGGGGTTGTCCGACCAGCTCGCGTTGGAGCTTGGTTTTCCCGTGGACCTTGTGGCGGTGCGCGGTTCAGGGGCCACACCCTCGCGCATTAACCTGTTGCGGCGCGCCCAAAAAGACCCGCACTACTGGGCTGGTAAAAAATGGGTTGTCTGGTGTTTTTCCGCCCGCGAATTCACGGAAAGCGACGGCTGGCGCAAAGTGCCCGTTAAGCCTTAACCTGGCCCGTGGTCGCCTGAGGAATCCACGCCGTTACCGGCGCGGCTACAAAGTTTGTCCGCCGTAGGCGGATCCGCAATGGCGGAAAATTCCTTAGCGTTGAATTAACCACGGATCACACATCCAGCATTTCGTGGTTTGCGCCTCCCTTTGTCGGGGATGGACAAACCCGGACGCATGATCTATTATCAACAACAGAATATTCCCATGAAAACCGAAAGCGTCATGATCCAATGCGAAATGGCCGCCGCTTCCAAATCCCGCCTGGCGCGCTATAGCGATCTCATCATCGGCCGGCGCGGATTCTGGCCGCTGTTGAAATATGAGCTGATCGTCCTGCTTTGTTCCCGTGTGCCGGGTCTGCTGGGTCTCTGGTTGCGCGCCAAACTCTATCCCTGCCTGTTAGGGAAATGCGGCCGGAACGTTGTGTTTGGCGCCAACATTGTGTTGCGGCATCCGCACAAGATTGAAATCGGGGATAATGTCATCATTGACGACAACTGCCTGCTGGATGCCAAGGGCCGGGATAATACGGGCATCCACATCGGGTCCGGCGTTTTCCTTGGCCGGAATTCCATCCTGAGCTGTAAAAACGGCGACATCGTGCTGGGCGAGCGGGTAAACATCGGGTTTAACTGCGAAGTGTTCTCGGGTAGCCGCGTGCTGTTGGGGGCCGATACCCTGGTGGCGGCCTATTGCTATTTCATTGGCGGCGATCATAACCCCCAGGATGTGGATGCCTCCGTTACCCAGCAAGACACGTGTTCCCGTGGGATTGAAGTCGGCGATAAGTGCTGGTTTGGCGCCGGCGTCAAGGTGCTGGATGGGATTACGGTCGGCAGCAACACCATTGTCGGCGCGGGCGCCGTGCTGACCCGCCCGATCCCGGCCTATGCGATCGCCGTTGGCGTCCCGGCCCGCGTCGTGCGCGACCGCCGGGTCGTACGCGACCAGCGGGTCGTACGCGACCAGCGGGATCAGAAACCGTAGTCCACGCAAGGGAATGGGAAAGACACATGCGGGTTCTCATAGCCAACCAGGATCGGACGGAAACGATCGGCGCGCAGATCCGGGAAAGCGCGCGCCGGCGCGCCGCCTCGGGCAGGCCCCCTTTTCTTTCCCCGGAGCATAGCGCTCTCACGCTCAAGGCGGCGCATGACCAGGCGGATTATCTGAGGATTTACAGCCGATTGATCGGCATGCGGCACGGCATCCGGACCGGATCTTTTGCCATTCCCCGCAAAGCGGGATTGGTTGGAACGATCGCCACCCGGATCAAGGAATTTCTCTGGAAACTCCTGCGCTATCAGCACGACCGCATTGTTTGGCAGCAGAACCTTATCAATGAACTGGTCATTGCCGGCCTGGAATTTGAACGGGAGGAATATCGCCGGGAGATTGCCCGACTGGCAGAGCGTGTGGCCCGGTTGGAATCGCAGGGCTTGTCATGAGTGCATTACCGCGGGTTGACCAATTGCTGGCGGGATTTGCCGAAGGCGATGCCATCTCCAACGAGGCCAGGGGTCTCCGGGCGATGCTGCGCCGGATGGGATTTGATTCCGAAATCTACGCCGATGAAGCGCGGGTGGCGCCTTCGGCCCGCGGGCACTGCCGATTATTGGCGGAGTACCACGGTACGCCCAACGATGTGGTCCTGCACCACTATGCCATCGCCTCGCCCACTACGCGCAGCTTCCTCCAGGCACCGGCCCGGAAAGTGTTGGTTTACCACAACATCACACCGGCGGAGTTCTTTACGGGCTTTGACGATGACGTGGTGCGCCAGCTGCAGACGGCGCGGGAAGAGTTGCGCGACGTGGCCGGGCGGTCCGATGCGGTCTGGGCGGTATCGCGTTACAACGCCTCGGAACTGGAGCGCGCGGGCGTGCCAAGGGTGCGGGTCTTTCCACTGCTCTTTGCCCGTGAGGGGCCTGGCCCACTCCCTGATCCGGCCATCCTCCGGCGTTTTGCCGCACCGCTGACGAATATCCTGTTCGTGGGGCGCATGGCGCCGAACAAGTGCGTTGAGGACTTGATCCAGGCTTTTGCGTGGTACCAGAGGATAAACCCGTTCAGCCGCTTGATCCTGGTGGGATCACGCCACAGCACGCCACGCTATTTTTCGATGTTGCGCATGTTCGCGGGGGAACTGGACCTTGCCAACGTCTGTTTCGAGAATTATGCGGCCCCGGAGGGAATGTCCGCTTATTACCGGCTGGCCCATGTATTCATAAGCGCCAGCCGGCACGAAGGCTATTGTCTGCCGTTGCTGGAAGCCATGGAGCAGGATATTCCCGTGATTGCGCGTTCGGTGGGGGGCATGCCCGAGGCAATGGATGGCGCCGGGGTGTTGTATGAAGACCTTGATCCCGGCGAACTGGCGGAACTGATTCACCGGGTCGTGAGCGATACGGCCCTGCGCGAAGCCATCCTCGCCTCCCAACGGCGGCGGATGGAGGCGATCCGCCATCGGGATGCGGAACAGGAATTACGTTCCCTGCTGGCGGAGTTGAACGTCCTTCCAAGGTAGAGCAGACCCCGCCTATTCCCGGCGTGTGATTGTCACCCCTTCGATTTCCAT
>Ga0247842_10003391_pt1 | contig 21569 bp, 20 predicted proteins | sample LaCruzMarch2015__3_FD_192411 | JGI IMG/M metagenome (GOLD analysis project Ga0247842, IMG submission 192411) | Freshwater microbial communities from meromictic Lake La Cruz, Castile-La Mancha, Spain - LaCruzMarch2015_19m | ecosystem: Environmental > Aquatic > Freshwater > Lake | place: Spain...
CATTACGCGGCTCCTCGTTAGCTTACCGCATTCTCAGATCATTAACCTGAAGCCCCATTCAGGAATCTTATCCATAGCAGGATCCCATGGATAGTGCGATATCCATAGCAGGATCCCATGGATAGTGCGATATCCATAGCAGGATTATGCTTTGTACTATCAGATGATGGTTTTTTTCATCCGGAATGTGCATGGTGGATATGCTGAATGATTCTACAATCGGATTGTTTGGCCGCTTCCTGCCGAGATTATATCTAAAAACGATAAAAACAATATGGACTTCGGATTATGAAACAGGTTCTTGTGACCGGAGCAACCGGTTTTATTGGTCAACATGTTGTTCCGGCACTTCTTGATCAAGGGTACGAGGTTATTGCTGTTGCACGAGATCAAGAAAAGCTGCAGTTCATGACATGGAAGAATAAGGTTCGCTTTATCGCTTGTGATCTCCACGATCCTGAACTTGACACAGAAGAATTACTGGGAATTCCAGACGTACTTATTCATCTTGCGTGGCCAGGACTCCCAAATTACAAGGGTTTGTTCCATTTTGAGGAAAACCTTCCTGCAGATTACCGGTTTATCCGAAAGATGGTGATATCTGGTGTCAAGCATGTTCTCGTTACGGGAACCTGTTTTGAGTACGGCATGCAAAGCGGAATGCTCAGCGAAGACACCCCCACAGATCCTGCTAACCCCTATGGTCTTGCCAAGGATACACTCCGAACATTTTTGCAATCACTACAAAAGGACAAGCCATTTACACTTCAATGGCTCCGGCTTTTTTATTTATATGGGCCGGGACAAAATCCAAACAGCCTGCTTGCCCTGCTCGAAAGCGCGATTGACCGTGGAGATTCCGTGTTCAACATGTCTGGTGGTGAGCAACTGCGGGATTACCTGCCGGTTGAAGAGGTTGCCCATAGGATCGCGTTATTGGCTAAGCATCCTGAATGCAATGGTATTTTCAACTGTTGCAGTGGTAAGCCGATATCTGTCCGGCGTCTGGTAGAGGAACACCTCGTTCGTCGTGGTGTCCATATTAAACTCAATCTTGGCTATTACCCTTATCCGGATTTCGAACCTATGGCGTTTTGGGGGGATTGTCGTAAACTTGAGAAAATTGTGCTGAGAGGAGATGATTATGAGTTGGGATGAAGTGAATCAATTAATCTGCACAATGAGCGAACGGGTGCAGATTGCAGACCGATCAATGTCGTCGGGAGTTGCAATTTTTGGAGCGTGATCCTATGGCACTGCCACGGAATACCGTATGCTAATACGATGACCTGCACCAATGCTGATGGAGACCACATTATACTGTTGGGTAGAGACTTAAGGTGTTTTTATGAAAGCAAAAATCAAACCAAGAATTAATCTTGAAGGACGGACAAAACTGGAAACGGTTATTCCTTTATCCACTCCGTTCGTCCTGTTTGTAGATCCGTCAAGTACATGTAATTTCAGATGTAAATTCTGCCCAACGGGTGATCGCCAATTAATTAAAGATACCGGGCGATGGCAGGGAACAATGAAGTTCGATCTTTATATAAAGATCATTGATGATCTCAAAGAGTTTGATCGTCCACTCAAGGTTCTTCGCTTGTATAAAGAGGGGGAACCACTGTTGAATCCTCATCTGCCGGATATGATCATGTATGCCAAACGTAGCGGAATGGCGGATTACATAGATACAACCACGAATGGCAGTCTCTTAACAAACGATCTTTCATTACGGTTAGTTGAAGCAGGTTTGGATCGCATTAATATTTCTGTTGACGCAATGTCTGATGAGCAGTTCCTCGCATTTACTAAGACCAAAGTAAATTTTGAAAACTATGTTGATAATATCAGATTCCTTTATGATAACCGTCAACAATGTGAAATTTGTGTAAAAATTGCAGGGGATTATTTATCTGATGAAGAGAAACGATGCTTTTTTGATGTGTTCGGGGACATTTCTGATCGGATATTTATTGAAAACACGGCACCTTGTTGGCCGGAATTTGATGTAGAGCAACGGACGGGCGTTACTATCCGTAAGGGCATTTATGATAATCCTTTATCCGTAGTAAATACGTGCCCGTATATATTCTATTCCATGTCCGTGAACTCTGATGGCTCTGTCAGCCTGTGCTTCCTTGACTGGGCAAGAAAATTAATTATCGGGGATATTCGAACACAAAGTCTCCATGATATTTGGTTTGGAAACACCCTCTTTAACCACCAGATGACTAATCTGAAAGGAGGTCGCATAAAATCTCCGGTATGCAGTTCTTGCGGTCAGTTAAGCCATTGTCTGCCAGATAACATTGATCCCTATTCAGATATGCTGATAGAAAAAATGAACAATAGTAGAAAGGTCCATGACTAAAATTCTTCATATTACTGCCCATATTGGTGGAGGGGTTGGCAGAGTAATAACCAATGTTGCCTTATTTCGGAAAGCAATACATTCTGAAATCGAAGATGTTATTATATGTCTGGAACCCCCCCACAAAGAGCAGGTCATAACAACGCTAAGAAATGCCGGTGTTGTTGTGGAAGTTGCACCAAATTCAGAAAAACTTGATCTACTCATAGAAAGTGCAGATATTATTCAACTGGAATGGTGGAATCATCCCCTCCTCGCCCAGTTGTTATCATCACGAGAATCCATTTTTGCACGTCTGGTCATATGGAGCCATACTTCCGGTCTTCATTACCCTGCAATCCCTGCATCATTTATCAAGCTTCCCCACACGTTTTTATTCACAACGCCGGTGTTGTTATCCCGCTGTGATCGAAACTCCAAAAATACCGTTGATGTGGTGCCAAGTTCCGGGGGATTTAATGATATGCCACCATGTCCACGGGATTTTTCAAAACAAACTCTTAGTTATGGCTATACAGGGACCCTAAATCCTGCAAAGCTTCATCCAAGAATAGACGATTTTATTGAAGCCGTGGATATCCCCGGTTTTTCGGTTGAATTCTACGGGTATCCAAATCCGCATCCGGCACTGGATATGAAAACGAACGATAATCCTGTGTTAGCCCGCAGAGTCCACCTGCACGGTTTTACAGATCACTTGTATGAAGTGTTGCAAAACATGGATATATTTGTCTATATTTTAAACCCTACTCATTATGGTACCACCGAAAATGGACTGCTCGAAGCAATGGCTTGTGGAGTTGTGCCGGTAGTACTCAATAATCCGATTGAATCCTCAATTGTAAAAAATGGTGAAACCGGCATTGTTGTCGATTCACCTGCTGCTTTTGCTTTCGCTATAAAACGCTTATATGACGACCCACAATTAAGGCGAAGAATGAGCGAAGCTGCCAGCGCTGATGTACGATCACGGTTTTCAATTGATGTAACAGAACGGCAATTGCGGGAGCACTACCGGCGGTTGATGGACAAGCCAAAACGTCGGTTTGATTTCAGAAATATTTTTGGATCGACACCGTGGGAATGGTTTTCATCATGTTTAGGGGAGTATAGATCTCTTTTTTCGCAGGAGATGATTGATGCGTCACGACCGGAGCGGTTGAAACTACCCGTTCTTTATGAGAAGTCGAAGAGTTCTGTATTCCAGTTTCGGCACTATTTTCCTGACGACCCCCTGCTAAAGCGTTGGTCAGAAATTTTAGAGGATGAGCATGCATCAATTACCACTACCTGATAGCAACAGTGCATCAGCATTATTGCGAGAGATTTTTTCCCACGAACCGGCACAACCACCTCATGATGATGCCCATTCTGTTGTACTCTATGGAGCAGGGGAGTTAGGCAGACTGGCATTGGATTTTCTCATCTATGTTGGGGTTACGGTGGAATTTGCACTTGATCGGGCTGCCAGTGATGGGGATCTGCTTGGGGGAATAATCCCGGTGTACAGACAAGAACAAAGTCCGTGTCTGGATAATCATCTCATTCTGGTGACGACTGTGAATGTGCCCTTTTCTGAAATCAGCGAACTTTTGAAGAAACGCGGATTGAAGAGGGTGCTCCCCTTTTATGATTATGCATTACAATTTGCTGACAGGCATCCACTCAATAACGGCTGGTTTTCAGGGCCACTCACCATCGAGGATCAAAGAAATATCACTAAGGTTATGGCAGGGTTCGAAGATGCCCGATCACGTGCGGCATACCTGCAGTTCCTTGCCTGGCGTGTTCTGCGTGAGGATTGGGTATTCGATAATGCGATAGTCTTTAATGGGGATCGATTTTTCATCGGTCCTATCCAGGAAATCCTCTCCGATGAGGAATGTTTTTTGGATGCCGGAGCATATGATGGTCGAGCATTTTTACATTTTCTTACGGTAACAGGGGAAAAATTTAATTCGGCTCTTCTTATTGAGCCAGACGAAAAAAACTTTCTCTCGCTTCAACGGACGGTTAAAAAATTGCCTCAAGAAATAATGCAAAAAATTACTCTTCTGAATGAGGCTTTGTCATCCACATCCGGAAAACACGCGTTTGCTCAGGGATTTGATTTCGCTTCACGGCTATGGGATATCAAACAAAACGAAGTCGAAGTCTTCAGACTTGATGATCTGAAGTTCCCCGTCTCTTTCATAAAAATGCATATTGAAGGATCGGAATATGAAGCGTTAAAAGGGGGGCTAACTCATATTAAAACTCACCGACCTGTCCTCGCAATCACTGTATACCATAACCGCGATGGACTATGGAAAACACCGATGCGGTTACAGGAGACATTATTAGAATATATATTCGTATTTAGGATGCATTCGTGGTGTGGTACCGGAGCTGTGATCTATGGAATTCCTAAAGAAAGATTTCACAATAAGAACGTGGTGCTTTAAATTACTTCAGTAATTAAATGAGGAACTAACAATTATGCAATTAAACCATGATAAATACCAAAAAAATTGGGTTGATGTGTGATGAGGAATATCTTACTTATCGTACTTCCGTATCTATTGGAACGCGGCAAATTGCCAAGTTCAAAATTAAGAAGTTTCAAAGCATTTCCCTATGGACTTCTGTCAATGGCGACATACGCCAAGAAACATAGTAAAAATAATGACAACATCCAGATACTGGATTGCAACATCCCAACAGGCGAATATTATCTCGATACCGTAAAGAAAAAAATCTCTGAATTCAACCCGGATATCCTCGGTCTTTCGATGATGTTTGATAATTCATATAAGCATGTGAAGGATCTTACTACGGTTTTAAAGGAATACAGGAAAGATGTGCTCATCGTGATGGGTGGGGCGGCTACAACTCCCTCCTACAAAGAGATATTGAAGGAGCAGGAAGATATCGATGCCGTTTGTTTCTCAGAGGGAGAGTTGCCTTTTCTAAGACTGATTGACAGCGACGATATAAAAGAGGTTCTTGAGAACGACGAATCCTGGATAACGAGGGGTTCCTTAAAGGCGGGGAGAATCCCCAAAAAATCGGTCATAAAAGATCTGGACGATGTAATAGACATTGACTACAGCTTCATCGATATTGCAGACTATCCGATGAGGGAGGCATTCTCCCCGTTCGTGGGAACAAGGACAGAACAAAAACAGTTTTACGTAATCACATCCCGTGGTTGTCCGTTCAAGTGTGCGTTCTGTATGAGATCCACAGATAATGACAGGAGCATGAGATATGCCAGCGTAGACAGGATAATCAACCATGTAAGGGATCTTGTGGATAATTTCGGTATGACTATCCTGACGTTTTATGACGATCAGATACTATTCAATAAGAAGAGAGCGAAGCAACTCTTCAAGGAACTGGCGCAATTTAATATCAGGATCGAATGTCCGAATGGTCTGTCTGTTGCATTTATAGACGATGAAATGGCATACCTGATGAGAAAGGCAGGGATGGATACCATCTATCTGGCTATTGAATCCGGTTCTTCTTATGTCCTGAATAAAATTATAGATAAACCCTTAACACTTGACATGGTGAGGCAAGTGGTGGATAGACTCAGGAAGAATGGATTCTGGATCTACGGATCCTTTGTTATTGGTTTTCCCGGTGAAAATGATGAGCACAGGGACGAGACTTTAAAGTTTATTAAAGACGTAGGTCTGGATTGGAGTGGATTTTGTCATGCTGTGCCATACCGGGGTACCAAGTTATACTCAATATGTGTGGACAATGGATATATCAGGAACGACATTGGGATTGGAGAGTTTGACTCAAGTAATTATTTCATACGCACGCCAGAGTATACACCCGAATACATTACAAAGAAAATTTATTCGATGAACCTGGATGCGAATTTTGTGAATAATTACCGAATGCTGCATGAGGATTATGATGTGGCAGCAAAAGCATTCAAAGAAGTTATAAGATTATATTCTGATCATGCTTTTGCGCATTATTATCTCGCTAAAGCATTAGAGGCGATTGGAGGCAAGGAGGAACAAGCCAAGATTTCTATAATGCGATTTCGTGAGATCGTAGACAAAGACGATAAATGGAAAGAGTTTGCTGAACGCTTTAACATTTTGGGGGTGTCTTTGTGAGCCATGAAAGTGAGTTCGAATCACAAGTACGTAGTAATATTGAGAGAATTGGAAAAGATCTGGATTTACAGGCATTGTCCAGAATATGGATAAGAGAGATAATTCCCTATAAATATGCCTATAATTTCAGGTGGTTAGGTCAGCCGATAATGCAAACCCCACAGGATATTGTCGCATGGCAAGAACTAATATGGCAGATTAAACCCGATCTTATTATAGAAACCGGGATAGCGCACGGGGGATCCCTAATTCTTAGTGCATCCATACTGACTATGCTTGACATGGAAGATGCATTGAATCAGACAGTTCCATTTGATCCAAGGAAATCTCATAGAACGGTACTTGGAATTGATATTGATATTCGCGAGCATAACCGTATCGCCATCGAGAAGCATCCAATGGCTGGTAGAATACAAATGATCCAAGGGTCATCTGTAGACAAATCAATAGTTGATCATGTTCATGAAATTGCAAAAGATCATTCAAAAATACTAATTTGTTTTGACTCAAACCACACCCACGAGCATGTGCTTGCCGAGCTAGAAGCATATGCTCCTATTGTTTCTGTCGGAAGTTATTGTGTTGTGTTCGACACCGGAATCGAAGATCTGCCTGATCATTTATGTTCTGATCGCCCATGGGGAAAAGGAAACAATCCAAAAACTGCAGTGTGGGAGTTTCTGAAAAACCATGACGAATTTGAGATTGATAAAGAGATTGAATGGAAACTATTGATCCATTCTGCGCCAGATGGGTGGTTAAAACGAGTGAAATAAGATGGATAAATTGAATAAATTCGAGGGTAAAAATATATTTATACCCTCTGATACGAACAATATTGAAAAAATAGAGGAACGGATACGAAGTATTGAAGAGAATCTTGCAAAGAATGCATTGACTGTGTTGGTTGTTGAAGCTACCGCAAAATGCAATTTATCGTGTACATTTTGTGGAATGCACAGTAAGAACCTTTTAACAAAAGGTACCCTCAAAAATCATATGGACTTGGATCTTTTTCATGAAACGATAAGAAAATGTCATGGGATGGAACCGCTTAAAGTTCTATATCTGCATGGCGGAGGAGAACCACTTTTAAATCCAAATATTGTTACGATGGTAGATATTGCGAAGAAGGCTAATATCGCAGACCAAATAATTTTGGTAACCAATGGTACATTGCTCGAAAAGAAATTATTTTTAGAATTGGTTGAAGCCGGGACAACAGCGTTTCGAATTAGCCTTGATATTATTTCTCCTACAAAATTTCGTGAGGTTAAGGGAGCGGATCTCAGCCAAAAAGTGCTGGCGAATATCGATGCATGCATAAATCTCATAAGAACTCAGCACCTGAAAGTATCAATATCTATCTTATGTGAGAACCCGGGATCACACGATAAAAAATTTGCTGGAGAAACGACCAAAATTTTAGAGTATTTTGAACCAAAGATAAAAAATTTGCCAAATGTAGTTATTCAATATAGAAAACTGTTCAATTGGGTTGATTCAATTAACCGGCTTACTGATGGCGATGAATATCAGCGCCAAGTCCCTTGTGAGCAGCCATTTTATTTATTAATGATTCGTTCTGATGGGGATATATCGATGTGTTGTGGGGACGCAATGAAGAAGCTAGTTATTGGAAATATTTGCACGGTGAAATCGATGCGCGATATACTTACTTCAAATGCATTGACCGTTGTGAGGAAAAGCCTGCTTGAACAAAACTATGAGATGATTCCCGCATGTAAGTGTTGTGAAGTCTATTCAGATGTAGATGATATTCTTCTTGAAAGATCTGAAGAATTATTGGGGCTATTAACATGATTAATGATCTTGAGAGCCAGGTTCCGTATACTACACCGGAATTGAAGCAGATTTTAGTCACTTGTGCGCCAGATGGGTGGTTGAAACGGGTGAAATAAACAATCAAAAAGCAGGGATTAACCCGCTTGTTACTGTGGGCATCCCAACCTATAATAGACCGGAAGGCCTGCGTCGGACACTGGAGTGCATTACCGGGCAGACTTACAGGAATCTTGAGATAATTATCTCTGATAATTGCTCACCGAATCCCGATGCTGAGATAGTTGGAAGGAAATTCGTTGCTAAAGATCCCCGAGTACAATATTTCCGACAAAAGGAAAACACAGGAGGATATAATTTTCAATTTCTTATAGAAAAGGCAACTGGCGAATATTTTATGTGGGCTGCTGATGACGATGAGTGGTTACCAGAATTTATTGAGGTAAATGTACGTAATATTGGTGACGCCGGCAGTAGTATGACAGATTATATCGAAAGAAACCGAATTCTCAAACGCGATAAATATATTCAATTGCCTCAATTGTGTGGCGTTAAAAAAAACAAAGATGCCCGGATTTTTTTGAGAAATTTATGTTCTCCAATGGTATATGGATTACATAAAAAAAAGACAATTTTATGGGTTATAAATACTAATTTTTTTGATTTTTGGGATTGCTATTTTTCATTTAGACAGATTGTAGATTATGGTTACAATGTTTATCCAGGATATTTATATATTTCTGGAATTGATACTGCCGACTATGTTTATAAACCATGTCATCCAGATAAAAAGAGACTATTTCAATATTTTCCATTTTTTAAGCATTGTTTTGTTCATTTAGTCGAATGTCATACGATATCACGTTTCCAAAAAATAGTAATTTTATGTGAACTTATTTCTATTACTTTTAGTTTATTTTCCTCTTATGAGAGAAAGAGTCAACCAATAAAATTTTTTTTCATTAAATTCGTTTGTATTGCTTATTCGATTATCAGAAGGATTATTCATAAAGTTTGTTGAATAAGCTAATGATAATTTGCTGTAAAATCGAAAATATCCTGATCTCATGAAGCAACAAAAGGTGAACTGGACAATGTTATTAAAGTATCTTGGAACGGATGACATAGATCCTGAAAAAACACAATCACCAACGAAAAATTGGGTGCTTTTTCGAACAATACACCTTTACTCATATTCAACAGTTCGATTCTTATCGCCAACATTAAGAAACGGATCACAGGTAATCAGTATTTATCTTTGAAGAATTAGATGATCTCTTTAGATACAGTGATCGAATTTGCAGCAATCTCGAGACGCCACTTTAAAATTTTCTGAATTTTGGGTTTCATGTGCATGCAATAAAAGAAAGGTAGACAATTCATGATCATTGTACGGTTAATTGGTGGCCTAGGCAACCAGATGTTCCAGTATGCAGCAGCTCGACGGCTAGCCCACCATCACAACACAAATCTTTTTCTTGATGTGACCGGGTTTGCATCCTATGCATTTCGGAAATACGAACTCGACGTCTTTAAAATCCGTGCAGAAATTGCTTCTCCTGATTTACTAACACATGTATCACGTTCCCGAAAAGATGCGGTACGTCTAGGAATTCGGCATCTTCTTTTAGGAGAGATCATAATTCAATATACTAGAGAACCGACAATTGCCTTCCACGAAACAGTAATATCCCTTCCAGATGTTGCCTATCTTGATGGATATTGGCAGAGTGAGAAATATTTCGTGGAGATTGCTGATATCCTACGAAAAGAGTTTTCATTTGTTAACCCTCCTTCTGCAATTAATCAAGAACTACTGAAAGAGATTGGGGGGTGTAATTCAGTCAGTATGCATGTCCGTAGGGGAGATTATGTTTCGAACCCAATAGCCAAGGAAATTCTTGGAGTTCTTGGAATTGACTACTATATACGGGCATTGAATTTCATGAAAGAAAAGGTTAAAGATCCACAAATCTTTGTATTTTCGGATGACATCCCTTGGGCAAGGGAGAATCTTAAGACAAAATTCCCCCTTTATTTTATTGATCATAATGGAGCGGAAAAGAATTATGAAGATCTACGATTGATGAGCAATTGCCAACATCACATAATTGCCAATAGCTCATTTAGCTGGTGGGGAGCGTGGCTTGGTTCGAATTCGGAAAAAAAAGTTATCGCTCCCAAGAAATGGTTTAATCAATCAAATATGGATACAAGAGATTTAATTCCGGATTCATGGATTAAAATTTAAACCGGATGACCCCAATAAGATTTGACTCTGTTGATGCCAATGACTCAAAACAAAACTGACGGTTCGATATTTAAATCGATAATTCATAAATTTTGTGTTTTTTTTAATTTAATCCAAGATTCGAAATATCCAAATGAATTAAAATTCTGGAAGAATGAATTGGAGATATATGAAAAATGGTATGACAATGAAATTTTATCCCATTATGATGAGCCTGCACCTAAGGAAGATCAAAAGGTAATACTTCATACACATAGTCATAGTGCAATTGTAACGTGGGCAAAAATTCATCAATATCCAAAATATCTTGAAGATTTATCGTTGGATAAAAATGCGTTTAAAGGGTTAAAAATCCTGGACATTGGCTCTGGTCCAATCCCTAGTGCTTGTGTATTTGAAAATTGTGAGATATTCAGTCTTGATCCTATATTAGGAGATTATTTGAATATAGGATATCCATTGCATTATTATAATCGTGTAAAATTCATATGCGGTAATTCCGAGAATATTCCTATTGAAGATCATTTTTTTGATGCAATAATTTCCATAAATGCAATCGATCATGTCGATGATTTTTTTAAAACGGTAAAAGAAATTCAGAGAGTTCTAAAACCGCAGGGGTTAATCAGAATGCATATCCATTATCATAAAAAAACGATTGAAGAACCATTAGAATTAAATGATGATATTGTACAAAAAGGATTTAATTGGTGTCCCGGATGGCATAAAATTAGCGATTCTCATAAAAAACGTGGTTGTACACTAAAAAATCAAGATGAATTATTCGCACTTTGGTCAAATTTTGATTAGATTATGGTAATATTACTCTAATAACCCCGATATGGTCATCAGGTAATAATAGAAAAGTATCTATCTACAAAAATAATTTTATTAGTGTAAATAAGACTCCAAAAGATTACCCCACAGAGTTATTATTAAAAGCATAGTGTGGTTTACATGTCATTACAAAATCCTCTGGTTTCAGTTGTGATGCCAGTTTATAATGCGGATGAATATTTAGCAGAAGCCATTGATAGCATTTTAGCTCAGACTTTCAGGGATTTCGAATTTATTATTATATGTGATGATGCCTCTGATAAAACACATAAAATTATTGACAATTACCAAAAGACCGATGATCGAATAAAAGTATTCTATCAGAAGAGAGAAGGACTTGTTGCATCTTTGAATAAAGGTTGTTCCGTTGCGAAAGGAAAATATATTGCACGGATGGATGCTGATGATATATCATTACTGCAAAGATTTGAAAAACAAATTTCATTCCTTGAAAGGCATCAAAATATTGGAATAATTGGTACTTGGGTAAACAACATATCAGATGATGGATCTTTATTGAAACAGATAAATAAACTTCCTACTAGCCCAAATGTGCTTCGTTATTTTTTACATTTTTTTAGTCCTTTGGCGCATCCTTCAATAATGATGCGAAGAAGAATATTTGAAAAATTTGGGCCATACAATGTTGATGCACTTCATGCTGAAGATTATGAATTATGGTCACGAATTGCTTCAGATACAGATTTTTCAAACATTCCAGAAGTTTTGTTAAAATATCGTGTTCATAAAAAAAGTATTTCAGGTGAATTTAAAAACACTCAAAATGATCAAGCATATAAAACGAAATTTTTTTTGATAAATAAATTACTCAATGGATCTGTTGATGCGAAAGATATAATGATGCTTCATGACTGGCAGAAATTAAAAAAGATCTCCGCTTTATATCAAGTGGATGTAATTGATTCACTTATTCATCGAATTTTCTGTAGAGTTCTTGAGAAAAACAATCTGAATACAGAAGAATTACTTGAAATTAAATACTATCATCTAATGTTTTTGTTTGAATTGGCAATATCAACAAAAAACATATCATTAATCGCCACAATAAAAATTATTTATAAGATGATGAATGAAAATTTCCGGATATCAATAAAAATTTATTTTCAATTTTTAAAAAAAATACTCCTGAAATTTTGAACATTGAAATGTTTCACTCTTAATTGGATCCATTATATATTACGAATGAAAACTACTGTATTCTTATCTTTTCTTGTTAAGTAACTATAGATAATATAAGTAATAAAAAACACACATTTTGATAGGGATGTACAAACAAGAACATCATCAACAGGATTGATTTAATTCATGTTTTCCAAATTTTCTCTTAAAATGTGTAATTATCCCAAAATCTCAAAAACGGATTATATTATTTCAAAAGTTATTAATATCGAAGATAAATTTCTTCAATATGCCCCAGTATCTACAAAATTACAGAAAGACCAACCATATCTACCTAAAATCGGCATGGCTGTTTTGGCACATGAAAGACCTGAGTTTTTAGAGAAATGCTTAAATTCGTTATTCAAAACGAAACTTTATGATTACGATATCACTTTTTTAATTCAGGATGATGGATCTATAGATCCATCAGTTAAGCGAATTATCAATAGAGAGTATCCGGAGGATTATAAGATTTGTCGCTATTTTTCTCTAAAAGGTCATAATTCCTGGGGAGCTGCATTCAATAAAGCAATGCGAAAATTAATGGATATCAATTCTTTTGATATTGTCGGATCATGCGATTCCGATGCTTTTTTTCATCCAGAATGGCTTAAAAAAACGATGGAAATATGTTTATGGGCAAAGAAAAATCATAAAAATCATATTTTAGGCCCTTTCTCTTCATTTAATTCCAGCGATTACCGGTTTCATAAAATTTTAGGATGTTATCCATCTCCTTTTGGAAATTATGTTGTTAAACGTCGGATGGGCGCACTTAACTTATTTTATTTTAAAAATGATCTTGAACAATTGGGTTATTTTGATGAGCACAGAGACGACGAAACACGAATGACGATCAAATTTGAGAAACTGCATGTTCGCAATTTTTGTACAGAAACAAGTTACATTGAACATATAGGAAAAGTTTCGGTCCTTGATCAATGGCGCCCCACTCCTGTCAATAATGTTGTGTATGGATGGAATCTTGTAAAGAATGGATGGTCTGCAGAAATTGAATCTATTGATACATTAGGCTATTATAAGTATGTCAAAGGAAGTCCCAGTTCTTGCAAGGATCTCTCCAGTAATCTAACATTGGATGTTCTCATTCCCTGCATTGAAAAAGATAGTAAAATATTGCCGTATACGATTGCAAGCATTCAAAAAAATCTCAAACATCCCCTGCATGAAATATTTATCGTTTCACCAAAATCCAAAAAGATCAGAGAAATTTGTGATGAAACGAATACTGCATTTGTTGACGAAGATACGATTCTGCCCATTACAAAAAAAGATCTTTGCTATAAGCCAAATTATATTGATCGCTCCGGTTGGCTATTCCAGCAATTTTTAAAATTATCGGGGGATTCAATAGTTTCTCAAGAATCTTTTTTTGTAATTGACGCAGACACAATCCTTACCCGGCCTCAGGTGTTTGAATTGGATAATAAAATTGTATTTCTTCATTCCGATGAACATCATCAACCTTATTATGAGGCATATTTTAATATTTTAGGGCAATATCCATCAATAAACATGTCATTTATTGCACATCAAATGCTATTTCAAAAATCAAAATTAGCTGAATTACGGAACACAATTGAGCAGTTGAATAATTATGAAATGTGGTATAACGTTATTTATAAAAAGATTAATAAACAGGAGATCTCCTCTTTTTCTGAATATGAGCTCTATGGTCATTGGATAATGGATCACTATGGCAGGGATATTGAACGTGAATATTGGTTTAACTGTCAATTACCGTCGAGTAGATTTAAAATAATTTCAAAAAACGCTTCCGATTTAAATGATAAATATCGGTCGATATCCATCCATAATTATTGATGTTCACTAGAAAAAATTTAATGGAAAATGAGGATAATCGTGATAATTGTCCAACTTCTTGGAAACCGTTGCAACCAGATGTTCCAGTATGCTATAGGATGTAACCTTGCTCATCTGCTTAATATTCAATTAAAACCAGATATTCTCCCATTCCAAAACTATAAACATCGTAAATATAATATTTTAGAATTTAATATTTTCGAAATCTTAGCATCAAATAAGTGTTCATGGCGGATTTGCCACAGGAACCCATGGATACGAGATATCCATAGCAGGATCTTTGGCGGGTAAAGATGCTTTCCACACCAGCAAGGATTTTTTTTGCCGATATACATTGTTCATTATCAGGAACTACAGGAATATCTTATAAAAAAGAATCGTATTTTCATTTTGATCCCGATTTTTTAGAATTGCCAGAGGATGTATACCTGGAAGGTTATTGGCAATCGGCAAAATATTTTAAAAATCTTGTGGGCATTATCAGAAGAGAGTTTACACCCCGCAAAGAACTCGATGCCTCTAATGAACATATATCTGAAAAAACATGTGAATCCAATGCTATCAGCATTCACATACGAAATGGGAATTACATCGCCAATCCTCAGACATATAACCATCATGGTTTATGCCCATTTGAATATTATCAGATGGCAATCGATTGTATGGTAAAAAATATTTCAAATCTTTATTTCTATATCTTTTCTGATGATCCCTTATGGATTAAACAAAATCTGATTGTAAATTATCCACATACATACGCAACACACAACCAGAATATTCGGTACTCGTTAGATTTATGGCTCATGAGTTTATCCAAACACCATATTATTGTAAACAGTTCATTTAGCTGGTGGGGAGCCTGGCTCTGCAATAATTCAGAGAAAATGATTATTGCCCCGAAAAAATGGTTCAACGCATCAGGTATTAACGCAAGGGATCTGATCCCTGATTCTTGGTTTAAGGTATGATGAGGTTGTTGTGACTGCGAGGACCCCCGTTATCTCAGTGGTTATGCCAGTATACATGAACGACGATTACCTGGCAGAATCGATAGAGAGTATTCTTCACCAGACCTTCCGGGATCTCGAGCTTATCCTCATATGCGATGATCCTTCCGAAAAGAACCGAGCCATTATCGCGGAGTTCCAGGGAACGGATAACCGGATCCGTGTGGTTTATCAGGAAAGAAAAGGACTTATCTCTTCCCTGAATGAAGGGATCTCCCTTGCAACGGGCACCTATATCGCACGGATGGACGCAGATGACATCAGTTATCCGGACCGGCTGGAAAAACAGGTTGCATTCATGGAAGCACATCCCGAATGTGCCATTGTTGCCGCACAGGTTGAATGGATCAACGTGTCAGGCGATCTCATCGGTTACTGGAAGACCGATCTCCAAACGGACACTGCCGATAAGATACGAAAAATCCTCCCGCGCGAAAACTGTCTTGCCCACCCCACTGTTCTCATCAGACGGATGGTAACCGATAGGTACCGTTACGATCCCCGCCAGAAAAATACTGAAGATTACGATGTATGGTTACGGATGGCCTCAGATAACCTGGTTCTATGTAAAGTACCTGAAATACTACTTAAACTCCGGATTCATCCGTCTTCGATAACATCAGCAAGTAAGAAAGCATCACCGGGTTCAGATAAAATCAGGTGCAAGACCAGATATCTCGCAGCGCAAATACGTAGAGGAAGAATCTCATTCTTTAATTTGAAGGTTTTCATTTTTCTGGTAATGAACTGTGTAATATGGCCTATTAGATATATCCAGTCAAAGATATGGACCTGCCCGTGACATTATCCGCCAGAGAAATGATGCACCGGGCAATCCGGGAGGTTTATGTTATATCCTGCCCGGTCTCTTCCAGGATCCTCTTCCAGTTTTTAACGGTTTTTTCAAATTGGTAATTTTCGCAGACATACATGCGTCCATTCTCAATGATTTTCTTTAGGTCCGGGGAATTTATCGCACGGGTGATGCCAGCTGTGATACATTCCGGAGTGTTTGATTCCATGATGAAACCAGTCTCCCCGTCCCTGATAATGTCAGGGATTGCCCCAACGGGAGTAGCGAGAACCGGAGTCCCGCATGCCATCGCTTCCAGAACGATGTTCGGCAGTCCTTCAGTTGTGGATGGAATAACGAGAAGCCTCAGCCGGTTTAGGTATTCGGGGAGATTGTCATGCGTGATCCATCCGGGGAGTTCGACGCGGTCGGTAAGGTGGTTTTCCATAAGATATTTCCTGATCTCATCTTTTAAGGGTCCGTCACCTCCAAGTAGTACCGTGAGATCCGGCAATTTTACCAGAAGTACCGGAATCGTCCGGACAAATTCTCTGATTCCCTTCTCGCTGCTGAACCGCCCGATAAATCCGATGACCGGGGATCGATGCCGGAAGGTAGTTGTGATCTTGAAAGTATCAATATTCAGGAAATGTTCGTGGCCGATAAGGATTTTCTGTTGGTATGACCCGAGTCCCCACTCCCCAATGAAACGGGGGGAGTAGACAACAATCCGGTCTGCAAGGGTATAAGTTAGATTCAGGAGGACTCGCATGGGCAGTGAAACCGGGCCCTGCAGCGTTCCCGAGAGCCTGCCAAAAGGATCTGGAAGAAGCAACAGAACCGGCTTATTGAACAGTTTTGCAATAAAAATTGGTAGAGTTAGACGATAATTCCCAAAAAAGAAGATCCAGAGATCTATGTTCTTTCTTTGGAAAATTATCTGATATGAAATGAAAATCTGGGTCCAGATATATCTTGAAAGTCGGAGTAAAAATGAATCACTTAGGTTCCGGTATACCCATCCATCAACGTGGATCTGAGAATCCTGTTTAAAAAAAGTGTATCCATCATTTCCTGTCAATAGATACAGATCCTTTGAATAAACATTAAGAATATCCAAAAGGTGCGACAAGGGGGGATTGCCAGATTTATATATTGGCACAGTTACCACGCCAATTTTAATGGATGTCATTCTTGGGATTTTTTATTTTACATCTTGATATATCTGTGGAAATGAGCAAGAAAAAAGGAAAATTTGTAAAGAGATTTTGAGCAATTAACCACAACATTCGAATTTTAATATAAATCCATTTTAAATATACTTACTCGAAATTTTTATTCTTAATGTTTTGATAAATTGTTCATTAGACATTGACTGTCAATTCATTTTTTGTTGTCGTTTATCTATTAAAAATATTATTCCAGGGTTGTAGCAACGAAAAATCCTGCATGTTAACAATCTGATCTTATCATGGATAGTCGAATCGTAGATCTTGTTAACAAAACAACCAACATTCTTCATCAGAACTTTAAAATAATGATTGGTCGTTTCTGACTCCGGTAATTTTTCACCAATTCCTTGGAATTCCCGGTTGCGGGGAAATTTGTTTTCCATAAACAGAGTTGAAAAGATTTCAGAGTAACGTTTTCTCCGTATATACGCCCGGCATTCCCGCTGTTTATTTAGGGCGATACCTCCTGTTGCCAGCTCCTGTTTGAGATAAGCTGAAAACGGATGTTCCCGGATTACGTGCGTCTCATTGCAGATCCGACCCATTGCCTCGGTGTGGTATATAGTCAGTCCCTTCCAGCTAAAAGCGACAGGGTGCGCCACGGATATTTTCCCCCACAGGAACTGATCCTCCCCATACTTCAAACTATTAGGGAATCCGCCCATTGTTTCAAAAATATCCCGAGGAATTGCGCAACTGGATGAATGTACCGGTTCATCACCCCGTGAGCAAATTCGCAGGTAATTCGACAGATAACCTTCCCAAGGTGGCTTTGGAATGCCAACAAAAAGCATTACCCTCGGGCTTCCATTTGGTTTAAGTTTTACATATGGAGTCGAAAATAGACCTGCATCTGGATATTTCTTTTTTAGATTAAGAAGAGTTTCAAGATGATCTGGCTGCCATTCATCATCAGCATCAAGAAACGCAATAAAGTCGGATTGCGCGATCGTTACGCCAAGATTCCTCGCTTTTGCAGCATTTGATCTTTCACAAGTTACAAGAACAATTCGAGGATCAGCATACTGTTTTACTAAATTAGTGCTGCCGTCATTTGAACTGTCAATAATAATACATTCAAAATTTTGAAAGGTTTGGTTAAGAACCGAATCCAGCGTCCGCTGAATATACTTCTCTTTATTGTATAACGGAATTACGATGGAGATGTCTTTTTGCATAAATCCTCACTTGAAGAAAATCATTTCCTATGCAAGTTGTCATTGATGATTTTCATGTGACAGTCCATTAACCTACGGTCTCATTGGTGGTTTTTTAAATAAATTGGATTGAAATTGTTTTATTACTCGCCCCCGCATTTTCCTGATATCTACTAAGAACCTGTTCAAAAACCTCCCCAAACTTCTTCGAAATCTTCTCCCATGAAAACTTCTCTCGCACACGTATCAAACCATTTTCACGAAATTGTTCACGCAAACTATCATCCGACAACATCTGAACAATCCGTTCAGCCAGCACATCCGGTCTCTGTTCCGGTACAAGAAACCCATTCTCTCCATCTACAATAATATCCGGAATCCCCCCGACATTGCTCCCGATAACCGGACATCCCGATGCCATCGCCTCCAGTAAAACTACTCCAAGCGCTTCGGTCTTGCCGGATTTATTAATCGATGGGAGAACAAAAACATCAGCCGCATGATAATATGAAGGAAGATCCTCATTATCCACAATCCCAAGAAAATGAATTCGGTTTTCAAGACTGAGTTCATGTGTCCGGTTAACAAGCGTCTCTTTTTCCGGACCTGCCCCAATAATAAGAAGTACCGTATCCGGAAACCGGCGGAGTACTGTCGGCATTGCATTAATGAGGTGGATCGTCCCCTTCCAGTCAATGAGACGCCCGACACTAATAATGAGATGCCCGGTCTGGAACTTTTTCTTAATATCAATAAATTCTGTAACATGGAATTTTTCCGGATCAATGCCCATCGGGATCACCCGGATCTTTGCACTGCAATCGGGAGCAATCAACTCCAGCCGTCTTTTCATATAATTGCTGTTGACGGTAATCATATCGGAATTGCAAATGATGAACCGGGCGAGTGGGGCGAGGATTTTATGGTGTGTGAGGATATTGAGATCACTTCCATGTACCGTTGCCACATGCGGGATTCTCCAAAGTCTGTGGAAGAATGCCCCGATAAAACCCTGAGGGATTAACCAGTGGGTATGAATAAGTTTTACCGGTTCACAGATGAGAATAATCAAAGACGATAGAAATTCGGATGCCAGAAATGGGAGAATTCCTATATATGCAAAAAAATCGTTTTTAATGTTGAACAAAAGCCCCGGACCATAGGCAAGCCGTTCAAAGCGGATAGGAAAAAAATAAACAAATCGTTGTACTTGAACCAAATCCCAGGACTCTCTGATCTTACCTCCGGGATAATGGGGGGCAAGCACCACAAGTGAATGTCCGATTCGGGAAAGCCATTGTGTCAGTTCAAGAATATAACGGACTTCATGTGAATTCTTGTAACGGGGAAATGAACTGGTAATAACCAATACTTTCATACGAATGCACATCCCTTCAAAAGAGATTGAATAAAAAAAACAAGACTCATGTTCCCCAAACGCTCGTAGTTAGTTATCATTCCATTCTGTGCGGGTGAGTCCCCGACTCTCCTGAATATCAAACAATAGGGCAAACGAGAGAAACTGAAGTCCAATCGCAAAGAGGAGGAGTGAGAGAACCCCTCGAATAAATAATGCACCCTGTGCAAAAAGTACCCAATACACAGTATAGATTCCCGCCAGTAACCCCGCAATTATCATAATAAATCCGAACAGGTAAAAAATGACCAGTGGGTGAAAACTCAGGACAACATACTTCATCTTGAGCCGATAAAAAAAGTCTTTGAAAAGAACAAATGATACTGTTCGTATATACCGGGCATACCTGACTTTTGACGTTTCCCTGCCATATCGCGCCGGCATCTCGATGTTCATTACCCGGAATCCAAAGACATTCAGTTTGACGAGAAGATCATTGAGATACCCATACCGGGGATAGATTGTATCGAGGTTAAGCCGTTCAAGTGCCCGATGAGAAATCGCGGTATAACCGTTTTGCGGGTCCATCAGGTTCCAGTACCCTGATGAGAACTTGGTCAGGATGGTCAGGAGCGTATTTCCAATAAAACGCCAGGTACTCATCCCGCGACGGTACTCAGGGCTGAGCAGACGGTTGCCCTTGGTATAATCCGCATGCTTTTTTATAATGGGATCTATCATCGAAGGCATGAGGTGGGAATCCATCTGGTTGTCTCCGTCAATAACAACCGTGATGTCCATATTGTCTTTTACTGAGTGTTTGTACCCTGACGCAATGGCAGCACCAACACCCGTATTCCTTTCATGGAGTATCGGTACGATACGGGTATCCTTTTGGGAGATTTCTTCAATAATTACCTGAGTTTTATCCAGAGAGCCATCATTGACCACATAAACCCGGTCAACAAATGCTGGTATTGAAGACAAAGTATCACGAATCAAAAGTTCTTCATTATACGCAGGAACAACAACAGCAACTGAATGTTCACGGTACACAAGAGTTCTCTCTTTTTTTAGACTGATAAAAGTATTCGGGGATCCGGGTTTAGTTCCTATTCCTGACCCCTATCGAAATAAGGCGATAATTATGGAATCAAACCCCCCTAAGATCCGATGGAAATTTCACCTTGCCCAAATTACGCCAAAGATTCTGGCTCTATCTAAATTTCAAGTGATTTTACAAATTTTCTGGGCTTGCACTGAGTTCCAAGTGAAAAATTGATTGAATCTGATAAAAAATTAGATTTTTCCGCTGCAAATAGTGAAAAATCTAAAATTTTGTATTGATAACAGCCGATATTCTTAAAATTTTGTTGGAGAGATGACAAATTCGTTAAGAAATTACGTGAAGAACACTTTTCGAATCAAAACCTCCGGTAGAGGATACTGGGTGAAAAACCCAAAAATTTAAATTTTTTACTTGCTATTTAATCGGGAAAACATTCCATAAGTCATGAAGTATTTGGGGAATTGTCCTGTCAACGTTAGAAAAATAACCCTGAATTCGCATGAATTGTAATTTCAAGTGGTTAATAAGACCCTTATCAGTA
>Ga0247842_10003396_pt1 | contig 21522 bp, 20 predicted proteins | sample LaCruzMarch2015__3_FD_192411 | JGI IMG/M metagenome (GOLD analysis project Ga0247842, IMG submission 192411) | Freshwater microbial communities from meromictic Lake La Cruz, Castile-La Mancha, Spain - LaCruzMarch2015_19m | ecosystem: Environmental > Aquatic > Freshwater > Lake | place: Spain...
GAGGAATTGATTATAACTTACAACTCTGTTAAAAATAATATTGACAAGCTTATATCATTATTGAAGGAGTACAAATTAAAACATAATAAAGAATTTTATTATAAAATTCGAGCAAAAGATGTAAAAAAATTAACTCCCGTTCAAATTGCTGCAAGATTTATTTATTTAAACAGAACTTGCTTTAATGGATTATATAGAGTTAATTCTCATGGTGGTTTCAATGTTCCAATTGGAAGTTATAAAAATCCTACCATCTGTAATGAAGAGGATCTAAGAGAAATTTCAAGACTCTTGCAAAAAGATGACATAATTGTAGCCCAGTTTTATAATACTGTTAAAAAAGCTAAGAAAGGAGATTTTATCTATTTTGATCCTCCATATCATCCCTTAAAGAAAGGAAAGAGTTTTACTATGTATGCTAAGGGTGGCTTTTTGGAGAAAGAGCAGGAAAAATTAAAAGAGACATTCGCAGAACTGGATAAAAAAGGTTGTAAGGTCATGCTCTCCAATTCAGATACACCTTTCATTAGGGAGTTGTATAAAGATTATAAGATAAATACTGTTTTAGCAACGAGAATGATCAATTGTGACGGAAAGAATCGAGGGAAAATTAACGAGGTTGTTATAACTAATTACGCACCAATTTGAGTAGCTTTACTTACAATAACAAATATTTCTTTTTCTTGAATCATCGCTTCCATTAATTCTCTAAATACTCTTGCAGGTTTTTCAGGGGGCATATTTTTCTCCATTTTTATCATTAATTCAATAAGATGCCCTATAAATTCTACTTTATATTCTCCATATTTATTTAATTCTTCAAAAGGCTTTAATTTTTCAGAAGAAGTCTCCTTAAGCAAACATTTAGCTCTATCTTCCTTACTCTTAAAGGCATCAATTTTGTCATACATATCCCCAAGATATTTCATAAAACTAAGAGTAAGCTCTTTATTATGCTCTTTCTTAATAAGTAAATCAATTACCCAATGAATATGTTTTGGAGTCCTTATCTGTTTTCCAGTTTCTTTGTATTTGATTATTATATCATGATCTTTGATATATCCCCTATCTCCCTCAAAAATTCCGATTATAGTGCCGTCACTAAGGGGTATTTCTTTTATAGCATACTTTCTAGGAGGATTAATCGTTTCGCCTTTTTTCTTTCTAGGCTGATAATTCATGACCATAAAAAATTAAAGAACGCCCCACTATTTAAAACAGATCATTAAATATGAGAATCTTAACAGATTTAATTAATTATAACAAAAGAACCCTATTTCAAAAAGGAAAACTTTGAGCTTTTATTTTTAAATACTATCTCAAACAAGATAGATTACATCTCTCGAATTCCGAACTGTTTATAAATAAAATTTTCTTATAAAAATCGATATGGTTAAAGAAGAGTATTACTGTGTTGGATGTGGAGAAAGAATTAATCAGAATGAGAAGTGTTGTAAAAAATGCGGTTGTTATAAAAGGCATATAGAAGTTACTATAAATGAGAACATAGAGACGCATGACCAAAATGAAGGAAAGCGAAAGAAAGGGGGAGCTGGTGAACCAGCTCAAAAATTCAAGGTAGGGGATGATTTTTTCAGAAAAGATGGAATATGGACTCATAGGGAAATGTATGTCGATAAAGAAAATAATCTTTACAGTGAAGTTATAAAGAACAAAAATACTGGGAAGATAATCCGTTTATGTAAAGAACCTCTCTCGAAACATATTGGGCACGGCTACGCTAAGAAAAGATATTCAAAAAACAATTGATTCAAAAATGAACTTTCGTGTAGAAATAACCTTTATTGTTTCAATGACAAGTTAGAGATTAAAGCAAATAAATAAAAAATGGAGTATTATTAAAAATAGGGCTAGACTCTTAACTTATCTTAACCATTCTTAATAATGTATTCGAATGTCCAGTCAACCCCATCTTCTAAGCTTTGTCCAATTTCTTGAATGTGTTCCAATATACGAGTAAGTAAGGTATAGGGGAATTCTTTAGGTAGATGTTTAAAAAAGAAATAAAAGAATTGTTCAGGAATTTGACTTGATGGAAGAGAGCTTAACGGTCCCAATAATTCAAACCAGTTACTTCTTCCCTTGCATACAAGCCAAAAGTAAGATAAAACTCCCGGATATTTTTTCTTTAGCTCTTCCATCTGAATTCTTAATCTCTCTAAACTTTCCCTTAAATAGCCCATAACATTTTCTAAATCATTGATTAACTTAAGAAAAATCTCACCATCTTTGTCTTCATAGACAGATTTAAAATGATCATCGTTTAATTTATACAAGGTATTAGCAATTTTGTTAAAACTTACCGCACGATCTTTCCATTCCCAGATGATACCTAGCTTGGATAAATTTACTTTTTGTGGTACACCCTCTTTAACTGAATGACATAACACTAATATTTTTTCGAATTCTCTGAATATTTCGTGCGAATAAAAGTAGCTTTTTAAATATTCTATAACCTGTTCTGTTTTAAATAGTCGGTCTAAACAAATAGAGTTAAGAATCTCTATCTCCGGATGTTTTAGTAACTCATCGTGAAATGGTCTTGTAGGATCTTCTATGTAAACATAATACTTACGCTTAAAATGAGAGTTAACGAACTTATTTAATTGAGTAATATCTTCTTTTGTTGGCTTAATTTTAATACAAAATGCAATCTGCTCTTGGTCATTTTGAGCGAGAATATCCACTCCATTTTCTACAGCTGCACCGCTTTCATGAAAATTAGTACACTCATAACCCTTAGAAGTATATGCCGAAATAATATACTTATGTAAGTCTGGCTCATTAACTCCCCAACTGAAAGGTTTCATTTATTAACAAGAGAAGTAACATTTATAAAAATATCCCCCCGTAATATTTATTATGAAACATGAACTAATATTTTCCGGGTTTATTGATAAAAATAAAGAAGAACATGCCTCAATAAAGATACGGAATCTAAGTGATAAAGTAATCTTCTTTAATGATCTTACCCCACAAGAAAGTTATGATTCTTTTAGCTTAAAGGACAAAAATGAGATGTTAATGGTTGAATGGAAGTTAGATGAGGTCTTGTCGGAAAAATTCTTAAAAGGATTAATTAGTAATTATAGTAATCGAAATATCTTTTGGAATTTAAAAAGGGATAAAATCCAAGAGATTGGTGTTAAAGACAAGAATATCTTAGAAAAAATGTCTCATGAGGGGATTTTTTCGTTATTGGCTGTAGAAAACGATGAAATGATTCTTTTTCAAAAGGATTTATCTTCCGGAAAATCAAAAATCAAAACATTTTTTTCAAATCAAAATTATTCTTATATTGATTTAATAAGCTATTTTTTAGAAGATCAAAAGAAAGCAGGTTTTCAAGTCTCTATAGTAAGTAAAAAGATAATAAAGATAAAAACGGTAAACCTTTTTGACCATAAAGAATTTTTGACTAGCCCAATTTATATCACTACCCAAACTCTTTTAGATGCACCTCGACAAACTATCTCGGGAATATTTTTTGTCATAGAGACTCCAAAAATAAAAGATTATAATTTTTTATCCCCCTTTTCTCATCTAATAGTACATAATCATCATCAAGAGCCCAGTTTTAAAATTAATAATTTAAATATTTATCATATAGAATTCTTTGAGATTGAAGATTTTTTCCTTTGTTCTATAAGTACAAATTTTTTAAATGATGAAGAAAATGATTTTGAAATATAATGAATGTCTTAATTTCTTCTATTTGGGTTAATAGTCATAGACATATAAGTCTCTTGAAGGGAGTCTTTAAAGTTTATTCTCCGAAAACTATAGATTCTCGCCAAAATGCTCGGAATAAAGGTAAACATCCCATCAAAATACCAAGATGTATCAATGCTCCCACCGAGATTCGAACTCGGGTTCCCGCCTTGAGAAGGCGATGTCCTTGGCCACTAGACTATGGGAGCATAACTTAACTTATTGATTATAACTTTTAAAGCTTGGCATCAATTATCTTTCCTACTTACGAAATACTTAAATATGCCCCTTATTTCTTTTTATTATGGCAGAAATAAAAGATGATTGTCCAAAGTGTCATGGGCATAGACAGATAAAAGAAATAGGCGGAACAATCCATATCTGTTATGAATGCCTTCAAAAAGGGCGAATGGATATGCATGACACAACTTTTCTTGATCACAAGATAAGATTGTAATTATAACTCTCACCTTTTTATTGACTCTTTATTAATAACAAGGTTATAATATCTGGGCAGATAAGATGAACAGGATGAATGCAGATCGGGGTAAATTTGGAAGTTTATAAAAATAATCTATTTTTATTCAAAATTTATTCTAGCATCAACTACGATTGCTTCTTTTTTATTAACTATGAGTGGATTTATGTCAAGTTCTCTAATATTTGGGTGTTTTTTGGCAAGAGAAGATATTTTTAACAAATTTTTTTCAATTAAGCTTACATCTACTTTTCTATTTAATTCATTGTAAATTTTAATCTCTTTAATCATTTCATGGGCATCTTTTTTTTCTATCGGGCATATTCTAAAAGAAACATCTTTTTTTTCTTCAACACTGCTCCCCCCTGCACCGAGCATTATGGTTATACCAAATTCAGGAGTTTTTTTTAGACCGATAATCAGTTCTTCCCCACTGATCATTGGTTGGATTATTATTTGCTCAAAATTTTCTATTTTCGATAATTTTTCAAAAGCAATTTGTGCTTCATTTAAATTTTTTACATTAAGAATTACTCCTCCAACTTTTTTCTTATGAATAATCTTTTCAGAAGATATTTTCATTACCCAGGGAAAATTTATCTTTTTGCCTGCATTTTTCAGCTCATTTTTGTCTTTTACAAACGCTCTTTTTATCACTTTAAGATTTTCTTTTTCAAGAAAATTTTCTGCTTCTTTTTCTGTGAATGTTTTTTGCATTTTATTACTAGCTTTTGGATGATTTTAAACTTTGTGAATATACTTTTTAAAAATAAAAATATTTATAAGGGTATTAACTCTATATAAAACAAAGAAAAAGATGGTAAACAAAAAAGGGAATTCGCTTTCGCATTTTAAAAATATTCGAACAAGACTTAAATGCAAACGCTCGCAGATAAGCATATTTATTATAATCGCTATACTTCTTGTAGTTGCAGTAGGTATAATTTTTTTAGCAAGAAATTCTTTAAAACCTGAACCCATAATTCCGCCAGTTGGAGTAGAGAATATTGGAGATTTTGTGACTAATTGCTTAAAGCTAACCTCGGAGAATGGAATTATATTTATTGGCCGGCAGGGAGGATATTATATTGTTCCTTCACCAAACATGCCTTATACTGGAAATGACTCTGGACCACAACCGCCAATATCACCCCAGAACTATTTTACAGAGTTAGGCAGTATAGTTGTCCCCTATTATTGGGATGGCAATTCTCTAGTGAATATGCCTTCTAATCTAACGATAATAGAAAGTCAGCTTTCACTTTATGTACAGGGAAATTTAGACAACTGTTTGAATAATTTTACCATATTCAAGCAAAAGGGGTTTAATGTAGAAAAAGGAGTGATAAATGCTTCTGTAAGAATATTGGACGAAAAAGTTATAGTCTCTTTGGATTATCCTGTAACGATAAAAAAAGAAGAAGTTATACAGCAGAAAACAGATTATAATGTAGATGTTCCGGCAAGGTTGGGATTAATTTTTACTCTTACACAGAATATGATTCGAGATCATGTCGCTTATCCGCCCGTATATTTAATTAACAATCAACCAAAATTAAGGGACGATGCTTTTAGAACAATCATGTATCGTAATTTTTATAAAAGTTTTCTTGATATACGTCCAGATAATACTGCCATATTAATAATTACCGATAGTGAATATAAATTAAATAATACTTATTATGACTTCATATTTGCATATAAATACTAAAATGAAAATTTTACTAAATTTTCAATTCCAGAAAACAATATTTTCTGGCTCATTCAACTCTTACGAGTTGAAGATATTCGCTTGTAGGGAACAAGTTTCATAAAATGAATAAACAAAACCCTCTTTTTTTGTTTGGAATTTCACTTGTTTTAATACTTGCAGTTTTATCCCTGCTTTTAGCTGTTGAAACAGATGGTTTTGTCAATGGTTTTAATTCTCAAACAGGGATAGTTCGTGATGGAGGATTAGTTCCTTTAAGTTATACCGGAGATATAACCTGTGAAAATTATTATTGTTCATATAGAAGAGAAATAAATACTTCTGGAGGAATTGTTACTGAAAGTTGGACTACTCTTGACGAACGAAGTGAAATTAGGGCAAATCTGTCTTCATCTGCCGGTGTTCCAACTTATACTCTTTATTATGCTTTTAGTAGCTTGGGTTGGACTCCATGGGGAAGTTCTAGTACACCATGTAAAAATTGTGTATTTTTTCCAGGGGATTATAACGGAGATGGTGTGAGTGATTTAATTGGATTTAGTAACGAGGAGAAAAAGGGATATTTTGTTTTATCTTCAGACTGGTCTTCATGGTATACTTGGGGTATACCTGATTGTTTAACTTCAAATTGTAGTCTGATTCCCATTACAGGAGATTTTGATAAAGATAAAAAATCTGACCTTGTTGCCTATGATGCTTTATCAGGAGATATTTCTTTTTTGTTAAGTTCACAGGGTTATTCTACTTGGAATAATGTTCAGACGCCATGCAAGAATTGTTCATTTATTTCAGGGGATTATAACGGAGATGGTGTGAGTGATTTTATTGGATATGCGCCACAAGCATGTTGGGCTAGTTGTTCAAATAAGGGCCAGGGTGAAGATGATGGTTGTGGTGGAGTTTGTGGCGTTCTTCCATATATTGATTATAGTGGTTCAAAGCTTAATATTTATCCGATGGATAATTCTGCTGGTGTATCATGGGGATGTTCTGGAACATCTATTGGAACTTCTGCTACTGATGGTTTTGGAAATACTGCGGCGATAGTAAATAGCTGTTCTACGGCAGCTGCATCTAAATTATGTTCTGATTTAAATTTTGGGGGATATTCTGATTGGTATTTACCTGCAAAAGATCAATTATCTGCGATGTATGCTCAACGTAATAATGTAGTTAAATTAAATTATGCAGCACAGTGGGTTAATTTTACTGCAAGTAATTATTGGTCGTCTACTGAGGTTTTAGATAGTCCGGAGAATTTCGCGCACGGTATAAATTTTGCCGGAGGTAGTGTAGGCATTAGTAACAAGGACTCTAACTTTCGTGTGCGCTGCGTCCGTGATGATATTAATGGAAATGTAGATGATGTAATAAATCAAACTGATTTTACCAATGTTCTTTACTATGCTTTTTCTCCATTCATTAATGGATGGAATTATGTTCCTATGCCTTTTTGTACTGATTGTGTATTTTTTCCAGGAGATTATGGTGGTGATGGAATTAGTGATTTTCTCGGATTAGACGTTGCAAACGAAATGATGTATTATCTTGATCTTACATCTGGTTCAGGATGGGTTAATTTTCCTGTATCTCTTTGTTCTGGTTCTTCCGGTTCAGATGAAAAAAATTGTAATATTCTTCCTGTTTCAGGTGACTTTAATAGAGATAAAAGAACAGATATTCTTGCTTATACCCCTTTATCCGGGAATGGTTTTTTTACTGTAAGTACTCCTGACGGAGGTTGGTCTCCTTTGTCTGAGTTTAATACGCCTTGTAAAAACTGCACGCCAATTCCAGGAGATTATGAGGGAGATAAGGTAAGTGATTTAATGTTTTATTATAGTACTCCTCTACCATCACCAGAGATTTATCTTAATTTAGATATAACCTATCCTTTAAATACTGCTTACACAACAGCTATAACGAACATGAATTATGTTGTTTCTAGTTCAAGTAGTTTGCAATCCTGTTGGTATTCAACTAATAATGGAATCACAAATACAACAACAGCTTGTGGAACTGATATAATCGGATTGAGTTCAATAGAAGGTTCTAATACTTGGAAAGTTTATGCCGGGGATATTACTGGAAACTTGAATTCAAGTTCTGTAACATTCTCTGTTGATAGTTGTACGCCCAACCTTCTTAATACTTCTCTGAGCAGCTGGATAAATCAAACGTGTTCTGGAACGCAAAGGAATCAGTCAAGATTTAAAATTCAATATGATACAAATTCTTGCGGAGAAATCCTAAATCAAACTTTTTATGAATCTCAATTAGTTGGACCGATATTGCAGAATATGACTTGGACAAGTTGGACAAATGTTTCTTGTTTGTTCGGAGATAAAATGAATCAAACAAGCAGTCTTATTCAGTACGACGTGTTTGGATGTGTTTCAAATATAACCAGTTTTAGATATCAGGCTATAGAATATTGCTCTTTTGATGCAATTTTTCCATTGATTAATACGGTTTATCCCCAGAATATAAACTATACTACTATAATCACTTCTATGAACTATACTGTCAGCGATACGAACCTTCAGGCATGCTGGTATTTTAATGGGACTGCGAATAATACTATTGCATGCGGAACAAACATTACAACAAACTTAAGGAGTAACGAGGGAAGCAATACCTGGATTGTTTATGCCAATGATACTCTGGGCAATCTTAATTCTTCTTCTGTAAATTTCTTTGTTGAAAGTGTATCTTTTACTAACCCAACAGAATCTTCACAAACAACTTTGACAACAAGAAATGATATCCTGATTAATGTTACTTCAAGGGATACAAATTTGGCTAGTATAACAATCAGATTATACAATTCAACAGGTTTAATGAATTCTACAAACCATTCAACTTCTCCTTATTTTATTAATTTTACAAATTTAATTGACGGGATTTATTACTTTAATGCAACTGCCTGTGATACTTTAAACAATTGTGCTAATACTGAAACAAGAACTGTAACAATCTATGCTTCTTCTGTTGATACGACCTCTCCATCAATCGCTTTTGTCTCTCCAACAGATGATTCTTCAACTTTAAATAGAACTTTTATAAGGGTGAATGTAACTGCTTCAGATTCAGGAAGTGGACTGAAGAATATAACTATTTATTTGTACAATTCTACAAAAAATATTGTTAATACTAATTTATTATCGACTAGTCCGTTTTACGTTGAATTTAGTGGATTAATAAACGGGGGAACTTATTACTTTAATGCAACTGCCTGTGATACTTTAAACAATTGTGCCAGAACCTTAACAAAAACCGTAATAATCAACACCTCTTTTGTTGATAGGGTCGTGCCAAGCGTAACATTAACTGAGCCAGAAAATAATGAAGAAGATCATACTTCAGAAACTATTTTTAGATATAATGTTTCTGATTTGAGCAATATTGTTTTATGCACATTAACCTTAAGAAGTAATATTTCTCAGAGTGATACTAATAACTGGATAGTTAAATTTACAGAACAATCCTTTACAAAAGATCTTGTTATAGGCAATTATACCTGGAATATAACTTGTACCGATTCTTTTGGTAATAGTGCAACTTCTGAAACTAGAAATCTTTTTAGAACAACAATTGATTGTGGGGATGAGATTTGTGATGATGGGGAAACATGTTCTTCGTGCTCACATGATTGTAATTCTTGCAGTGGATCTTATTGTGGTGATGAAACTTGTGATGATGATGAAACTTCTCGAACTTGTGAGAGGGATTGTGGTAGCAGTGTTAGCGGCGGATATGCAATTTTTATTGTGTCAGATGCTACTAATCTGGCGATAGGATATACAAAATTCCTAGCACCAAAGCAATCTCTTAAATTTAAGATAGGTGGCGAGTATCATATTGTTGAAATTGTATCTATAGGCGTAAACTCGATAATAGTGAAAGTTCAAAGTGAGCCGCAGACAAGGACAATATTATTGGGAACCGAAGAGAAATTTGAACTTACAATGGACGATTATTATGATCTCTCTGTCAGGTTAAATAGCATTACTGCTAATTCAAACCCAATGTTAAAAAAAGCGAGCATAACAATAAAAACAATAAATGAAAAAATTCCCCCGGTATCGGTAACATGCACGCCAAATTGGAAATGCGATTGGTCAGATTGTATTGAAGGAAAGCAAACTAATCTATGTAGTGATGCAAATAATTGTGGAAAACAAGACGGTAAACCTGCAACTGAAGAAAGAGAATGTAATAGTGGTTGGACACAGGAACAATATTTAATCTTTTTAGGATTCTTGATTGGTTTTGTTATAATTCTTGCTGTGCTTATTTTTATTGTTTGGTGGTTTGTTAAGGGTGGGAATAAAACTATTGATAATTTAAAAAAAGCAAAGGATTTTGTTTCAAGTGCAAGGAAAAGAGGATATAAAGATAGTGAGATAAGGGGCATGTTTGTCAAGAAAGGTTGGAAAAATAGTGATGTTGATAAAGTACTTTGATTTTTCCGGCAATATGTCTATGATTTAGAAAACCAAGTTCTTAACAATTTTCCCAAGATTTATAAACAATTACCGGTTCTTTTTTTAATGAAAGAGAAAATGGAACTTACAAAATTTTTTAATCCGAAAAATATTGCGCTTATAGGTGCTTCTGACCATATCGACAAAGTTGGTGGGGTTCTTATGAAGAAACTACTAGGTTTTAATGGAGAAATTATCCCGATAAATCCTAAACATTCTAAGATTTTTGGTTTTAAATGTTATAATTCTGTTGGAGAGTATAGGGGAAAAATAGATCTTGCAATTATTGCAATACATTCCGAATTTGTTTCTTATACTCTGGAAGAGTGTGGAAAAAAGGGCATAAAGAATATTATAATTATCACAGCAGGATTTTCTGAAGTTGGAAATATTGACGGAGAAAAGCAAATATTAAACATTGCCAGAAAATATGGCATTAGAATACTTGGGCCAAATTGTTTTGGAATTTGTAATCCTTCATTGAACTTAGATCTGACTTTCGCTGCTACAATGCCTAAATCAGGGGATATCGCATTTGTAAGCCAAAGCGGGGCATTATGGAGTTTTATTTCTGATTTTTCGGTGGGTAAGTTCGGATTTTCGGGATTTGCAAGTCTTGGTAACATGGCTGATCTGGATTTTTCTGATTTTATTGAATATTTTTCAAAAGATGCGAAAACTAAATCAATCGTGCTTTATGTTGAGAAGCTGAAAGATGGAAAAAAGTTTATCGAAGTTTGTAAGAAATGCAAAAAACCAATTTTTGTAGTAAAGGCAGGTAGTTCAAAAGAAGGAGAAAAAGCGGCATTTAGTCATACTGGAAGTTTAGCTACAGATTATGAGATTTATCGGGGAGCATTTAAACAGGCAGAGATTATGCTTTGTTCGGGTTTAGAAGAAGCTTTTGAGAAAGCGGGTAAAAAGGAGTTTGTTTTTTCTGTTAAACAAAGAATAAATCTTGGTAAAAACACGTTTATTATTACTAATGCAGGTGGTGCAGGAGCATTAGTTTCAGATTATGTTTCTGAAAAGGGAATAAAACTCGTGGGCAGGGGAACAAAAAATCCCATGGATATTTTGGGAACAGCAAAGTCTGAAGATTATAATACTGCACTTGAGAATATGGGCTGTATTGATTGCGATTCGGTTATTGTTATAGTTACTTCGCAGAGTATGACTGATTTAGAGAATATTGCAAAAGTTGTTTGTAATTTTAAAAAAGTTAGTGGAAAAAATGTTATTGGTTTATTTTTAGGTGGAAAGAGTGTTGAGAGTTCATTGGATATTTTGAAAAAAGCTGGCGTGTCTGGTTTTGGAACGTTTAAGGAGTTTAGAGATGCATTATAATGATAGATTATACTAATCTCTAAAATATATATTAAAAGATGTATATTGCAATATATATTTTAAACTATATACCAAGTTCTTGCAACATTTCTAAATCTTGTTTTGTCTTTGCCGACGATAAAAGTGTCCTTATCTTTGAAGCGTCATTAATTCCTTTTGTGAAGTTTATTGCCTGAAACTTTATCTGTTGGAAATTTAGTTTGTATTTTTCAGCAAGTTTAAGATAATCTCTGAAAGTTATTGGCGTCTTTGGAATAATCTCTGTTAATTCATAAAAAATATTGGGATTTCCTATTGCTTGTCTGCCAATCATGACAAAATCAAATTCTTCAAGAATTTTATCTGCTTCTTTTTTTGAATTTATGTTTCCAGAGTAGATTATTGGAAGTTTTGTGATTGTTTTTATCTGTCTTGCAAATTCTATGTCTGGTTCTCCAGAATAGCCTTGGGGCTGTGTTCTTGGATGAAATGCCATTGCATCACAATATTTTTCTGCTATTTTTATTATTGAGTTTATATCCTCTAAATCTGCTTTTCTTATCTTTATTGTAATAGGTTTTTTTGTGTTTTGTTTTATTATTTTCAATATTTCTTCTATTATTTTCAAGTTTTTTATCATGAAGAAGCCAGTTTTGCTTTTTTTCGCATGAAGGGAAGGACAACCCAGATTAAAGTCCCATAAACTGCAATTCTTATCATTCTTTTTTATAAATTCTTCAAGCCCGTTCGTTTTATTACAAGTAAGCTGTATTGCTGGTTTGTCTTCGAGATTTATTGGTTTTCTTGATTGAGGATTTATTAATCCAGTGTAAACTAAACTTGCACCTGCTTTTCTGCATAACTCTCTGAATGCGATGTCGTTTACTTCGTGCATTGGCGCGAGAAAATAGGGGTTTTTTAGAGTCAGGTTACCGATTTTATATTTGGGGTTCATACATTGTTGTTGAGAAAAGGAGATTATAAAAAAGTATGGTTATGACGTAATGGTTTGATTAGAACAAGCACTTCTTATTTGAGAAAGGCCCTGCGTCATTTGACTTTCAAGTGTTGAAATATCCCCACATTTCATTGGAACCTGGGTCATTTTGTCAACAGCGATTCTTATTATTGGATTCCAACAAGCACTTTTTGCTTTTGATTTTATTTTGTTGAAACTTGCTTCGACAGAATTCAGCTTCAAACAATCTCCCTTTGCAAGTGATTCCATGTCTGCTTGCATTGAAGAACTTTCTATTTTTACCGTATTAACGAGAGTTATAGCTTGATATGCGGTTATTCCGGCTATAATTATTAAAATAAGAAAAATTATTCCTATAACTGCGAATGTTTTAGCAATCCAACCCATTTTTTATAAGATTAATGAGTTTTTTATGTTTATAAATTAATTGATTTGTTAGGGTGACTAATAATTTTAGAAAAAGTAGGAAGAATAGGTCGCGAGGAAATTAGGATTTAAGGTTTGTTCAATGTCATCACAAACCTTAAAAGCATAGCTTTTTTTCTTGATTTATGTGGAGCTTATTTGATAAAAAAGGAGATTTAAAACCCCTGATTTTTTCCAACGGAAAAAATCAGCAAGATATTGTTAATGAAGTTGTTTCTGAGATAAAAAAAGGAACAAAAATTGTATTTATTCATGGTGTTTGCGGAAGCGGGAAGAGTTCTATTGCTTTAAATATAGCAAAAGAGCTAGGAAGAGCCAGTATTATTGTTCCTATAAAAAATTTGCAGAGACAATATGAAAGTGATTACATGGGAAATAAATATGTTCTTAAGAATAATGGACAGAAACTTAAGATAAGCATGATTACTGGAAGAAATAATCATAAATGTCCATTTTATGAGGAGAAAAATATCGAGATAAGCGAGGCGAGTACGAGGGAAGTAAATACCAGCATATATGATATTTTTAAGAAAAGAGAAGAGGAAGAAGAAAGAAAAAAAGAAAGAAAAGATTTTTCCTGCGATAATCCAATACTTCCATGCAAGATAGAGATAAAAGAAAAAAATATTAAGTTTTTAAAAAAATATTATTTTGATAATCCTGATAAGACAGATAATTCTGAATTAAATTTAAAGTCGGCGAAAAGAATGGCTGTTGCTCCCGCTTGTCCATATTGGAGTCCAGTATTTCCTTCCGAATTAAAGATCGGATTTGATACACAAAAAATAAAATATCAATCCATAAACAAAGAACAAACAATCTATCTTCGAAAAGAAGGTTGTCCATATTATGAACAATTTAGAGCATATAAAGAGGCAGACGTGATCATATTTAATAGTAAACAATATATTCTGGAAACATATATTGGAAGAAAACCTGCTACAGATGTAGAGATAGTAGACGAATGTGACGAATTTTTAGATAATTTTGCGATAGAGGGTTCTGTAAATTTAACTAGATTGAAAAATGAGGTTCTTTCTTTATTTTCTAAGGAGCCATCAAAAGAAATTTTAATAAAAGAGATTTTAGATGTTGTTCTGGAAATAATAAAAGAAGGATTTAATTCAAAAGATGAAGAAATAATCCCGCTTAAAAAAACTAAATTTTATGAGCTAATAAAAATTTTTACTAAAAATGATTGTTTAGAACTTGTTGATTATGATGAAGATTCTTATTTAGAACATTGTTTTGAAGTATGTAATGAATTCAAGGAACTAATTGACGATGGTTACCTTAGTTTTTATCAGGATAAGAAAAAAGGAGATATTATTGCAAAATTAGTTACTATTAATCTTGAAAAAGTATTTAATATGCTTTTAGAAAAGAATAAAGCTTTTGTTATGATGTCTGGAACTCTTCATTCAGAAAGAATTTTAAAAGAGATTTTTGGTATAAAAGATTTTAAGATTATTGAGGCCGAAAAAGAAAATCTTGGCGGAATAACGAGAATCTATACTGGGCTGGAAAAAGATTTTAAGTTTGATAATTTTTCAAAGGGAATTGTAAGCAGAAAAGATTATCTTCTTGCCCTAGATAAATGTGTTGAAATGGCGAAAAGGCCAACAGTAGTACAGGTTAATAGTTTTCAAGATTTGCCTTCTGAGAGTGAGATATTTGATTTTGACATTAAACATTTGATAAATTCTGAGAAACTTATTGAAAGTCAGAAAAACGATAAACGAGGAGATAATATTCACGAATTTAAATCAGGAAAGATAAAATTGCTTTTTACAACAAGATGTAATCGGGGCATAGACTTTCCATTTGAAATGTGTAATAGTGTTGTGATAACCAAATTTCCTTATCCAAATACTCAATCGCTTTTTTGGAGGATATTAAAGAAAAACCGACCCCTTATTTTTTGGGAATTTTATAATGACAAGGCGAAAAGAGAGCTTTTGCAGAGGATATATCGGAGCGTTAGAGCAAAAGATGACCATATTTTTCTTCTTTCTCCTGATGTGAGAGTTTTGAGAAGTGTGATTGGTGGAAAAGGTAGCGCGGGGGCTATTAGTCAGTAAACTTATTTATCTTTAATAAATTTATCTGAGGGAGATATAGAAAATTAATGAATCATTCTAAACTTATGATATAAGATGAAATGTTTCCAGTCTATTTTTATAAAAGAATATACTAAAAAAAGAAGTAAAATTTCTGCAAGAATAAATGGCCAACTTAGGAAAGATAACTGGGTAAGAGATTTAGCTAGAATACTTTTAGAGATTTCGTTGGCAGTATATACCCAAAAACTATAGGTGAAAATTCTAGCTATGACAAAAGGGATAAATGCATAGCGTAGCTTCATGCCAGTTAATCCATAGGCTATGAAGAGCTGATCAGACGGTAAGGGGGTAAAAGCCTCAATAAAAAAAACAATTGAGGCATAATGCGGTCTTTTTTCCAGGTGTTTTTTAAGATTATCTAAATTTGTTTTATATTTTTTACTTAAAAAATGATTTCTAATAATATGTTTGGAGGATAAAGTCAGAACAAATCGGCCTAATGTTGATGCGCATAGAGCAATAAATATGAATAAGGGGAAAGACGGAATTGAATAAGTAAAAGAAATAAAAGATAATACTGCCCAAGTTGGAGGACCAAAAATCGGAATAATATTCAGAAGAAAAATAATAGAAAAAGTGTATATAAAAATATTTATCATCATGAATAGTTTAAAAAATATAAGTATATTAATTTATCTCTAGATCTAGTCAATCTCAAAATGTAAAATGTAAAAAGTAATATTTAAATATACTCTTACCCATGGGATATTATGAATTGGCTATTATTGGCTTTGGTGATGGTTGTATTGATTGTTGCATCTAAGCTCATACATTTTAAGCACGCAAAACATAAAATATTTACTATTCTTCTAATATTATTAATTGCTTTTCTTTATTTTAGCTTTACTACGGTAGTTAAAAGCCATGCTGTTGATTTAAAGACTGCATCAGGAGTTTTTAGTGCTTCAAAAATATATTTTTCATGGTTTGTTAATGTCTTTGATAATATTAAGATGGTTTCCGGTAATGTTGTAAAAATGGATTGGATACCCCAAAATAGTTCTTTAACTGGCGCAGTTACTTCTGGTTCCGGTGATGGGTGGTAAGTAGTTTATTTTTAAGGATAGTTTTATAAATTTAGATTATTTTTCTTGAAGACGCCACAGTAGCTCAGTTGGTAAGAGTGCGGCATTGGTAATGCCGAGGTCGAGAGTTCAATCCTCTCCTGTGGCTTCAGCAGTATATTTTTCTCATTACATTTAAAAACATCCATTATTTTTTAGCTTGAAAATGCCTATCTATAAATGTCTAGAATGCGGAGAAGTAATAGAATATAAATCTTCTTGCGTAAAACATCACCTTGAGGAAAAACATACCCGATTTGAACTTATCGACACAGATATTTTTATGGAGATAAAAAAAACCTCTTCTTAAAAAAGTTAGTTTTATAAATCAGATTTTCTCAGAGATATTATGGTTATGGAAAAAGAAAACAAGCTTGAAAAATTAAAGTTGAATTACGAAAAGATAAAAGACAAGTATCGTCTTTCCAGTTTTCAATTTATGAATGAGAATTTTGAAATAGAGTCAATTGCAGAAGAGGATACAGAACTTCTTGTTAGAAAGATAAGAAAAAATGTAAGAGACAAAATTCATGCGATGATTGCTGTTTTTGAAACATTTATTAATCCCACAAGTGCGCCGATGTTTGTTTTTAATATTATTAAGGGTTTTAATAGCGATGAAAAAGAGATAATTGAAAAACTTTATAAGAAATTTGCAGAATTAGAGATTGATGCTTTTAATCTTGAGGTAACTTATAGTGAGAAAGCAGAGGCAGAGTATATTAAAAAAGTTTGTGAAATTTGGAAGAGTTCTGAAAAAGATCTTAATAAGATTTACGAATCTATGAAAGAGAGTTATGGTTTGGAGACGAAGAAGAGCGAGAAAAGTTATTTTGGATAAGATTATTTGATTAGTTCTTCAGCTCACAACCCTGCTCGTTATTTTCGCTTTAATTTTTCACTCGCAAAGTTGTTCAACATCAATCTCTAATGCACAAACGGGCATCTTTATCTTTAAGTTTTCAAGAATATTTGGAGTTATTTCACCCAAAAATCCAATTGTCTTTTCATTTAGGATTATTGCTCCACATCTTCCATCAATAAATGATGGATGCTCGCCATTTTCTATCCTGTATTCTTTATCTTTTCCAATCATTCTTATTATATAGTCTAAAACTTGCTTTATCTCTGTGAAGTTTGCATCAGAATTTGCAAGGCAAACACATAATCTTTCATTTTCTTTTATTCCTGATTCTTTTTTATTATCTTTTTCAAATATTCTGCCTAATTCAAATATTCTTTGAGGATATTCCGCAGTACTATTTTCGCTTAAAATTTTTAAATCAAGATGAAGAAGATTGCTTCTTAGAAGATCATACTCTGTTTTACTGTTTTCTATTTCTATAACTCCCCCCTTGTCCTTTATGCCCATTTTTTTTAGTTGATCTTCTTCTGTTGTTAGATGATAAGAAGAAACTTCAAGCATGTTTAATCCTAATAAAATTTCTGCTATTTTGCCTTTCCTTGTTTCAATATTTTCTTCTTGGCCAGTAGAAGATATACTGGGTATCTCTGGTTCGAAGTTGTCATAACCATAAGCAATAGCAATATCTTCTATAATATCTACTTCATGGAGTATATCTGTTCTCCAAGCAGGGATATCCACAATTCCCTTGGTGTAATTATAGCCCATTTTTTCAAGACATTTTCTAATCTGTTTTTCATTAAGATTAAGCCCTAGAAGTCGGTTTACATTTTCAACACTAATTTTAATTTTTTCAGGAGCGAGTTCTGGGGTCGTATAATTTCCGCCCTTATGCTTTACATTCATTTGATAGATGTCTCCACCAATATCTGCAAACATTGTAACTAAAATATTAAGAGTTTTTTTCAAGATTTCTAAATCAAAACCAGAACATTCTATAAATATCTCTTTTGTGTTGTTTGTTATTTTTCCGGTTTTATGTGAGTTTATTATCGGGGGCATGCTTAAAATTTCATTATTAGCATCAACGAAAATTGGAAATTTTGTTTTTCCTTCAAGAAGATGTGCATAATCTCTGCCTGTTGGATGACTTGAGAGTATTTGTTTTCCATTCATCTCTCTTTCTGATTCAAGAGGAATAAACTTAATATCTTCTGGCTTTCTAGCTTCGAATTTTATCGGAAGTTTTATTTTTTCAAGAGGATATATGCCTATTGCTATTTTTTTTCTGTTTCTTCCCAAGGTAGTATGAATTTTTTCCTGTATCTCTATAACCTCTTTTATCTTTTCATCATCAAATTTAATATTTTTTATGATTGCACATGTAGTGAATGGTCTTACTTCTAAAACAGAATTATCTATTAAAACTTCATATTCTTTTTCTGGCTTGTTTATTTTATATTCTTTTAATCCTTTTTTCTTATTCAGAAATGTAAGGAATGCCCTCATGAAACCTTGAAGAGAATATAAATCTGGTCTATTTGGATTTACAGATATCTCTATCTCTTCGTCAGTTATAGACTCAAGATTTGTTCCGAACATGCTTATTCGTTCTTCTATTTCTTTTGTGAGCTTGATATGCTTTTCGAATTCTTTTCTTGAAAACTTTATGCCCGCCATTTTTTTATCTCATCCAAAATTTAATTTTTCTTAATTTATTTATATCGTTTTTGTAAAACTCTCTCAAATCTTCTATTTGATAATATTCCATCAGTACTCTATCAAAACCCGGGCCCCATGCCAAAACAGGAATGTGCTCTCCAAGTAATGGAATTGTGACTTCTGGCCTGAATATTCCTGCTCCCCCAACCTCTATCCATTTTTTCTTAATAGAATTATAAGCATATATTTCTACACTTGGTTCGGTGTACGGAAAGTAGGATGGTACGAATTTAATTTTATCAATTCCCATTTTCTTGTAGAATTCTTTGAGATATCCTAAAAGATGCCTGAAGTTTGCATTCTTGTCTATAACAATACCTTCTGTTTGATTAAATTCAAAACCATGTCCCCAATCAACTGTTTCATTTCTGAAACATTTTCCTATTGCAAAATATTTTCCAATTTTATTTTTTAATTTAGAAATATTTGCAAGTGTTTGAACTGATAGACAGGTAGTATGCGTTCTTAATACTACTTTTTTTGCTTCTTCTTCACTCCATTTTCCGCCCCAACCCCTACTACCGCCGATACCCTTTTCGTGACTTTCCTTTACTTCTTTAACGAGTTTTACATCGGGAAGTTTTGCTTTTACGTCTTGGATATAGAAAGTGTCTTGCATTTCTCTTACGGGGTGGTCTTGAGCAGTAAATAGGGCATCAAAATTCCAAAATCCTGTCTGAACCATGTTTCCGGTCATTTCTTTGAATCCTAATTCTGTCCAAATTTTTCTGGCTTGTCCTATTGCCTGATTTACAAAGTGTCTTTTCCCCCCAGAGATTTTTGGAACAGGACTCGAAATATCATATCTTCTGAATGTTTTTCCCTTCCAAGAACCATTTGCTATTATTTCGTTTGTCAGGGTTTCAATAGAATCTTTTGAATTTGCTATTTCTGATTTTTTTGAAAAAATCTCTTTTCCAAATTTAGTCAATTTAAAATTTATTTCTTGTTTGTTGTTTATTTCAATAATACTTTTTCTATTTTTTAGTATATCCAAGGCAAACTTTTGTTCTGGTTCGAGTTTTTCTAATTCTAGTGGTAGAGCGTCAATAAACTTTTCTTCAAGTGTTTTTATTATTATTTCTTCTTTCGTTGCAGTAAGTATTATTTTTCCATTTGCAAGATTTATAATCGCTCTTTTTTTGAGTGCTCCTAATGAAGCTTTGAATTCATTCTCAGAAAGTTCACTTAATTTTTGTGATTCTTCAAGAGTTAATGAATTTTTTTTGGACAGATTATTGAGGAGTATTCTTTCGGGAAGTCCTTTTTGTTTGTATAAAATTCCATTAATTCCTAATTCAATTATTTTCTTATTCTTAATTTCAAGTTCTATTATCTTTTTATTGCTTAAAAATTCTAGTGCTCTTAGAACTGCTTCATATGGCAATTTTGTTTTTTCTACAATTTTTTCTATACTTTCATTTAAGAAAGGAAAGATTTCTCTTTCATTTGGGCTTAATGATTCTATTATAGAACATGTTTTTTCTTTATTCATCTTTTTGTGTTATTTATCTAGCTAGTTACAATTTAAAAACTTTCTTGAATTGCTTTTTCTGTGTCAAGCCCAAGTGTAAGAAGAAGGGATTGTATTGCTCTTTTGTTTTTTAATTTGTTTTTTTGGAAGATTATTAAATCTGTTTTTGCTTTTTTGCATAAGAGGATGTTTTGTGTTAATCTTGCGAGAGATTTTGCCTGCTCTTTTTTATCTTTCTTTATTATTTTTTCTAAGTCTACGCCGATTTTTATACTATTTTTTGATGCTAGTTCTGCTAGAACTTCGTTCAAGCCAGAGTTTCTTTGTTTTGAGTAGTCCTTGTTTTCTAGATCTTCATTTATAAGAAAAATATCAATTTTTTTGCTTTCAAGAATTTTTCTATTGAATTCGTCGTCCTGGCTTAGGACGATTATTTTCTCGCCTTTTTGCTTGAGTTTGTCTATTTCTTTTAAAGCTTCGGTTATTTTTGAGTTGGTGATGATGTACATGTTATTTATTCCTATAACCAAATTTCTTGTTATAATCTTTGTGGTGAATGATATCTAAAACAAAAGATACTATTTCGATATTGCTTCCGCCTTCTGGTGAGAGAATTACTTTTATAATTTTCATTTATTACAATTCCAAGCCCCTATTTAATGCTAGTCTCAAGTTTTGGTTTCGATTATATATCCATGTTATTCCCCTTAGAGTCACAGCTATTTTATTACTTTGCTCAAGATATTGAAGAATTAACATTAGAGTGTTATGATTTACTTGTCTTGGAAGACCTCTTTTTAGTTCTGCTATTGTTATGATGCTTTCTTTCATGTTTTTTAGAGTTTCTTCTACCATTATTACCGTATTCAGGGTAGGCCAGTGCTCTTCTTCTCGTTTTTTTATTATTGTTCTTTGCATTTTTTTATTAGTTATATCTCCATATTTATTAGTTATAGATATGTAACTATTAGGTATTAATTGGTATTTAAATGTTCTGTTTATTAAAAAATATGTGTTATATGATAATTAGTACACATCGCTGTTGAACTTATCATATAACAATTAGGTAAAATACTTCCTCCTTTCTTTTTTTCTTGCTTGATAAGCTTGTTCTGGAGTTTGTTCATCTAAACTC
>Ga0247842_10003397_pt1 | contig 21522 bp, 30 predicted proteins | sample LaCruzMarch2015__3_FD_192411 | JGI IMG/M metagenome (GOLD analysis project Ga0247842, IMG submission 192411) | Freshwater microbial communities from meromictic Lake La Cruz, Castile-La Mancha, Spain - LaCruzMarch2015_19m | ecosystem: Environmental > Aquatic > Freshwater > Lake | place: Spain...
AAATTCCATACTTCTTACAAACCTTGTAAGCACTTCCTTCCCTTAAAACCTCAATCAGCCCTTTTTGAGATAATTTCATGGGCTGAATAATATCAGCGTTATGAACTATTTTTCGGATAACACAAAGAAAAAGTATTCACTTGACTTTCTGAATAAAGTTTTCTATTATTAATGACTCATTATTAAAGTAGTTAGGTAAATGAGGTTGTAGAATCTGAAAGCAATTTAATTTTTCTAATCTAACCCTGCTAATCTACCTAAGAATTTTTTATAAAAATAATTTATACCTCATATATTCGTGACTTCAGAAAGCTAAATGCTTATGATAAAGATGCAAAAAGGTTTATTAATTATCTTTGTCTAAATCTATTATGGAAAAAAAGAGGATTATTGGATTAGGCTTGTTTATAATAGGCATAGGAATATTTTTTTTAAACCCTCTTGGTATTTTAACCGGTTTTGCCATTGCAGAAAATGTGTCTTTTTCCTCAAATTGGGCTCTTTATTTTTCCGGATTAGTATTAATGGCCGTTGGAGGTATGATAATCAGAAGTGTAGATGAAGTTGCTGAAGAATTAGACAATTCTTCAAATTTTCAAAGAATGTGGGAAGGAAAAAATAAAAAAGAAACAATACGTTTGGGAAGCAGAGGAGATAATACTGCTAAAAATAAAGAAGCAAAATATGTTATGACCCAATATTTTATCAGAGAAAATAATAGGCTTCCCAATCAAGAAGAACTTAAGGGATATATGCGAATACATCATGAGGAAATAAATTCATTGATTCGAGAATATCAAAAAATAACTTATCCTAACAAGAGAGATAAGGCAGCTTAATTTCAGGCATTATTAAAAATTATCCCTATATTCCCAGACTAAACTCGCCAAATTCTCGTTTTATTAAAGAAAGAATCTTATCACTTATTGCGACCGGCTTTCCTTTCTGTTCTCCGAGAATTTTATCAAATTCTTCTTGAACTCCATCAACAATAGTATCATCTTCAATTTTCTTTAACTTTCCTTCCTCAAAAATAAATAAGGGGTTTGTCAAAAAAACGTCTAAATGTTTTTCTTTATTCTTTCCATATTCAATCACTGCCCTCATCTTTTTTATCTCAACAAGATCTCCCCTCTGACCATACTCAATAAGTGAATTTATCAAATAAGAAGTGTTCTTTCTTATATCTTCAATCTCATATTTTGAAGGCTTTTTCTTTGATTTATAATGTTTTTTTGCATCAATGAGTTCTTTTATTACCTTGAGATTTCTTGGATCTGCTCTTCCTTTTTTAACAAGCTCTTTTTCAAAATCTTTTACAAGTTGTTCTTCTGATTTATTTCCAAAAAGGTTTTTTAAAATTTTGAATACGCCATCATAAGTTTCTTCAATAGTTCTTTCCTGTGCTCTTTTTTCTATTTCTCCCCTCAATTCTTTAAGCCGATTCATATATTCTTCAACATCTGCAAGCAATTTATCCACTTCTTTTCCTGAAACTTCTTTAATTTTCTGATGTTCAAATCCCTTGTAATAAGTTATTGCTATGTTCTCAAGAATGTCTATATACTTTTTTTCAAGAATTTTTTCTTTGTCAACAAAAATTCTTTTCATTTCCTTAACTGTCTCATAAACATTTGGTGGAGGAATACCATAAAGCATCAACAATGCCTGGCTTGGAGTGATTATACTCCAATATAAGTCATTTAAAACGATATCTAATAGTCTCTGCTTAACAATTTCCTTTGTCTTGTCACCCATGGACATAAATTTATCTATTGCTTCTGGACTTGGTTTTATCTTTCCCATTTTAAGCAAAAGTTTCCATGGCAAAAATCCGCCCCTATCATAAAGAGGTATACCATCTCTTATAAAAGTAAAAATAACTGGGGCAGCATCTTTAACATCTTCCCAAAATTCTGTCAAAAGATATACTTGTGGAGAAAGTTTATTCTTAACTCCAGCTAATTCTCCTGCCTCTGCAACATATTGATAAATAATTCCTCTTAATCTTTCTTTTAATTCAACTCTTGACATTCTTTTTACATCTGTATCATCAATTATCACGAAAACATCAACATCACTTGATTCTTTTGCCTCTCCCCTAACAAGACTTCCGCCGATAACATAGCTGTAGATATATTTCTCAAACTTTCTTAAAACCAAACTCTTGTGAATCTGGGCTACTCTTAATGCCCCCAAAATTCCTTTATCAAAAAGAGGATATGACATACCAATTGCTTCAATTACCTCATATTTACTATCGAGACAAAAGTTCCATAAATCGACAGGAGTCATTATATTCATCCACATTTTTGGTTTCATGTCTCTTATTTCTTTAAGAAGTTCTGTTTTTATCTTGCCTATTTCTTTAAAATTTTCTTCTGGAATAACCATGAGGATATGCATCGGTTTTGCCTTTCTCTCTTCTTCTGTTAATCCATTTTCCTCATCAAACTTTTCTGCTGCTTGTGGTGGAATAATACCTAATGCAAGTGTAGAGGGATATTTTTTAAGAATTTCTTTTTTGAAGCTATCAAGTTTTTTTCGTGTTTCTTCCATCTCTTTTTTTACTTCTTCAGGAATGTCTTGTCCTGCAACCGGCATTTTTTTATTCATATCATAATCATTATTTGTCATTCCCGGTATGTCCATTGTTGGCTTAGAATCCGGGTTTGGTGGTGATTTTTCTTTTGTCATGTTCAGACTTTTTATAATGTAGTATGTTTTAAGTATTTTTAAAGTCTTCTTATCGTACACTATATTCTTGAAAATATATAATTTTATATATGAAAAAATAGAGTATCTTCTGTATGGATGGACAGAATAGTAAAAACATAAAAAGAATAGAAAAAGACAATCGGATTTACAATATAATATTACAAATATCTCCTGATTCATATCCTTGCCAAATAGCAAGAAGCCATACTTATATGGGTTTAAAAAATATTTTAGATTCAGTAAAGCAAATGCCGGGAGAGTTCTTAGAAGCGAAAAGTCCTTCAGAAAAAGCTGCTTTTGGAAGAAATCGTTCAATATTGGAAGACGCTGTTGATATTCTAGAAAGAGAAAATTCTAAGAGATAAAAATAAAATAATCAAATGGACCCACGAGGCGAGAGGGTTCATTTAGCTAACTAGCCAAATAGATTACAAAAACTCGCGTCCGCATTTCTAGAATATTCGGAATGAAACTTAAATGCAAACGCTCGATGGACCCACGAGGAGTTGAACCTCGGAATACTCGGTGTAAACGAGTCAGTTTACCGCTAGCTTATGGGTCCGGATGAATAAAATCAAATTCGAAAGTATTAAAAGATTTCGTTTCAATATATTTTCATGAATAATCTTAAATTAAACCTTATAAGAGAAGATGCAAAAAAGTTCTTTGAAAAATCAAATGGATGTCATGACTTTCATCATACTGAAAGAGTTTATAATTTATGTATGCATATAGGCAAGAAAGAAAATGCCAATCTTGAAATTCTTGGAACAGCTGCCTTGCTTCATGATATAGGGAGAGAAGAAGAAATGAGAACAAAAGGAGAGATATGCCATGCTGAACATGGTTCAAAGATAGCTAAAACAATACTTGAAAAAAACAATTTTAATAAAGAGGATATAGACAAAATTGTCCATTGTATTTTGTGCCATCGTTTTAGAAAAAATAAAGTTCCTGAATCAAAAGAAGCAAAGATTTTATTTGATGCAGACAAGCTTGATTCCATAGGTGCAGTCGGTTTAGGAAGAGCATTCTTATTTGCAGGAGAAGTTGGTGCAAGATTACATGATGAAAATGTAGATATAGAAAAAACAAGCTCCTACAGCAAAGAAGATACTGCTTATAGAGAATTTTTAATTAAATTAAGTAAAATAAGAGAAAGACTTTTTACTCTGGAAGGCAAAAAAATAGCGGAAGAAAGACATAGATATATGGAAGATTTTTTTAAAAGATTAAATAGAGAAATAAAAGGAGAGATATAAAATCTTTAATGATAATTCAAAATCTTTAAATAATGTCCTTATCTCATATGTTTATATTGCGCTGCTAGTATATCGGTTCGTACGTCTCGTTGCCAACGAGGAGAGCCGGGTTCAATTCCCGGGTGGCGCATCGAATGCTTCACAAGCATCTTACACAAAGAAAGCGAGTGGGACCGAGATTGAATTTAATGAGAATATCTATTCATCTCTCTTTCAGAAACTAAACTAAATCCTTGACTAGCTAATTCATAACTGATACATGCACGACTTCCATCTGGTTGAATAATTTGCAGGTCTTCTATTGCTTCTGCTCCTGTTTCCAAGTTTAATAATGATTCTAATTCTTCTTGTTTAATTTGGCTTAAATTTATTTTTCTATTTTTTCCCATCATGTTAAATCAATAATTATTTTTTATCTCTCTCGTACTATCTTCTAAATAGAGATGGCTCAATTTCTCTGAAACCCAATTTCTCAAGTTTATCTTTCTCTGTTCCATACCTATAACTTAGAATTGTATCTTTTCTTGAAAGATCATATAATCTCATTGACAAGTCATCTGTTGCCCTTTCACCTAAAAATTCTGGTGTATGGATAAAATCACAAACAATAAGATCGAACTTTCTTGGATTCTCATCAAATTTTGTAATATCTCTTCTTGAAAATTCTACTCTTTCTAAAGATTCTTTTGGCATTTCCATCATTATCAGACTCATTACAAAATCTTTGGTTAATCTAAGCCCTTTTTCCATAAATCTTTTCTGAACTTTCTCATGTCCAAAATAATTTTTTAATGTCTTAGAAACTTCTACTGAAACTGGATCAAGCTCTTCTCCTGCAATTGTTCCATTAAAACCATTCATAGCTAAATAGAAACAACCATATCCTGCACCAGAAGCTAAAACTATTGCACGGGGATTATCGGGGTTTGGATTTATTGTTCTAAAAGTATCCATTAATCTTCTATAATGGTCCCGATTATCTTGTTCTTCAGACGTACCGGCGTAATTGATTTCATGTCCGTCTAATCTAGTTCCAAATGAATAATTTTCATAAACTTTTTTAATAGTTTTATTCTTCATCTTTTTCAAAAATCATCGAGAATAAACCCCTTGATTCTGGGATAAGGCTGTCGAGTTGACTGCAAGATTCATAATCTGGAGTTGAGCATAATCCGTAAAATCTTGTTGCATCTCGTGCTAAGATACAATTTCCCAATTCCGCTAATGGGCAAATATTTTCAAAACTTTTATATTGTTTTTGTAAATTTTTCATTTTTTAAATTGAATTAGTTTTTATCTTTTTCTCAATAGTAATTCATGAAACGCTGTCCGTAGTTTACTATAGCCCAATATTTCTCCAGCCCTTGTTCTTCTTTCTCTAGAATCATCTGTTTGATATGCATTTCTCAAAGTTAAATCAATTGTTTCTCTTAAATTTTTATCATAAATCATTCTTAAGGTTACAAATTCGTCAAAAGGTCTTAATTCAGATACCTTGGATCGAGTAGGGTCAATAGATGGGTCAAGTAATAAACTATGTCTATTTTCTTTTGTTAAATCAGCTAAATCTGAATCGTTTCCTTCCCTTAAAACTATTTCAGCAATTCTTGTGCTTACATAATCTTCCTGCATTTTTCTATAATCTTTGTTAGATGTGCCCGTTTTTTTTGGATATGAATCTGAGAATTCTTTTCTAAATTCGCTTGCTAAAACAGGATCATCATCTGCTCTTGTTGATAATTTTATCATAAAAATTATAACCTTTTAATGTTTATAAACCTTTCTATTTGTAACTACTATTAAATAACAATAAAACTAGTATTCATCATTCATCGGCATACCCGACATCGATCTTCTTTTTGAAGGATTGCTTTTTGAAGCTAAAATATCATCAATTCTCAAAATCATCATCGCTACTTCTGTTGCAGAACTGACTGCCTGAAGTTTTGTCTTTAATGGTTCTATAATTCCTGCTTTTAATGAATCTTCAATTTTATTCGTGAGAAGATTTATTCCGGTATTTATCTCTTTATTTGCATGCCTTGATTTTAAATTGGCAACTATCTCAACAGGATCAAGACCTGCGTTCTCTGCAAGTGTCTCCGGTATAAATTCAAGAGCCTTTGCAAATTCTTCTACTGCTAATTGTTCTCTTCCATTAAGGGTCTTGCTATATTCTCTTAATCTTTTAGCAAGTTCTATTTCTACTGCTCCTGCTCCTGCAACTATTTTTTTATACTTCAAAACAGCGGCGATATCGCCCAGTCCATCTTTAATTGCTCTTTCAACTTCATCAATAACATGTTCTGTTCCTCCCTTAATAAGTATTGAAACAGATTTTGGATTGTCGCAGCCTTCCACATAAGTCATTTTTTCTTCTCCATGATTTACTTCTCTTACGATGGCTGATTTTCCAATTTCTTTTGGAGTTAATTCGTTTAAACTGCTTACTATTCTCGCGCCTGTTGCTCTTGATAATTTTTCCATATCACTCTTTGCTATCCTTCTACAGGCATATATCCCCCTTTTTGCCAGATAATACTGAGCAACATCATCAATACCTTTTTGGCAGAAAATAACATTTGCTCCAGAAGCAAAAATCTTTGAAGCCATCTCCTTCATAATTCGCTCTTCTCTGTCAATAAAACCCTGAAGTTGTTCTGGAGTTGTTACGGAAATTTTTGTTTCTCCTTCTGGATTCTTTATTTCGAGAGCAAAATCTATAAGAGCAATTTTTGCCATGTTTATTTGTTGGGGCATTTCTATTGAAACTCTCTCCTTATCGAGAATAATCCCGCTTATTAATTCACTATCATCTATAGAACCACCCTTGCATTTTTCTATCTTTATATTATTTAGATCTATTGAATTATCTGCACTTATCTGTCTTACTGCATTAACCACTAATGAAGCAAGTTTTTCTTTTGAACTTTCTGCTCCTTTTCCAGTCATTGCAGTCATTACAACATTTTTTAAAACTTGTTCTTGATTTGGTGTTACGTCTATGGCCAATTCATTTAAGATTTTTTCTGCTTGTTTTGATGCAAGCTTATATCCCTTAATTATTACGGTGGGATGAATTTTTCTATCAAGAAGAGATTCGGCATTTTCTAATAATTTTCCTGCAATCATAACTGCTGTTGTTGTTCCGTCTCCGACTTCGTTTTCCTGCGTCTTAGCAATATCAACCATCATCTTTGCAGCAGGATGTTCTATTTCCATTTCTTCAAGAATTGTTACGCCATCATTTGTTATGATTATGTTTCCAGAAGCATCAACTAACATTTTATCCATTCCCTTTGGACCAAGAGTAGTTTTTACTGTATCTGCAACTAATTTCGCTGCAAGAATATTATTTCTTTGAGCATCTTTTCCGGCGGTTCTTTGTGTATTTTCAGAAAGTATGTATATGGGATTTTTTTCGTCTGCCATGTTACTATTAAAACAAGGTTTTCATTTTTAAATATGCCTATAATTTAAAATATATGAATTTTTATGGCAGCCCTCAAAAGTTGTAACACACTCTTATAAACCCCAGAGAATTGTTATAATCATGAAAAAGATTGGTGTAAAAGTCGGCGATGTAATGACTCGGGATTTTATTTCTATAAGTCCAGATATTTCTGTTCTTGAATGTGCAAAAAAAATGGTAAAAAATCATGTTGGAAGTTTAGTTATCCAAAATAAGGGAGAATTAAGGGGGATAATCACTGAAAAAGATATAATTTGGGCTTTAACTAAAAAAGAAAAGAAAGATCTTTCAAAAATAAGATGTTTAGATATTACCTCTAGAAAAATTGCTACAATAAGACCGGATTTAGATTTAATTGATGCTCTTCAAAGGATGAAAAAAACAAAATTCAGAAGATTACCTGTTGTTGTTAAAAATAAAGTAATAGGACTTTTAACATTAAAAGATATTTTAAGAATAGAACCGGATTTGTTTGATATTGCGTGCGCTACAAACTCTCTTCAAATAAGAGAAGAAGATGAAAAAATGGAGAGAAAAGAGTCTCCAAAATCCTTTAGTGTAGGAATATGTGAAGAATGTGGAAGTAGCGATATTCTCTATAAGATAGATGGTGCGCTTATATGTGAGTCTTGTTCTGATAAGATGTAAGGTTTTTCTAAAAACAAAAATATTTAAATGCCTTTTTTATCATATCTTAGTAAAAGATGGTAGAATTAGATCAACTATTCAAATCAAAGGTAAAGCATGCAGGAATATTCAATTTTAAGGAAACTTATAGAGTTCTTTATGAATGGCTCATAGACCAAGGCTATGATATTAATGAGAAAAGTTATAAGGAAAATATAGGTGCAGGAAATAGCAAAGAGATAGAGATAGAATGGGATGCTACAAGGAAGGTTTCAGATTATTTCAGATTTCAGATAAAAGTTAACTGGCATATGATTGGTATGACTTCTGTTGAAGTTGAAATAGATGGAGTAAAAGATAAAATGAATAAAGGTCAGTTTGAACTTGAAGCAAAATGTATTCTCCAGAAAGATTATGAGGACAGATGGACACAAAATCCTTTTTATAAATTTTTAAGGGGACTTTATGATAGATATATTATCCCTGCAAGAATAGAACAATACGAAGGAAAAATTATAGGCGAGATGGATGAATTTATTGCGCAGTGTAAAGCTTTTTTGGCTTTGACTGGAAAGAGATAAATCTTACGTATTATGAATCTAGATAGAAATCTTTTTTAAAAGTTCATTCTCACTAACAAAACTTTCCTTGCCTGTTTTCATATCTCTTAACTTAAACTTTTTCTTTTTGACCTCTTCTTCTCCAACAAAGATAACAAAAGGAATATTATAAGAATTGGCATAATCCATTGCCTTGCTAATTTTTCCGTACATTAAAGTAACCGGAACATTATTTTCACGAAGATTCTCTACAAGTTTAATTGCTTCTTTATCTTGCCCGATAGAGATAACTAATGTTTTATTGCTTTTTTCCCCGATTTTAGCGACTGATTCAAGTCTATCCAGTCCAAAACTTATTCCTGTTGATTGAATACCATTAACTAAATAGCTCCCTCCTGCCGAAATAGTCTCTTTCATTTCACCTGTCTTAATTTCATATATGCTGCCATTATAATAAGAAAGGCCCCTTGCTAAAAAAGGAACAAAAACAATATCTATTCCTAATGCTTTGCATTCTTCTTTTAAATTTTTTATTTCATTATAACTTTCATATTTTTCAAAATCCTTTTCTTTTTTCTTAAAAATATCTAGTATCATCTCAGCACCATATTTTTTCAAATTAGTTTTAATTTCTTCTTCCTTAAGTTTATCAAGCTTATCTATTTCTTTTATTACTGCAAATTTATTTTCTGGTTTTATTCCAGATTTATCCATAATTTCATTTAGAAGTTTTCTATTATTCACATTAATAGTTATCTTAATCCCCAATTTTGCAAATATCTCTGAAGCAATCATTAAAATTTCTGCCTCTTCTTTTACTCCTGCGCCAACTACATCAATATCACATTGGGTAAATTGTTTCCATCTGTTACCTGTAATGGGTTCATCTCTAAAAACATAGCCGATTTCGTATCGTTTATATGGGAGTTTCTTATTCATAGCTAATCTTTTTAGTTGAAATGTAAACTCATATCTCAATGCAAGATTTCTTTCTCCCCTATCTTTAAGTTTGAAAATATCTGAAACCGCTTCATCATCAGTATTATTGCCCCTTACAAAATCTTCAGCTTCAACTACTGGTGTTTCAACAGGGATAAAGTTATAATTTTTAAAAACATTTTCGATTATGTTTCTGATGGCAATTCTTCTGCTTGCATCTTCAATATCTCTGAATCCCTTAATTGCTGCTGTTGTCATTTTTTGTTTATTCTCCTTTGATTTTGTTTAAGTTTTCTGGATTTAATAAGGTTTCTTTCTATTAATTTGTTTTCTACATCTTTCAATTTAACCTTTCTTTTAACTAAAAAAAGAGTTAAAAAATAAAGAAGATCAGATGTTTCCCATACCGCTTGTTTTTTATTCTTTGTTCTTATAAGTTCATTTGCTTCTTCAATTATCTTTTTCCTTAACAATTTTGAATTACTATAGACCATATAGCTATAACTATCTCTTTCTTTATTTTTCGTTTTTTTGTCTATTATTCTATAAAGTTTATTTAGAAATTTCATTTTTTACCTCCAATCACAACAATATCTGAACAAAATAATTTTTCATAAACTTCCAGGCCTGCTTCTTCAGCAGACTTTCCAGAATAAACAATATCTACAACCAAATCTACCATCTTTTTCAAGAACATTTCTTCTGAAGCTCCTGAAACATATATTTTTTCTATTTCATAACCTTGAGAAACAAGTTTATTTATACAATATTTATTTGTAAATCTTTGATATTTTCTATTAATACAGATTTTCAATTTTTTGGGAAGATTTTCTATTTGTTTATTTTTTGGTCCCAATAAACACAGGGTTGGCTTTCCGAACAAACATTTGGAATCTTGCCATTTAATTGTTTCTAAAACTGCAATGTTATTGTCTCTATTTTTTAATAAAAACTCTCTGTAAAGATCTTCGCCAGTTATGCCTATTACATTCTTCCCTTGTTTTGATAAGTCTGAAACAAATAAAGGTATATCTTCGCCCCTAACTTCAAGAATTTCTTTATATTCAAACTCTTTAACAATTTCTCTTGCTTTCTCTAAACCTGAATTCTTGGGTATGATGAATATAATCACAGCTTTGTTGAGCTACCATGTTTGGCTCCTAGAATTAGAATTATTTTCTATTCTCTTCAAAGCGGTAGGAGGGAATCGGACCCTCGTCCCAAGCGCCACAGGCTCGTATTCTACCATTAAACTACAACCGCCATAATTATATTTAATTGAAGTGTTAGATGTTTTAAAAGGTTTCTTAGAAAAAAAGGAGATTAAAAAAATAGAGTTTAAACTAGAATTATCGTTGTTATATGTGCCGACAAGTCCTAGTTTTAGTTGTCATAGTATTTATATGAAAAAGGTAGTTTTTATAGTTTTGGGTTTGAGTTATTTAGTGTATCTTTAAAGTAGTAACAAATAGAAAGGTTTAAATACTTCCTATGACTCCATATATTATCACCTCTTTTTCCCTAGAGAGGCAAAAAGGGTACTATTTTTTACTCTCGGCGCCTCTCTACGGGTTCATAATCACGAGATAAAAAACAAAATGGTAAACCAAAGCAAAAAAAATGATCCAAGATTTTGGAAAAAATGGAAAGAATCTGGAGCAATTGGCACAGACAAAACTGGAAGAGCGTATGCTTTCTTTAACTGCAATGCTTCAAAAGAAGCCATTGAAGCAGAACTACCAACTATTCGGGGATTAGTTCAGACTCCTAGCGAATTAGAATTATCTTTAACAGATAACTTCAAACTAAAAGATTTTACTGATTACAAATTAAGATCCATAGTTAAAGATGCAAAAAAATCTGGAATAAAATATCTTATGACTGCAAAATACCCTAATGGCACAAATAAACGAACAGCTGACGAAGTAGCAGGTGTTATAAATCAAGCTTATCAATCACCCCTTTACGAACCGAATGAACCATTCAATGGAGCAATTGTCTATAAAGAGATGGGAAGTTATATTTTTAGAGAATAAAATACGAGATACATACTATTTTCTTCTAAACTGCTCAATTCTTCTTTCCATATACGAAGGAAAGAACTCAAAAAATTCGTCTTCTGAATGAAAAACCCTGCTTGAAATATCCATAAAAGGACTTGTTGTCTTCCTTGGAAAAACAACAAATGCGCTTTTTCCTGTTTCAAAACCTCTTGTTGATTCATCACTCACGCCTTTTGATACAGATGTTCCTTCAGGATAAAATGCAACCAGGTCTGTTGCCTGGTGAATATACCAATTAAGATCACGATGAACTGTCTGCCTTCTTATTGTCATCTTTGTTCTATCTGAAAGATCTTCTCCTGTCTCAATATCAATATCTCTCGGGTCTATTAATGGTGTTGCAAGGCTGTTTATTCTTTTCCCAACATTAAGCAATTTTTCTTTAAACCCGCTTATTTTCCTATCTTGCTCAGCATTTGCTTCAGTCATAGGCATCTGAAAATAGACAAGAAAGTCATTAAAAAGCAGGCTGTCAATAATTTTTGGGTCTTGTTTTCCCGGAAGGATATACATCGGCTTTCTATAATTTGAAGCCCATCCAGAAGTAACATTGACTTCTATATTTTGCCATAAAAGCAAGTCTCTTAAATCATGGCCCTGTGATTTTCCATGTTCTGTCCTCATCTGATTTAATCTTATGGTAGACGGCTTTTCTATCATAGAGATAAAAAGATCTGTGTCTAAGTTTCCAAGATGTTTCCAATTATATGCATTATGAAAAGCATCATTCCAAAAAAATTGGCCATGTGTATCAATCATAATTCTGTCATACTTTTTTCTATCTTCATCGAGATTTCTAAAAATATGCTCAAAAACTACCTCTCTTAACTTGTCTAAATCTGAGGGGCGTTTATTAAGAAAATTTTCTATAGGAATCGGCGGCTCTTCAGAGCATTTAAGGGATAATTGATAAATCATATCCCCGGTATGATAAATTTTAACTTTTTCCCTGTTTTCAGCATATCTCCTGCAAAAATCCCTGCTGCCTGAACCAGAAATTCCTGTTACGACAATAACTTTTCCTTCTGCCATGCTTCTTTAAGGAAATTTTGTTTTTAATACATTTATGAGAACTATTGTATAGTTTGAAGAATAGAAGTTAATGCTGGACTTGTTCTGTGGATCTAGACTTTCTCCACTTTCTTAACGCTATCGTAAAACCAATAATCTTATGCCTATAATTAGTCCCCAGGCTAGAAACAATCTTTTCTGCCCATTCTTTTGTCTTCACTCTATCTCTACCGGAACTTGGAAGAAGACTTATTCTAACATGATCGTTATTGACAAAAACTTTTCTAAGTTTTTCTATAAACTCGTTAGTAAGACCATTTTTTCCTATTTGAAGTTTGATAAGTGGCATGAATATATTAAAAAATTAAAGGTTATAAATCTGAGCCCACCACATAGCAAACTCTTAAAAGTCCCAAAAACCTTATTCAAACATGGAACCATACTGGGACTTAATTGAAAGAATAATCGATGAATCAGACGTAGTTCTTGAAATTTTAGAAGCACGGCTTGTTGATTTTTCTAGAAATGCTAAAATAGAAGAGCTCATAAAAAAAGCGAACAGGCCGCGGATTTTTGTTATAAATAAAGCGGATTTAGTTTCAAAAGAAGTTATTCAAAAAGAAGTTGAAAAATTAAGCAGAGAGGGTGTTGTTGTTTATGTAACAAGAGATGACAAAAAAACATTCAAAATCCTTCTCTCAAAAATAAAACAAGAGTTCAAGAAAAGGGGAAAATTACAAGTAATTGATGAGAATCATAGGGCTGCAAAAGGAGATATTGTTGTGGGCGTAGTAGGATATCCTAATGTGGGTAAATCATCTGTAATAAATGGTATTGCATTCAGCAAAAAGGCCATTGTCTCTAAAAGGGCAGGAACAACACATGGCATTCATTGGATAAAAGCGAGTGAAGAAATAAAACTTATTGATACTCCCGGAGTTATTCCCTTGGATTACAATGATGAAGTTAAGTTGGGTCTAATCTGCGCAAGAGACAGCCATAGATTAAAACAGCCCGATTTAGTTGCAGCAAAAATAATACAAATGTTTATTGAAAAGAATAAAAAAGCATTTGAAGCATATTATGGGATAAAAATAGATGATGAAACAAAAAGCCCTTATGAGATTATAGAAGAAATTGCATTAAAGAAAAATCATGTTAAAAAAGGCGGAGTAGCAGACGAAACAAAGATGAGCATAATACTTGTTAAAGATTGGCAAGATGCAAAGTTAAGACTATAAATTTATAAACTAAGCAATATTGCTTATCCTGGATGGGTTAAAATTAAAATAATTTTAAAATCTAGAAAATCCATGATTTTCTAGCTCATTCAAAATTTAAAAACAATAAGAAAATTTTGAAGATGGAAAAAGACATAGGAAAAATAAAAAAGAACGACCAAACAGATATAATTGTAAGAATCGACGACTTTGGTGGAAAAAAAGGTGTTACAATAAGAGAATTTGTTTCTGGAGAAAGATACACCGGATTCACAAAATCTGGAACAAGAATACCTCCTGAAAAATTCTTGGAATTTAGAGAACTTATCAACTCAATAAGCCTGGACGATTTAAAGCCAGAAGAAGTTGCTGAAAAAGAAGGCGGGAAAGATAAAGAAGAAAAAGCTGTTGACGATTATTAGTTCGGTTTTCTGTTAAAATTATACTCTTCAATCCATGGTGCGTATTTATCCTTTAGTACCAATAATAACGAATATGCCAATATTTCTGGTGCATCAATAGTTTCAAAAGCAGTCTTGCTATCTGTCCCATAATCTTTCAATAACCAAGAGTATAATCCTACCTCTGCAAATTCTGATTTACGTATTTCCCTTAACTCTTCTGTAGAATATTGCCTGTTTTCTCCTTTTTTTATTGCTCTTTGATAAATATCAGAAATAATCTCTAATTGGACAACAAAATTATCTGCAATTCTTATTATTCTTTTATCTCCGAGATTATTAATTAAATTTTTGCCAAATTTAATATAATCAAAAACGTCTGTTAATCTTTCTTCTAATTCTTTTATTTGAACCATTATTCTAAATAGGGATTTTTCCCTTCCAAAACTTTTTTCAAAAGTTTCTTCGCTTCAGGATTTTCTTTATTTTTTAAATTTAAAACTTGTCTAGCTTTTTTTATTGCCTTGCATATTTCAATATTCAGAGGGCACCTCATTTCACATGCTTTGCAAAGCGTACAATCAAAAACAATTTTGTCAAAAATATTCTCTGAAATAAGAATCGCATGTCCTCTTGGAGAATATTGTTCTTCTTTAATGACTTTTAGTACGGGGCATAATTCCTTGCATAACCCACATTTTATGCATTTTTCCATTATTTCTATTGCTTCTTCTCTTGCATTATCCCTTTCTATTTCCATTTCTTTTAAAACGCCCCCCCTGCAATTTTTTTTATTCTTTGTTTTTCTTCTTCAGTCAATTCTGGCACGTCAGTTCTTTTTTGAATGGGGACATGCTCTTCTAGCTTTTCTTCAATTTTATTCCGCTCTTCTTCCAAGCCCACTCGCTTTATTTGTGCAAGAGACTCGTGAACTTGCTCGTCTTCTAACTTATTTACATTCTCTGCATTTATCCCGAAAGCTTCCTTAACATTCATAAAAGAAAAATCGATAAGTTTATTCTTGTTAAATTTCCAGAAAGAATCGTGCCTGGCTTTAACTCTTTTTATGATATCTATCTCGCTTTTTTCAAGAAATTCTTTTTTTGTAATTCCAAAACCCAAACTATCTGAAACCTTCCCCCTTAATTTTTTTACAAGATTTAGAATATTCTTCTTTTTTTCTTTATCATTTGGTTTAAAACAACAAAAAACAATGCCCGAACTAGAATTGCAAAAATAAGGTATGTTGTTCTCTTCAAGAACTACAAAAAAATCAAGAAGATTGTCTACGAATATTCTTGGATCTTCTAAAAGAAAATTTCCCCCCGAAGCAATTTTAAAATATGCTTTTTGTTTTAGTCCCATGAATTTCCAGTATTCTTCATTCTTCATTTTTCCCTTATTACCTTCAAATTCTGCAAATAAATGATATTTTTCTTCCAAGCCAAGAAGCTTAGAAGTTGTTTTACCGAATAATTCAAGCATGCTTATATCCTGATCAAGCTTAAGATTTTTATTTAATATTAACAAATCTTCGATAGAATCAGATTTAAAAATTGAAAGTGTTCTTATTTTTTTGGTTGTCAGTCTTAATTTTGCTCTTACAATAATCCCGGTTGTTCCTTCAAAACCAATAAAATCTTCTGAGTCAGATTTAGAGATGTGGTTTATATCTCCCTTTCCGTTTACAATTTCCAAAGAATCAACCCAATTTCTCATTCTTCCGTATTTTATTTCCCTACTTCCGGAAGCGTTTGTTGCTATCAAACCACCAATAGTTCTTATGTTTGAAAAAAGGGGAGTTATGGGAAATTCTAAACCAAATTTTTCAAGTTCAAGATTTAAATCACCCACATTTATTCCTGTTTCAAGGTAAACAATTCTCTTCAAGTTGTCAATAGAGATAATCTTACTCATTTTTGACATATCGACGATTACTGAATTATTTGGAACAACTGCACCCGAAAAACTTGTTCCTGCACCCCTCGGAACAATATCTATATTGCTATGCCGTACTATCTCACCTATTTCTTCTATATTTTCTGGCAGAACAATGAGGCTAGCTTTTCCTTCAAAATCGTTGATGTCTTTCTCGTAAACTATTTTATTTTTAGTGGTTTGCATTTTTTTATTAAACTTCTTCAACATCCCCCTTTTCAATATCAAGAGCATCACAAACAATTTCAGAAAATTCAATTAGCTGGATATTTAATTTTTCTACATCAATTATTTTTTTCAAATGCCAATAGGCCCTCGGATCTGCAGTAATTATCTTTTTTACATTGTTATTCTGTATCTGGCGAATAAAATTGAATGCAATTTTCCTAGAAAGCTCCGGATTTGTTATATCTAATTGACCACAAGAACCACAACAAAGTGTTTCTTCTCTTGAATATGGCATTTCAACAAAATTATATCCCAATAATTTAAGAATTTCTCTTGGTTCATCCAGGATGTTTAAATGTCTGCCCAAATAACAAGAATCATAATAAATAACTTTTTCATTTGAAAAGAATTTTATTAATTCGTTTTCTTGTTTTAATTTTTCAAGTATAATTTCAAAAATAAATTCTGATTTAATATCCCAATCTGGCAACATTTTCTTATATTCTTGTGATAATGTTTGAAGACAGAGCGGACAATTAGTTATTATCTTTTTTGTTTTTTTGCTTGTTAAAAAAAACATATTCTCCCTGGCTAATTTTCTTGCATTCTTTTCATAACCTGACTCAATTAAACATCCACCACAACACAATGAATCTTCTCTAAAGGAAAAGTCAACGCCCAAGGTTTTTAAGATATTCCTATAATTTTGAACCTTATCCTTAAGAAAAACCAAGCTATAACAACCTGGATGATATATTATTTCTTTTTCTCCGAATCCAAATAGTCCCATTTTTGTGTTTTATATATCTAAAAGTGGTGATTTTTGTTTTTAAGAATTTAGGTTGTCAAGAATTATAAATTAGAGTCTATACTCTTCTATGAATAAGACTTAAATAGGAGGTTTGATTAAGAAGAATATGAAAAAAGAGACAGCATTAAAAACAATATCCATAATATCAATTGCTGGAATGTTATTTTCAGGCTATCTAAGTTATACTGAATTATTTGCGGGTTTTTGTGGTGCTGCTAAATTAGGAATGGGTAGTTGTTCAAATGTATTTCAAATTCCCGCCTGTGTTTATGGATTCTTTATGTATCTAATTGTTTTTGTTATATCTCTAATGGGACTGAGTAGCAAGAAGAAATAAGAATATCCTAACTTAGATTATACCCGTCACCATCAAAATTCCCAAAATAAGGAGGATTATGCCTGCAAAAAGATGCAACTTCTTTATGTTCTTCTCTTTCCAGCCACTAACCTTTTCTACAGAGGTAAATCCGAGATAAATTATAAAAGTAATAATGAGCATTGGGATAATAAATATGAGATTATACACTAAAAGCAAACCAATCATTTCAAAGAGGGTTGCATTTGTTATTGTTCCTGAAAATATGAGATAAGGCCCTACTGCACACGGGATAAGAAAAACAGTCACAAATAAACCGATAAAAAAGGCGCCAAGCGGACTTGTTATTCTTTTAATCATGAGACTCATTCTTGGTTTTATGGAGAGAGGCATTTCTGTTGCAACTCCGCCAGGCCTATAAAACAAATAATCTTTAACGTTTAAAAGTCCAAGAACTATTGCTAGAGCTCCAAATACTCTTGAAGAATAAAAAAGAAACAAAGAAGTGTCGGGCATAGAAGCAGCGGCATATTTGAATATATTGACAAAAATAATTCCATAGACAAAATAACCAAGATAAACTGCAAAAGCAAAAGCTAGGCCCGTATAGAGAACTTTCTCTCTTCTTTCGGGGTTTTGTATAAGAACCGATGTAAGAACAAGTATCATTACAGCAAGTGCACATGGATTAAGCGCATCAACCATAGCGAGACTTATCAGTTTATAGACTAAAGAAAGAGTAAGCTCAATCATATTAACAATTTGTTATTGTTTTTAATTCTTCAATGCTTTTTACACCCACATATTTTTGTCCGCCTATAATCCATGTTGGAAAATATTCTATTTTTTCCTTCGTACATTTTCCAATATCAATGTAGCAGTCAGTAACATTAAATAAAGAAACATAACTTCCCAATATTTTTTTTTGTTCTGTACAATGCGGACAAGTTGCTGACCCATACATCTGACTCTTTGATGCTATGCAAGCCATAACTTCCCCATCTATATTAGGGGTATTTTTTAAGAAGATTATCACAGATATGACTGCAATTACCGCCACCATAAGAATAACAAAAATGATTATGGCTTTTTTATTCACCGTATTTTCCATATTCTTACTTATCTTGGAGTATTTTTAAATCTTTAGAACTTTACTTCAAAACCCTAATTTTCTTACAAGAAAAATCCCATGCAGAATGACCAAACTGAACAATTAAGTCAATTCCCAATTTTTCTGTTTCAAGCGGGATATCGCAGGCACCAAAACAACTATCTAGCCAGATAAAAATTTTCACTTGATTTCTGTATTCCTGTTTTTTTAATTCTTCCAGAATTTTGTCTTGAATTAAAGTCGAACATGGTTTCAATCCATCTGGAAACTGAAGAAGAATATTTTTTGCTTTTTGTTTTATTATGGTCTCTACTATTTTTTCTATTTCTAATTCATATTCTTGTTCAAGTTCGTTTATGGTTTTTTGTGGATTGCTCATGATTACTATTATTATTTTGTTAATCCTGTTGAGCCAAATCCTCCTTCTGCTCTTGTTGTTTGTGTAAGTTCGTTTGTTTCTTCTATTTCTGCTTCTTCATATCTTGCCAAGATTATTTGAGCTATTTTTTCTGATTTTTTTACATTATAGATATTTTTAGACGTATTGAAAAGAATTACTTTTAGTTCTCCCCTATAGCCCGAATCAAGAGTTCCGGGCGTATTAAGAATAGTTATTCCACTGTTTAGAGCTAAACCGGATTTTGGCCTAATTTGGATTTCAAAACCTCTTGGAACTTCAAAGGAAAGACCTGTATAAATTAACTTTCTTTCATTAGGATTTATTGAAGCATCTTCACAAGAATAAACGTCCATGCCTGCGTCTCCATCATGGTTATAATGCGGGATTATTGCTCCAGGATTAAGTCTTTTTATCTTTATTTTTATTCTTGTGTTTTCCATAAATTATCAAAGAGATGAAGATTTTTAAAGATGTGGTATTTAGAAATTAGATGAAAACTGAAAACAAAATCCGCCAACCAATAGTATCGCTATTGGGACACCTCAGACGCCATAAACTCACTTTATTCTCGGTGTCTTTACCATAACCAATTACTGAATCCGCTCAATTTTAGGGGGTTTCTGCAATGATTCCCTCAGACTTCTGCATTCCGCTTATTAATGGCTTTCTGTGGGCTGTTGGGGACACGATTTACATAGAAGATAAGGAAGGACGTCAGAAAAAAATAGGCAAAATTGCTTCTTGGGAGGTTCAAAATGACTCCTAAAGAAGTTCAAAATCAACTAGGAAGTTCAAATTTGAACTTGTTTGTATATAACCAGCTAAAAGCAGGTCTCCGCCCCTCTAAGATATGTAAGCAATTTGGACTAAAGAAAACAACCATCCAGTATCATTTATCGATGCTGAAACAAGCAGGGTTAATAGAAAAAATAGGCTACGGAGTCTGGGAAATTATTAAAGAATTTGATAAAAAAGAAGTTCAAAAGACAACTAGGGTAACTAGCAGACAACTAGGGGGTAATTTGAACTTGTTTAAGCAAGATAAGGTTCGGGGTCATGCTTTTCAATTCAAAATAAATCTTCCTGAATTAAGAAATTGGAAGAATAGAGAAAAACTCTTTTTGAAAAAAGACATTAAGTTTGAACCCTTGATTATTGGCGGAATAAATAGGGGTCAAAAATTAGAATTCAAAGGAAGAAAAATATGGCTTACAAATAAATCAATTGTGATTTATGAGAAGTCTAGCTATTTAGCAGATACTTCTAAGGACGCTCAAGAAAGAGCTATTCAAGATATGCTTGCTCTAATGAAAAGCTTAGAAAATCATCTTTATGCAAATTTCAAAACAGGGCGATATTACAAGTTCAAAGTTTCAAGACAACATTATTCTCTTGTAAAGAATGCTCTTGCTCAGCAATATGATAAAGAAGGAAATAAACTGCAAGTTTTCAATGAAGATGGGCTTTGGTTTCTAATTGATAATAGCTATAATCTGCATGAAGCAGAAACGGTTCATCCAAAAACTTCTGTTGATGACAATAAGAAAGTTCAAAATTATTTTAATGGAATTAAGAAATTTGAAGATTACACGCCTCAATTCGTGATTAATTCTATGCAAGGCATCCAAAATAATCAACTTGTTTTTGCGGAGAATATGAAATCTCACATTAAAGCAATACAGGACATAAGCTCTGCATCAAAAATTCTAGGCGAAGAAGTAATCAAACTCAGAAAAACACTCGAAAAAAATGGAGAATGAAATTAAAAGTAGAGAAATTAAGATAATGGAACTGTTGAAAAAAGAACCACTCTGTTTAGAAGAATTAGCTAAAAATTTTCATTTAGCTTATAATTACTTATACCGAGAAGTTACTCGGCTTAAAAAGAGAGATTTTATCCTGGAATTGGAAGATCAAAATGATAAACGCAGAAAACTTCTCGCCCTTACTAACGAAGGTAAAATCTTTCTTGGAAAATTAGAAACACGAAAATCCGCTGTTGCAAAAATTGATTCTTGGCTCGATAAAAAATTTAATGAAATAGGTATCGACTGCGAGAGGTTATTCAAATAATGGTAAGCCAAACAGCAAAGACAGTAATAAAAGTAAGCCTTCTAATATTTGTAATTCTCTTAGTTGTTGGAATAATTGGATTTACAATAACTTCTAAGCAACCAAAGATAGAACAAAATCAAAATACAAATAGCACAGCTATAAGTTATGAAGATAAAACAAATATCTCGGGTAGAGGAGTTTTACTTCTCGGAGTTATTTTTATAACGGTTTTGATAATTTTATTTTATATCATAAGAAGAAGTCCTGATTTTTATAGAGTTTTAACAGATGAAGAAACAATAGCCGTCTCAAAAGAAATGCTTGTCAACTTATACAATTTCAATTTTGAAAATAAACAGGGCTCAGTTACATATTATCTTTCTTATTATAATGGCGGAGATAAAAGATATCCAAGAGCGATTGTTGGTTGGAACTTAAAGCAAAGAAGTG
>Ga0247842_10003401_pt1 | contig 21501 bp, 26 predicted proteins | sample LaCruzMarch2015__3_FD_192411 | JGI IMG/M metagenome (GOLD analysis project Ga0247842, IMG submission 192411) | Freshwater microbial communities from meromictic Lake La Cruz, Castile-La Mancha, Spain - LaCruzMarch2015_19m | ecosystem: Environmental > Aquatic > Freshwater > Lake | place: Spain...
TGACCAACGGCAATGTTGCCAAGAACACGGCTTTCCGGATTGAGGTTTCGACCACGATCAGGAATCTGAAGTGGTTTTTGGGATTGGTTGGCATCGGGAATATCATTAACTTAGTATATTTATTTTCAAAACACTAATATGCAAAAATCAAAATTTATAATGATTCACCATTCGGCCGTTTCACATGACCGGAATCCGGATCAGTTCGATGCTAACAATAAGTATCACAAGGCTCAATGGAATTTTAAAAGTTCGCTTGGGTTTTATCTCGGCTACAATTACGAGATTGCGAGGTCAGGATTAAAGAGGCAGGCAAGGCAAGACGGAGAACGGACAGCGGCGTGTTATCAAAATAATATGAATAGCGGGCAATGCATTCATGTTTGCTTGGACGGCAATTTCGATATTGAAAAGCCGGAACCGGAGCAGATTTACGCCTTGCGTGATTTGCTTAGGGCATTGGTTAAAAAGCACGGCATCAACAAGGACAATATTGTTTTTCATTGCGCTTACGCTCCGAAGTCTTGCCCGGGCAAAAATATGGACATTATGTTTGTCCGCAGTCTGGTAAGTTCGAATGTTATCAAGAAATAGGGCAGAAAAGCGTTGAACCTTGGCAGAAATTCAGGCTCTTGCCAAGGTTTTATTACTACGTTAACATCCTCCGCAATATGGAAAATATTACAAAGGAACAATTTAATGCTTATGAGGAGGTCAGGATTTCGGGCATGACCAATATGTTTGATACGCATAAAGTCACGGAGTTGAGCGGTTTGGATAGAAAGCAGATTTTAACGATCATGGCTAACTATTCAAGGTTGAAGTTTAAATTTTCAAAGCAATGATAAAAAAGAGAAATCTAAAAGATGATATTCGTAATGGTACGAGCTTGCTTGAGATTATTGGCGAGAATATTGACTTGCATGCGGAGATGTTTGCTGGCTCATATTTTGTTGGCAAGGATCGGACGAAGAAGGAAATTATTAAAATCGTCATTAAGGATTTGCATAATAATCTGGAGAAGTATGAAAAATGAAAATAATAAAATTTTACTCGGGACAGGAATATTGAATTGGGACCGAGGCGAGAGAGTGTCAGACCGCTACGGATCGGTCAAGCTGTATTCATCTACACGGAGCGAAGAGACATTGCTATTCGATCAAGGTGAGGCTGGTCAAAAAGGAAGATTGATCGCCAGAGTGATTAAAAACCGCAAATCAAATCACATCGGGGATTTTTTTCATGGTTTATTTCCTGAAATGCCGGAAGTTGGCGAAGAGATATTGTTGGGAGTGGGGAAGCTGTTTTTTGAGGATGATGTTGTTGGTTTGAAGCCGGAAGACGGTAGGGAGACTTTCTGGCTTGATCCCAAGAAACTTTATCGGGCGCATTTTCAAACAGTTGAGTTATATTTTGAAAAATAATAATCTTATGATCAAATCAAATCTAAAACTAAAACCAGCAACCAGAAAGCAGACGTATAATTCAAGTCGAATCGGCACGGTGCATGCCAGCTTTGAAGAACTTAAAAAAGTCTTAGGAGAACCTCATAATTGCGCTAAGCCAGGGGAATGGGAGTCTGGCGATGGTAAGGTGAGGGTTGAGTGGGCTTTTTTAATTGGTGGAAAGCCGAGCATGCTTTTTACAATTTACGATTTTAAAAGTAGATGGCCGTTAGAGCAGATTGGTCAGTGGAGTTTGGGCGGTAAAAATCAGAAAGTTAAGGATCTGCTCTCATTAATTTTGAAAGTTGAATAGTCGTGCCTGAAAAAGAGCCATATTTTAAATGATTTTCTGATAAGGAAGGTCTTTTTTGTATTTTTATAGTTTTTTGATAAATAATGATAGTAAAATAGCCTGTAATATTAGTATATTTTAATGACTTGACTGGATGTTCTAAGTATCGTATACTTAAATTAAAGATTTATGTTTAGTATAAACTACATATTCATATGATAACAAGACAGGAGCTAAGTTTAAAAAACGAATGGTGGGTTAATGATGAATACCAATTGGACGAGGTAAAATGGCCAAGGCGTGATTTGTTTACATTAATAGAGAATAACCTTGATCATCCACTGATGCTGAATATTGTTGGCTTGAGACGAGTTGGCAAGAGCACAATTTTAAAACAATTAATTGGTAAATTATTAGATCAACAAGTAAAATCGACTAATATTTTTTATTTTCTTTTTGATTATTCTACACAGATACAAAAGCCGGAGTTTTTGGATGAAGTGTTGTCGGTGTATTTTAAAGATGTTATTAATAAACCAAGTTTATCACTTCAGGAAAGAGTTTATATTTTATTGGATGAAGTCCAATATATTGAAGATTGGCAGTCTATTCTCAAGCGGTATTATGATTTGTCCGGCAAAAAAATAAAGTTCATTGTTACGGGATCACAGAGCATTTTGTTAAAGGGAAAATTTAGGGAGAGTTTAGCTGGCAGAGTCTTTGATTATTATTTACCACCATTATCATTTAGAGAATTTGTCAGGATTAATCATGATAATGTTAAAATGACCGAGCAGTTTGATTTACTGAAGTTGCCAGAAATTTTTGGCGAGTTAAGTTCGTATGATGCGTACCATGGCGCTGAGATTGCTAAACTGAGTCGTGAGTATATAATAACTGGTCAATTCCCGGAGACTACTCATTTGCCAACAGTAGAGTCTAGGCATGAATATATTGTTGAGTCGGTTATTGGCAAAGTTGTTGAGGATTGCATCAGGATTTTTAACGTTGAAAAACCCGACGAATTTAAATTAATCGTTCGACATCTTCTAAATAACGTTAGTTCTATTTTTGAACAGACTAATATCGGCAGAGAGATTGCTTTGTCACGTGCGACCCTAGATAAGTATCTCGAGTATTTAAAAGAGAGTTATATTTTTGAAATATTATATAAGTATCACAAAAGTCCGATCAAGCGGGGCAGAATCTTAAAAAAGATTTATACGCCATGCGTGAATTTTACTTGTGCCTTAAATCATTATAAGGAAAGTCATCTTGACGAAGTCCCTCAAGCCTTTGGAAAAATCATAGAGAATGTTGTTTATAATGTCTTGGCTCAAAAATATAAAGGCAATAGCATGAATGAGGTATTGAGCTTTTGGCGACAGGGTGAAAAAGAGATAGATTTTTTGGTGAATCAAGGCGACAAGCAATTACCAATTGAGGTTAAATTTTCGAATAATATTAGTTCGAGAGACTTGATGCCGACTACTGATTATATGAGAAAGAAAAAAACCAATTTTGGAATTGTTGTCACAAAAAGTGAGTTGAGCAAAAAAGAGGTTAACGGCCAGACATTGTATTATATTCCGTATTATTTAATTCTATTAATGATATAAAAATATGATTAACATGAGTTTAATAAATAATTTCTTTCAGGTGTTTATTTCAGTGCTTTTTGTTCTACTATTATTTATAACAATATATTTATTAGGAAAAAAGAATAGTAAAAATGATTGTTTGGATAAAATAGATGAGTTATATTTAAAAATTAAAAATGATATTAATTATTCAATTGCTCCTGAATTTATTAATAAGTTGTCTCTTGGCGTGAATGATTTAATTGATCTTGCTGTTGAAGTTTGGCGTATTGAACAGCGTATTATAAAATCTGCTTCAAGCCTACCCGAACAACAGCTCAAGGGATTGGAAAATTCTGTCCAAAAATTAAAACGATATCTTTCAAAATATGACTTTGAAATTTTGGATTATAAAAATCAAAAATATAATGACGGCCTAAATCTTGATATTCTCTCAATTGAAAAGGATCTTTCCTTGGCCGAACCAGTTATAAAGGAAACGGTTGAACCAACTATATTGTGCAAGGGGCAAGTTGTTAGAAAAGCAAAAATTATATTAATTAACAATCATTAATTATATGGCTACTCAACAAAATATTTTAATAGGTATAGATCTTGGCACGACTAATTCATCTGTAGCTATAAATAATAAAGGTAATATTGAAATCGTAAAAAAGCCGGGAGGTGTGGAATATACGCCATCCATTTTTGGTTTTAATAATGCTAAAAATAAGGTGGTTGGGCAGAAGGCTTACGAGAGTTTTTATAAAGATGCATCCGAAGCAGAGATAAAAAATTATAAACCAGAAGTAAAGAGATTGATGGGTACTTCGGAAAAATTCCATTTTGAGAGAGCGAATCTAGAAATGGGACCGGAAGAAATTTCAGCTGAGATTCTTAAGAGCTTAAAAGAGGATATTTTGCGAAAATATAATGAATTCGATACCGTGGCCGCAGTAATCACAGTTCCAGCCGCTTTTTCTGTCTTGCAGTCAGAGGCAACTAAGAGGGCCGGTAATATTGCCGGATTCAAACATGTCGTATTACTGCAAGAGCCTATTGCCGCCGCTATTGCTTACGGCTTCGCTAATACTAAAAATGAAAACTGGCTTATTTACGATTTTGGTGGTGGTACATTTGATGTTGCTTTAATTGCCTCTAAGGACAGAGCTCTTTCAGTACTTGGCCACAATGGTGATAATTTTCTTGGGGGTAAAAATTTTGATTTAGAGATTGTAGATAAAATTATAGTACCAAAAATTTTAGAAAAATTTTCAATAAATAATTTTAACAGGGGTAATGAAAAATATAGTAGTGTTTTTTCTCAGTTAAAATTTTTTGCCGAACGAGCTAAAATTGAACTTTCTGAATATGAGCAAACTTCAATAATGATAGAGAATATTTGCAAAGATGATAATGATAAAGAGATATATTTAACTATTGATTTCACAAGAAAAGAGTTTGAAGAACTTATTAAATTAATGGTTGACCGAACGATAGAACTTTCAAAAGAAACATTAAAAGATGCTGGCATAAAGAGTAGCTCCGTGGCGAAGGTGGTTCTTGTAGGAGGTCCTACACAAATTCCTTATATTAGAGAAAGAATAGAACACGATCTAGGAATTACTGCCGATGCGTCAGTCGATCCTCTTACTGTTGTGGCAAGAGGCGCTTGTATTTTTGGGATCGGTCAAAAAATTCCAAAAGAATTTATTGAAGTTGAAGATAATAAATTAAAAAAATGCACACAATCATTATCACTAAACTTTGAATCGCTAACATCTGATACAGAAGAAACAATTAGTGGCATTATTGAAAATCTGAAAGACTCAGAAGATGAATATTATATTCAGATCCAATCAGATAGTGGCTTTTATAGTGGATCAAAAATTAAGTTAAAAAGCGGTAAATTTTTTGATACCGTTGCAGTAGAATCGAATAAATTAAATGTCTACTGGATTTATCTTTTTGATAAAGAAGGTAATTCTATCCCCGTTGATCCAGATTCATTTACAATTACTCATGGTTTGTCAGTTTCAGGGGCGCCTCTACCTCATTCGGTTGGCATTATAGTCGCCAAAAAAGACCATGTTAGAAATATTGCGACAAATATTTGCGAAAGAATTTTTGACAAAGGATCAATACTTCCTATAAAGAAGGTGCTTACTGATTATAAAACCTCAAGAAAACTTAAGAAAGGAGAGGAGAATAAATTGGATATTACTTTAGTGGAAGGTGAATCTGAAATTCCTGATAGGAATACTTATCTATGTGATTTAGGTATTAATGGCAAAGATTTACCGCATGATCTGCCCGAAGGAACCCCGATAGAATTATCGGTTGAGATGAACGAATCCCGTGAGGTTTTTGTGACTGCGTATATTCCGTTAATTGATCTAACTTTAAAAGCTCGATCAACTGCGCAAGATGAAACAGTAGAGGTTAAAACTATAGAATACGACCTAAACGTCCAAACAGAAAGAGCACAATCAGTTTCTGAAAATTGTTCTAATGAGGAAAAAATTAAACTCAATAATACAATTAGCTCAGTTTCAAATAGTTTAAAAAGTGCTCATATTGACGAAGATGAAAAGCGAAAAGCAAATAAACAGCTGAAAGACTTGAAGATGACTATTGATCGATTAGAAAAGGAAAAGGAGATGCCTCAGTTGATCAAAGAATTTAAAGAAAGTGTCGAGAGTACTCAAAAAGTAATTACTGAACTCGGAGATGATAAGGATAAGGTGCAACAAGAGGAGCATCTCAAAAAAATGAGTGAAGAGGGAGAAAAAGCTATTACAGATAACGATAAGACACTTTTGATTCGAGTAAATGAACAAATAAAAGATCTCGGCGCTAAAGCTTTTTTCTCAAATCCGGCAACATGGGTATATCAATTTCATCAGCTAATCGGTAGTGATAAGAAGTTTATTAATGAAAAAGAAGCTGGTTACTATACTGAAAAAGGAAGACGGGCGATAGAGCTTGGGGACATTGATGAACTGAAACGTTGTGTTCATAATTTATTATTATTGCTTCCTTCGGAGGATCAAGAGACGATGAGGAATAATCTCTCGGGAATCACACGTTAATTTATGCTTACTACACTTAAAAATAACGCCTATCACATTCTCGGGCTGGATACTTCGGCCAGTGAGAAAGATATTTTAAAACGTTCAAGAGAAATTATTAATCGTCTCAAAGTTGACGATGTTCCAGTCTACGATATTGACATTGGATTTTTTGAAGATTTTCGTTCGGAGGAAGCCGTAAAGGATGCGCTACAAAGACTACAAGCTCCAAAAAAGAGAATTAAAGAATACTTTTTTTGGTTTCAGATAGCAGACAATATTGATGAACAGGTATTAGGTTTGTTTAAACTTAGAGATTATTTGAATGCTATTCGAATTTGGATGAACTCATCTGAAGGACAAAGTACAAAAGCTTTCTTTTATAAAAAGAATCTCGCTATTCTCTTTTGTCTTATCCTTTCTGTGGAAAATAATAAGGATTATTTGCGAAAATCTTTGACGATTTGGAAAGAATTAATAGATTCAGATAAATTTTGGGCATCATTCTCCAAAGTTTACAAACTACATGATGAGCAAACGGCAAGCGATGATATTATTTCCGATCTCAAAAAGCATGTAGTAGGATCTCTTTCTGATATATATGCGGAGTTACATCAGATTCATAATGACAGTGAATACATTAATGAATTCCAAAAAGTTTTTTCTGCGAAAGGTGAGAAAATAGAAAAAAATGTTTTAGGACCCGCATACCAGACAATAAATCGAGCAGTTGAAGGTCTTGAGAAGATGGAGGTTAGCAAGGATGGTAAATTTGACAGGGAAGAGTCAGAAGAAATTAAGCGATTTGTTGCTATTGTGCAAGTAGAATTAAACAAACTAATTGACCTCGGACTTTATGACGATAGCCAAACTAAAATAATGCGTGATCGTTCTGCCAATGCTTTACGATCTATTGTCTTAGATTTACATAATAATTTGAGCGAATTGCAAAAATCGGAGGGGCTTTTACGAGCAGCTATCAAATTAGCAGGCACGGAAAGTCTAAAAAATAAACTTCAAGGCGAACTCGAACAAATACAAAAAAACGTCAAAGATGATGCGGAGAATTGTGTTGAAATAGAGATTCCAGGGACGTTTAAAAGTTCAGCGGTTGTGTTTAAGAATAGCTTTGTTGAATATAATAATAAGAGAATTTTCTTCAAAGATGCACTAAGTATTTCTTTTGATTCTACTGCTACGACTTCAAAGGTTTATGGCGTTTCAGTTTCGACATCATATACGTATAGATGGTCGGTAGCTTCTGAAAAAGAAAATATTTCGATAACCCTATCTGCTAGTAGAGAAGAGAGTAAAGCAAAAGAGGAATGGATGAAATTACTTGGTTTGGCAACTAATTTAATTCAGCCACATATAGTAAAAAGAATTATTGAACAAATTTTTGATCACGGGGAAACTGTAAAATTTGGAGAAGTTGAATTTTCAAAACAGGGATATTCAAGAATGAAATTTAGGTTCTTTAAAGAGAATGAAAAACTGATGGTATATTGGTCAGACACTATGTACATACCTAAATTTCATCAGGGTACCGTTATTTTATGGGAAGATAAGGATGGGAAAGGTAGTCAATTTGCAGCCATTCCAATGTCGACTCCAAATGCGGTAATCATACCTGATTTAATTCAAGCCTGTTGTGATAGACAGGTGAAATAGAATTATGAAAGAATACAAAGACCATCTTAATATTGATCTTGAATTCCTTGATAAAAAGGAATCACCAAGGACAACACCTAAGCCAAACTCTAGCTCTGGGCAAGGACCCGGTGTCACAACCCAGGCACGGGTTGGGGGTCAGTATAATTGGAAAAATATTTTTATAATAGGAGGAGTCATCTTGTTTTTCGGTTGGGTGATATTTTCCGAAGACAGTAGCAGTTCAAGTTCAACCGCAAATACCTATAATGCGCCGGTAAGTGGACAGCAGTCGAATACTGATGATAATCTAGTGATAGGACAATATAGTTGTTCTAGGTATCATTATGACCAAGCAGTCGCACTTGACCCAGACGAATCAGAACAACAAATTGAAATTGCTCGCACGGCACTGGAATCCCGTTCTAATGAGATTGACCGTTTGCAAAGTAAAATTAAAAATTCTTATGTTAATGAGTACTCTGATCAATGGGAGATTGATGAGTACAATGAGCTGATAGATGATTATAATAAAAAATTATCATCTTATAAAACTGATTCTGCAAGTTTCGAAACAAGAATTGATAGATATAATGTACAAATCGAAAAACATAATAATTATTTAACAGCTAACTGCACCAAGAGATATTAAAAAATATATGGAAGAAGAATCAAAAAAATTAAATATTGATTTGGAATTTCTTGATGGCAAAGAACAGCTTCGGACCCCTTCTAAAATGCCAGTAGAAGAAACTAATATCGAAAATAAACCAAAGGTTAGTATTACTACAAAAGCGCATCCATGGACGAGATATTGGGCGCGTTATATAGATATCATTGCGTTCTCGCTGGTTTTTGGTATTTTTTTAGCGATTTTTAAGCCATCAGTTTTGGAGTCATCCAGTGCTTTTTTAACAATTCTTATTCTTTTTGTATGGATTTTTGTAGAGTCAGCTTTGCTGAGTACATGTGGGACTACACCGGGCAAGTGGCTTTTAAAAATAAATCTTAGTGGACGGAGTGGCAGGTTGGATTTTTCGTCAGCGCTTAATCGAAGTTTTGCTGTTTGGCTCAAGGGTCTTGGTCTTGGTATTCCTATTGTTAGTCTATTTACCCTGGTATCATCATACAATCATTTAAATAGGGAGGGAGTAACAACATGGGATAAAGATGGTTGCATCACAGTAACTCATGATAAAATTGGAATTATTAGAGCGATTGTTGCCGTGATCATCTCCGTTATATTTCTTTTATTAATTTTTAGTGAATAATAAAAATATGGCAACACCAACAAAACCAATTTTATATAATGGATTTATAGTAAGGGGTAATGTGTCTGTAAAAAATCGTATCGAGCGTATTTTTTTTACTGAAGTCTATCTACTTTCCGATGATCAGTATCTCTATCTTTTCACCAATATAAAACCAGATGAGGTTGTGGATCGTGCGAGAAAATATGATTTAATTACCATTAATCACGAGGGTAAGAAGCATCTCGGTGTTATTACTGCGGAGCATGCCAACGAAAAGATTACTGATATTATAGACGATTTGACCGTTTTGCGTGGTTTTGATTGCGTGGCTGGTATGAAGCCATTAAAAAATCTTTTAATTAATGAAGTCATTGAGCCATTGTTAAATCCGGAAAAATATAAAAAATTCAAACTTGGCATTCCGAACGGTATAATGCTTTTTGGCCCCCCTGGATGCGGAAAAACCTTTATTGTTAAAAAATTAGCAGATGAGCTTGGGTATAATTTTATTGAAATGGCACCTTCATCTGTTGCTACTTCATATGTTCATGGTGCCGTAGGTAATATTGGCAAGGTTTTCGAAATGGCAAAACTTCAGGCGCCATCAATAATATTTATTGATGAAATTGAGGGTTTGTTGCCGAAAAGAGAGGATCTTGGATCTCACGCTGATACAAAAAAAGAAGAAATTAATGAATTTTTAATTCAGCTTAATAACGCAGGTCAGAACAAGATTTTAGTGGTTGGGGCTACTAATCGTCCTCATATGATTGATACTGCCATACTTAGATCAGGGAGAATGGACAAGCGAATTTATATTGGTCCGCCAGACTTTGAAGCAAGAAAAGAAATGTTTAGACTTTGCCTTTCGGGTAGACCGTATGATAAGGATATAGATTTTGGTAAGCTGGCAAAAATTTCGGAAAATTATGTCGGGTCAGATATTGAACTAATTGTTACCGAGGCGGCTCGTAAGGCAGTATCTCAGGATAGAAGCATGGTTGATGAAAAGATGTTAATAGATTCTGTGAATAAATTTAATCCATCAATCACGGTGGAAGAAATTCAGTATTATGAGCAATTCAGCGATATGGAACGAAAATAATATATGATAACTGAGGAACAAAAACATTATAGGATTATTTTTTCAAAAATAGCGACTGTAGCGCTACTGATAGCCGTAATCCCTATTTGGCCATACGTTTTTTATCAATTTTTAAAATTAATGATATTTGGCTCATCTGCTTTTTTTGTTTATCTTTATCATAAGGAAAAGAATAGACAGTGGTTAATAATCATGCTGATTATTGCTATTATTTTTAATCCGATCAACCCTCTTTATTTTGGACATTTTTTATGGTCAATCGTAGACTTGATTGTTGCTTTTTTGATTTATAAATCTCCTAAACTCACCAAATAAAATGACTATCATTAAAATAGTTAAAGGAGATATTACAGAATTAAAAATTGACGCAATTGTGAACGCAGCTAATAATACACTAAGAGGTGGAGGCGGAGTTGACGGGGCGATCCATTTTGCAGCCGGATTAGAGTTGTTAAAAGAATGTATAAGCATAGGGTTTTGCGATACCGGGGATGCAAAATTAACAAAGGGGTACAACCTGCCTGCAAAATATGTTATTCATACAGTTGGACCGATATATGGTCATGAAAATAAAAATGAAGAAGATTTATTGAAAAATTGTTATATAAATTGTTTGATGTTGGCCAAAGAAAGCAGAATAAAATCTTTGGCATTTCCTGGAATATCAACCGGAGTGTTCAGATTTCCGAAAGAATTAGCGTGTCAAATTGCAATAGGTGCCGTGAATAATTTTATAAAAGAAAATCCTGAAAGTTTTGATGAAATCATTTTTGCATTGTTTGATGATGTAAATTATGAAATTTATAAAAAAGTAATTGCGAATAAAAATTTATTAACTAAATAAGCATATGAAAAAAGTCCAAGTAGTAATAACTATTTTATCTATAATTTTTGTTGGCTCATTTGTTAATGCTCAGAATTTATCAAATAAATTATCTGGACAGATAGCATTGCAGGTCGAAGACAAGGGTCAGGCATGGTATGTTGACCCAGTAACAGAAAAAAGAGCTTTTCTCGGCAGACCGGATGATGCATTTAGGGTAATGCGAGAGATGGGACTTGGCATATCTAATGCAAATTTGAATAAGATTGCTAAAAAGGACGAAGCAGATAAGGATTTAATGTTTGCAAAGAAAATGGCCGGGAGGATTTTGTTGCAGACTGAATCAAAGGGTGAAGCGTGGTATGTATATCCGAAAAACTTCAAAAGATATTATTTAGGCAGACCGGCGGATGCATTTAAAGTGATGCGCGAATTAGGGCTGGGTATTTCAAGTAGTAATTTAAATTTGATTCCAGTGAATGATAAGTATGCGGAAAAATATTTTGCAAAGAACGGAAGTCAGTTATTTAAAGTAATAAAAGTTATTGACGGGGATACTTTAAACGTGAATATTAATGGCACAAGCACAACTTTGAGATTGATTGGTTTAGACACTCCGGAAAGTGTTCATCCAACTAAGCCGACTGAATGTTTTGGTGTTGAAGCTTCAAGCAAGGCTAAGTCTATATTGGATGGCAAAATGGTTGCGCTTGAAAGTGATGCGAGTCAGGACAGTCTTGATAAGTACGGTAGGACTTTGAGATATGTGTTTTTAGAAGATGGTACAAATTTTAACAAAATGATGATTGAGCAAGGCTATGGCCATGAGTATACTTACAATAAACCATATAAATTTCAAGCAGAATTTAAGCAAGCAGAGCTGGACGCAAAAAATAAGAAAGCCGGTCTTTGGGCTGATGGTTCATGCGGTAGTTCAATCTCAGTGCCAGTAACAACAACACAAAACCAGACCGCTTCAACCACTACTAGTGTTTATAATTGCAGTTCAAACACTTACAACTGTTCAGATTTTAAAACTCAAAAAGAGGCACAAGTAGTTTTTGATTACTGTGGTGGCGCTACTAATGACATTCATGCGCTGGATGCTGATGGTAATGGCGATGCTTGCGAAAGTTTACCTTAGTCACAACTGTAGCGAATTTTTTATAAAACAGTCCAAAGTTTAGGGCTGTTTTTTTATCTGTTCTTTATCTTTTCTTTAGCATAAATTCATCACCTATCTGCTAGTATAATAAGTCGGTTTGTGCCCAATAGGGGAAAACTGCGACAAAAGCCCAAGATTATTGGGTTTTTTGGCTTTCTTTAGTGAATATCTGATTTGCCACCGGTTTTTATTTACGTTAACATCTAATCAATTTTAATAAACGAAAAGACGGCTAATAGTCCGTCTTTTCTATCCTGCTTTGAAAAAGCAACTTTCTTGGCAGGGTATAATAATTATAGCACGAGCATTTCAGGATGCCAGTGGCGTTCTTTATGTTTGGCTAATAGGTGTTTCTATGAACAAAGCAAATCACAAGGCCTTAGGCCGTTACTGCTACGGCGGTAAAATCTACACAGGGCTATGCCCGAAGTGTGGAACCGAGCATTTAGTAACAATCGATCAGGTGCAGGAGATCATCAACAACAGTTATCTTCAGCCCCAGTCAAAACTGCAACAAAAATTCAAAGGCCGTGTCGCAGTTCTCGAGAAAGCGTTTAGTCTGTTTTTATAACTGCTACGATTATGAAATTATCAGAAGCAGGATTAAAGTTTTTTGCATGGTGCGAATTAGAGCAAAGTTATTCTCCCAAGACAGTGATGAATTACGAACATCATTTCAGGCATTTTTTCGAGTGGTCGGGGGATATTGAGCTTAAAGCAATCGATGAAGATTTAATTCTTAATTATAAAAAGAATTTACTAAGCCAAACACATGCGTATCAGCAAAACAAGACAATTAAGCCGTCAACGGTGGGAGAAAAGATGAAAGTAATTCGTACGTTGCTTCATTGCATGGAAATCAAGGGGATTAAGGCGTTTCCGTCATCCCGGGTTCCGCATGGGGTTAGAGCGGATGATCGGATCATCTTTTTTACCCAGGATGAATTTTATATGATGACAGACAAGGTTGAAGTCGGCAATGCTGAGGGAAAAAGAGATCGGGCAATTCTTGAGACTCTTTTTGCCACCGGCATGAGATTGGAGGAGTTGATTAGGCTTAACAGGGATATTAACGTGGAGGATGGGGAAGTGGTGGTCAAAGGTAAATTCGACAAGATTCGGACGGTTTATCTTAATGACAGAGCAAAACATTGGGTTAAAGAATATTTAAAAACCAGACAGGATAATTATCCGGCGCTGTTCACATTCGTCAGAAAAAGGAACGACTGGACCGAGTTGAATCAAGGCCGGATAGGAAAGCGGTCGGTACAGGAAGTGGTCAAGAAATATGTTAGGTTGGCGGGGCTACGGAGCGACATTTCGACTCATAGTTTTCGGCATTCTTTCGCAACGCATTTGATCAAAAATGGGGCAGATCTTCGAGCAGTGCAAATGTTCTTAGGACATAGCGATTTGCGCAGTACGCAGATTTACACCCATTATGTTAATCCGGAATTGAAACAGATCCACGGAAGGCTAATGAATTTTTAGCCCTCCGGGGATTCGTTTTGAGCCTTGCCATTACCGTTTTTGTATGGTAAGATTAGAGTATAAGTTTGAAAATTAGAGAGAATTTCAATTATTTGTGGACTTCGAGAAGGACTAGCTCATCATCCAGCATTTATTCGGAAGAAGATGATGTAAATATTTAAAAAAACTTTTTAGAAAAGGTTTTCCCCCTCCGGGGATAAATAATATTTTCCAAAAATATAAGATATTAATTTATAATTTAATAGCGGGCAAAGCCCTGCGGCCATAAAAATTTTTAAAATAAAAATTATTTGTCATTCCCGCGTAGGCGGGAATCCACTTCATTATATATAAGCACCCTGAGAGGGGTGTTTTTTTATAAAAAAATCAGCACATGATGTGCTGATGTAAATTTATCTAAGCTCCTTTAAACACTCCCTGGTTATTTTGGCCATGGGCTTAAATTGTTGACTCATAAAATAGGCAACTTTTATGCCGGTTCGGCCGTGATAATTGTAATACATCCCCCTGGCCATAGCTTCATAATCACTCAACTTCATACATCTGATTTGGCCTCTTAGCGGGAAAATGGCGTAGATCAGAAAACAAACGTTTGCTCCTTGCCTTAATGCGATTGGATTATTTTCTTCTTCGGCTTTTATAAAATAATCAACCGCGTACCAACTTTCCGGAGGAGTATTGGCCGTTTCCGTAAGTAAAGCGGAGATATAATTGCCGCAAAGAAAGAAATCAACTCCGATGTTTTTGTTTTTCAAAATAATGTCGGAGAACCTGGCTTCAAAAGCGCGTTTTAAGCCTAAAAAATCCATTACCACAATGGCTTCGTTGAATTCTTCCATCCCTTGCCGCAGCAACGTAGCCAGTCTCAGCCAATCGGTTAGGCTACTCCACCGATCTTTTTTCCTTAGACGTTTTTTAAAGGCCTTCAAATCAACAACTTTCCCCATAGCTTCCTCCCTTCGTCCAATAGTTGTCGCTTTTGATATTATAATAATATAGTATTTAGAGATTTTAGTAAAGTTGAAATACTAGCTTAAGAATGGTAAAGTTTAACTATAATATATTTATTAAAAATTTATGAAAACATTAGTAATTTATTATTCACGAACCGGGGTTACAAAAAAAATAGCGGATTATGCCGCCAAAAAAATAGGCGCCCAAATAGAAGAAATAAAAGATACGGTTAATCGCTCGGGCGCTGTCGGCTATATGCTGGCCGGGCGGGACGCTACGCTTCGCCGGCTAACCAAGCTTGAACGGCCGAGCCACAACCCGGCTGATTTTGATTTGGTTATTATCGGTACGCCGATTTGGTCATGGAATATGTCCACGCCTATTAGAACCTATCTGGAGGAGTATAAAAATCAGTTTAAAGAGGTCGCGTTTTTTTGCACCATGGGCGGAAGCGGGGACGAAAGAGCATTTAGAGAAATGGGAGAGATAATCGGTAAAAAACCTGTTGCGACGCTGGCAATGAAAACCGGGGAAGTGGCGGCTAGTGGAACTTTTGAAAAAGCAGATAAGTTTTCCGAGGAAATAATGGGAACAATATAAATAATATTATGAATGGACAAAATCGAGAAAATATAGAATCTGGCATGCAAGTTGCTATCGTGCAAAAGCACCACCAAAAAAGAGGCGATTTGACTTATGGCATAGTGGCGGACATTTTGACCAATTCGCCTAATCATCCGCATGGCATAAAAGTGCGCTTAGAAAGCGGGGAAGTCGGGCGGGTGCAGGAGATTTACGAATAATATTATGTGGCAAGTCTATATTTTAAAATGCTCAGACGGAACTTTCTATACGGGTATAACTACGGATATTAAAAGGCGTGTTATAGAACATAATAGCTCTACCTTGGGCGCGAAATATACTCGCGGACGAAGGCCGGTAAAATTAGTTTACTTTTTTAAGGTAAAAAGCAAGTCTTTGGCCGCAAAAAGGGAGTGGCGGATTAAGAATATGGCAAAAATGGAGAAGAAAAAATTGATTAAGACAAAAAAATAAGGAAATAGATTTTGGCCTCGGCTCGCTGAAGCTCCGGCGAAGCGGGTTGGAGGCCGGAATGACAAATTAAGGAGACCTATCCACATATCCACAGCCCCAAACCGAAAAGCTTGATATAAAAACAGAAAATGTTCTAATATTTTAATAAAAATATTCTAAAATTAGCCAAAGCGTCTAAACTTGACCATACTATATATAGTGGTATAATTAAATAGAAGACTACAAGATAGGGTGTTTTTAGAAAAAAGGCGATAAAGCACTTTAAACTGATTTTAAGTAATATAGAGTGCTTTTTTGTTTGGCCTTGTGAATAAGGTTGTTACGCTTGTTCTAGCCGCTCACAATGACAATTTTTTGGTCATTTGGCTATAATTATACTATTTATGCGTTGTCCGGTCTGTTATTACGAAGATTCTAAAGTAATTGACTCGCGCGTGGCGTCTGACGGGCTGTCTATAAGGCGGCGGCGAGAATGCCTTAAGTGCGGTTTTAGGTTTTCAACTTACGAAGAAGTGGAAATTTTGGATTTAGTGGTTGTAAAACGGGACGGCCGCAAAGAATCATACGGGCGTGATAAAATTGTTAAGGGTTTAAAGCGGGCTTTAGAGAAACGGCCGGTTACTGAAGATAATTTTAAGAAGCTGATTAACTCCATTGAACGCGATTTGCAAATTTTAAGAAAAAATGAGATAACTTCGGACCAGATTGGCCAAATTGTCATGAAAACCCTAAAGCGTTTTGACCAGGTTGCCTATATCCGCTTCGCTTCGGTTTATGAGTCATTTAAAGATGCTAATGAATTCAGGCGAGAACTCAATAAACTGCTTAAATCTAAAGGGCCCGCCTCCGCTAAAGCTGTGGTGAGGCGAGTAAAGAAAAAATAATCCCATGCAAAATAATACTATTACACAAATTTTAAAACGATCGGGCGAAATCGCGCCTTTTGATAAACCTAAGTTAGTGGGCGCGATTTATAAGGCGACTGAAGCCGTTGGCAAACCCGATCAATTTTTAGCGCAAAAGTTTGCTGACCAAGTAGTCGCGCAGTTAAATGAAAAATTTCATTCAAGAAGCATCCCGGCGGTTGAAGAAGTGCAAGACATGGTTGAAGAAATTTTAATTAAGAACCGCCAAATTAAAACTGCTAAAGCTTATATTTTATATCGTGATCAGCGCGCTCGTTTACGCGAGATGAAGTCCATGATTAATTCCGATGAATTAATGGAAGGCTATTTAAAACAAAGCGATTGGCGGGTTAAAGAAAATTCTAACATGAGTTATAGCCTGCAGGGGTTAAACAACCATTTGGCCTCGGCTATTTCTTCAAGCTATTGGTTGAATCAAGTTTATACACAAAATATCAGGGAAGCTCATAAAAATGGCGATTTGCATTTGCATGATTTGCAGCTGCTTGCGCCTTATTGCGCCGGCTGGGATTTGCGCGAGCTTTTAATCCGCGGGTTCGGCGGCGTGGCTGGAAAAGTTGAATCTAAGCCGGCTAAGCATTTAAGAACGGCTTTAGGGCAAATTATTAATTTTTTCTATACTTTGCAGGGAGAGGTGGCCGGCGCTGAGGCTTTTTCAAATTTTGACACTTATTTAGCGCCGTTTATCAGATATGATAATTTAAGCTATAAAGATGTAAAACAAGCGCTTCAGGAATTTTTATTTAATATTAATGTACCGACCCGCGTTGGTTTTCAGACGCCTTTTACCAATATCACTATGGATTTAACGCCGGGTACGACTACGGGCGAAGAAAATGTGATTATCGGTGGTAAAATAATGCCGGAAAAGTACAAAGAATTTCAGCCCGAAATGGACATGATAAATTTAGCGTTTGCCGAATTAATGATGGAAGGCGACGCTAAAGGGCGCGTTTTTACTTTTCCGATTCCGACCTATAATATTACCAATGATTTTAAATGGGAGTCGCCCGTAGCTACTAAAATTTTTGAAATGACGGCTAAATACGGCATCCCTTATTTTTCCAACTTTGTTAATAGCGATATGAATCCTGACGACGCGCGCAGCATGTGCTGCCGTTTACGCTTAGATAACCGGGAGTTAAGAAAGCGCGGCGGCGGTTTGTTCGCGGCCAATCCATTAACCGGTTCTATTGGTGTAGTGACCATTAATCTGCCAAGAATCGGCTATTTATCAAAAACTAAAGAAGAATTTTTTGAACGATTGGATAACTTGATGCAGATTGCTTCGGAAAGCTTAGAGGTTAAACGCACCATACTTGAAGATTTAACCGATAAAGGCCTTTATCCGTATGCCAAATATTATTTAGATAACATTAAAGAGCGTTTTAACGGCTATTGGAATAATCATTTTTCAACTATCGGCATTATCGGCATGAATGAAGCTTTATTAAATTATGCTCCAATTAAAAAAAGCATTGTTACGCCCGAAGGTAAAGAATTCGCCTTACAGATTATGGATTATATGAGAAATAAAGCTTTGGATTTTCAGGGGAAAACCAATCACCTGTATAATTTAGAAGCTACGCCGGCTGAAGGCGTAACCAGGCGCTTATCCAGAATTGATAAAGATAAATATAAAGATATTATTGTGGCCAACGAAGAAGCTTTTCAAGCCGGCAAGGCTTCGCCCTATTATACTAATTCCAGCCAGCTGCCGGTAAATTATACCAGCGATTTGTTTGAAGCTATGGATCTGCAGGATGATATTCAAATTAAATATACGGGCGGAACGGTTTTTCACGGTTTTGTCGGCGAGGCTCTGCCAAGCGCCGAATCGGTCAGAAGCTTGGTTAAAAAAATAGTTAATAAATATCACATGCCTTATTTTACTATTACGCCGACCTTTTCGGTTTGTCCTAAGCATGGTTATTTGGCCGGCGAACATTTTTTCTGCCCTAAATGCGACGAAGAAATCGGTTATCTGCCTAAAGAACAGGTTGAAAAAGAGGTTGAACAAATATTAATTTAAATAATTTACCCCGTTAAATAATTTCGCTTTCAGCGAAATTAGCGCAAAGCGCTATTTAACCGGGTGAAAATAAAAATAAAAATCTAGTTTTAAGATGAACTAGATAAAGGAGAAACCATATGAGCCCGATTGAAGCCAAGAGAACAGCCTGTGAAGTTTATTCAAGAGTAACCGGATATTTAAGGCCGGTTCAGCAATGGAATGACGGTAAGCAAGCGGAGTATTATAACCGCAAGACCTTTAAAGTTAACAAGGAATAATGCAATATAGCGGCAAGCCCTAGAGACATTATTATGATTATCGGCGGATTACAAAAATTTAGCTTATTGGATTATCCGGATTGCATTAGCGCCATTATATTTACCCAAGGTTGTAATTTCCGCTGCCAATTTTGTTACAACCCTATGCTTGTCTGGCCCGCTAAGGTTGGCAAGTCAAAATATACTCAGGCAACTGAGCAACAAAAAGTTCATCCCAAAATCAAGGAGGATGACCTTTTTGTTTTTTTACAGTCTCGGACGGGTAAATTAGACGCCGTAGTTATTACCGGCGGCGAACCATGCCTGCAAAAAGATTTGTTGAAATTTATTGCCAAAATAAAAAAACTGGGTTTTTTGGTAAAACTGGACACTAACGGCAGTTATCCGGAAATTTTGGTAAAATTAATAGAAGAAAAGCTGGTTGATTATATTGCCATGGATTTAAAAGCGCCGGCTGGTAAGTATGAAGAAGTAGCCGGCAAGACAACCGGCTTTAATAAAATTAAACAAAGTGTTAAAATAATTATGCAGAGTGGCCTGCCCTATGAATTTAGAACCACAGTGGTGCCGGGCTTTTTAAATAAAGATGACATTGGCAAAATGGGAAAAATAATTAAAGGTGCGCGGATTTGGTATTTACAAGGCTTTAAGAGCAATGTTGATTTAATAAACCAAGATTTAAAAGGCAAGGTGCCATATAATGCCCGGCAGATGAAGGAGCTGGCGGAGATTGGCGCTAAGTTTGTAAAAAAGTGCGAAGTTAGATAAATTATAGTCATTCTGGAGGGAGCTTGAGCGACCGATAGAATCTCATCGAGATCCTATCGCTCCTTGCAGTCGCTCCAGGATGACAATCAAATACTATGGATGAAGAAATTAAAAAATTGTTAGAGCAAAATTTAAAGCTTACTGAAGATATTTATGCCATGACTAAAAAAATTAAAAGCTATTTAGCCTTCCAGCGCCTAGTCAGCCTGTTTTATTTATTTATAATTATTGCGCCGATTATCTTAAGCATAATATATCTGCCGCCGTTATTAAATAATTTATTTGACCAATATAAAAGCGCTTTAGGCACCCAAGGAGCATCAAGCAGCACGATTCAGGGATTGCTTAATGGCGGAGCCGGCAATATAAATTCAAATAATTTAGACGCTAATTAAATATGGAAAATTTATTAAAAAATTTGGAGATTTTAAGAGAACGGCTCCTGGATACCTGGAGGTTGCTTTGACTTGGACCGGCAAAAAGAAAAGGCCAATGAGCTAAAAACGGAAATGTCCAAGCCGGATTTTTGGCAAAACCAAGAACGGGCCGTGGCCATAAGCAAGCAGGCCGAGGAATATGAATCAGAAGTTTTAAAATGGGAAAATTTAAAGAAGGAAATAATCGATCTGGAACAATATGCGGCCGAAGCCATAAAAGAAAAAGATTTATCAATCGCTGATGAGGCTGATAAAAAATATTATGAACTCAAGCGCTCGTATGAAGAACTTGAGTTTTTTGTTTTGTTTGCCGGAAGATATGACCGTTCTAGTGCTATAATTTCTTTTCATGCCGGCACGGGCGGAGTGGACGCGCAAGACTGGGCGCAAATTTTAGAAAGAATGTTTTTACGCTTCGCCGAGAAAAAAGGCTGGAGCGCTGAATTGGTTGACCGGACGGTTGGCAATGAGGCCGGCATTAAAAGCGCGAGTTATCGTATTATCGGCAGTTGGGCTTATGGCTATTTAAAAAGTGAATCCGGCGTGCATCGTTTAGTGCGCATTTCGCCGTTTGACGCCGAAGCCATGCGCCATACTTCGTTTGCTTTAGTTGAAGTTATTCCGGAACTTCCGGAAACCGAAGATATTGAATTAAAAGACGGTGATTTAAAAATTGACACTTTTCGTTCCTCGGGCGCCGGCGGCCAAAATGTTAATAAAGTGGAAACCGCCGTGCGCGTTACGCATTTGCCGACCGGCATTGTTGTCGCCTGCCAAACTCAAAGATCCCAGTATCAAAACAAAGAAACCGCTTTGCGTATTTTAAAAGCCAAGCTGTTTAAATTAGAAGAAGAAAAAAAAGGCGATGAAGAGAAAAAAATGCGCGGCGAGGCCCAAAAGGCCGAGTGGGGCAAGCAGATTCGCTCTTACGTTATGCAGCCGTATCAACTGGTCAAAGACCATCGCACCGATTATGAAACTTCGGATATTCAAAAAGTTCTAGGTGGCGGTCTGGACGAGTTTATGGAAGCGTATTTAAGAAAACGATCCGCCGGCCAGCGGAACAAAAAAAATAAAACAAGATAGATTGTCGGCTATGAATTTAAAAGGAGGCGCGAATATTTCAAAATCTAAAATTTTTTTAATCGCTTGCTTGGTTTTTATTTTCGGCATTGCCTTGGTTTCATTTTTAC
>Ga0247842_10003402_pt1 | contig 21496 bp, 20 predicted proteins | sample LaCruzMarch2015__3_FD_192411 | JGI IMG/M metagenome (GOLD analysis project Ga0247842, IMG submission 192411) | Freshwater microbial communities from meromictic Lake La Cruz, Castile-La Mancha, Spain - LaCruzMarch2015_19m | ecosystem: Environmental > Aquatic > Freshwater > Lake | place: Spain...
ACTCGCTGCAATTTTAAATGTCTTGCTTCTTTGGGTTTTTCTTGGTAGAAAGATAGGGCGCATAGAATACCGAAAAATTGCTGTTGCGATTTTTAAGTTTTTGGTCGCGGGTTTGATGTTGGGAATATCGCTTTTTCTATCACGCAATTTTCTTTATCAATATCTTGATTCTGGAAATGTGTTAAATCTTCTAACTATTGGTTTGGTTTCTGGCATAATTGGCATTCTTGTATATCTCTTGATAAGTTATCTTCTAAAAATCGAAGAAATAAAAAGCATTATGAAAGTATTTAGGAAATAAAAAAGTACGAGGTTCGACCTCGTACATATCTTATGAACTGAACTACTTTAGATCAAAAACTCTTAAAAGATTAACATTTTCGTCTCCAGGAACTTGGCAAATAAAAGTACTCAAAAGAACAGAAAGAATAATTCTTAACAACCCTCTATTTTTTTCGCATTTTGCTTCCAAGAAACTAACTGCTGCGGCCATATTCGATGTTGCCATTGCCAAAGAAATACCGAGAGATCGATAATGTGCCGCTGACATGATTTTAATCCAAGAATCCGTATAGCAAATGTAAAAACTCTTTCCATTATCATCATAAATCATCATCCACGTTTCCATATTTTCTCGCCTCCATTTTGGATATTATCATATCTATAACAAATGTCAAGTAATATTAGAAATTTTTGTATCATTGCCCATATTGATCACGGTAAATCCACTCTGGCTGACCGTCTTTTGGAATTGACCAATACAATTCCTAAAAACAAAATGAAAGAGCAGGTCTTGGATCGCATGGATTTAGAAAGAGAGCGGGGGATTACAATAAAAATGCAACCAGTGCGAATGATTTATAATCATTCGACGCTGAACAACGCCGTAGAAAAACCGCCGATAGACGCTGAGGTCAGCACGGATCAGCGTTATAATCAGCGTGAATCAGCGTCAAATTCAGAATATATTCTGAATTTGATTGACACTCCCGGCCATATGGATTTTGGCTATGAAGTTGAAAGATCATTGGCAGCAGTTGAGGGCACAATTCTTTTAATTGACGCCACTAAGGGTGTTCAAGCGCAAACTCTGGCAAATTTAAGATTGGCTAGAGCGCAAAACTTAACAATCATTCCTGTGCTGAACAAAATGGATATGCCGGCCGCTCAAATCAATGAAGCTAAAATTAAGCAAGAAATAAAACAACTTTTAGATATTGATCCCGAAGAAATTCTTTCGGTCTCCGCCAAACAGGGAACAGGAGTAGAAGCAGTTCTTGAAAGAATTATTAGAGATGTCCCTCCCCCAGAGATTCTTGAAAATAAACCATTGAAGGCATTGGTTTTTGATTCAGCTTATGATTCTTATAAGGGCATTATTGCCTATGTTCGTATTTTTGAGGGAAGCTTAAAAAAAGCAGGAAAAATTAAACTTTTTAATGTGGGAAAAGGAACAGAAACAATAGAACTAGGATATTTTTCTCCTGATTTTAGTCCTCAAGAAGAAATTAGAACAGGTGAAATTGGCTACATTGCAACTGGTCTCAAAGATAGCCGATTGGTCAAAGTCGGAGAAACTATTACTAATTTAGAAAATGGCACGCAAAATCCAGTCGCAGGTTATCACGAACCAGAACCTCTTGTTTTTGCCAATGTTTTTCCTAGCGAGATGAAAAGTTTTCCCCAATTAACAGACAGTCTGTCTAAGCTTCATTTAAATGATGCTTCTTTTTATTATGAACCAACAAATCACGCTATTTTAGGACGCGGTTTTAATGTTGGTTTCTTGGGAATGCTTCATTTGGAAATCGTTTTTGAGCGCCTCAAAAGAGAATATGGTACTAAAATAATTTTAACTTCGCCCACAGTAATTTATAAGATTATTAATAGAAATGGCAAGGAGATTGAAATTTATTCAGCGCAAGAAATGCCTGATCCAAATGAAATTCAAGAAATTAAAGAACCATGGGTCGAAATTGAGATTATTACTCCTACTCAATATTCAAGCAAAATTCATGAAATTTTAAAAAACGCCCGCAGTATTTTTAAAGACACCGATGTCCTTTCGGGAGAAGATATTATTTTAAGATATGATGCGCCGTTATCGGAAATTATTGAAGATTTTTTGGATAATTTGAAAAGCGTTTCCCAGGGATACGCTTCTTTTAGTTATAAAATTTTAGATTATAAAACTGTTGATTTGGTAAAACTAGATTTTGCAATTGTCGGAGAAGTGAAGCCATCTTTATCAAAATTAGTTGAAAAAAATAAATCTTACCGTTTTGCTCGTGACTTTCTTTTGCGTCTTAAAGAAAATCTGCCGGGTCAACAATTTCCCCAAGCAATTCAAGCTAAGATTGGAGGAAAGATTATTGCCAGAGAAGACATTAAGGCAATGAGAAAAGATGTTACTGCTCCTCTTTATGGCGGAGACTATACCCGCAAAAAAAAGCTTCTTCAAAAACAAAAAAAAGGAAAGAAACGACTTCTAGAAAACGCTTCTGTTAGAATTCCCGAAGAAGTTTATTTGAAAATTTTAAAAAGAAAATAAATATATCTAGCTGTTGATATCTTTGTTGAAAAAAAACTGTGTTTGTGGTAAGTTAGTGATTAGTTCTTTTATCAGCTCTTTTACAAAGAACCCTGGAAAAAAGGAGGAAAAATGAAAAAAACAAAAACCGCAATTATAGGAACGATTATTGGCGAACTTGTTTTTATCTCAATGCTTGGCGCCGTTTTCTATCTTTCGTCTCCATATGTTCATTCATATATAGCAAATCCCGAAAACCAAACCAATGCTGCTGTGCTTGGACTTTGTTTGGTGTTTCTGGTATTGGTCTTCTTGTATAACACAATGAATCGGATTGTTTTCCGAGTTAGGATTCTTTTGAGAAAGACAAACCCGCTTACAGATAAATAAGCGGGTTCTTTTGTTTTTGATGTTTTAATTTCAGACAGCCTTCGTTTATTTATTAAGATAGAAAAGAGCAAAATTTAAGACACTTGCGAATGTAACCCATATTTGATAGGGGATAAGCAATAGCGCTGCCTGTCGATCTATCTTATAAAACTTGATAATTGTAAGCAGAATAAATATCCAAAGGATAATTATCTCAATGAAGGCAAATAATGGCTGGTGGAGTCCAAAGAAAATAATTGACCAGAACATATTCAAGATAAGCTGTGTGCTAAAAAACGAAAGCGCCATTTTCTTTTTTTCCGATTGAGACTTGAGAATCAAAAACAAGGCAACGCCCATAAGAAAATAAAGAAAAAGCCAAGCTGGCATAAAAAGCCAGTTTGGAGGAGAAAATAAGGGCTTAACTAATCCCTTGTACCAATTTTGAATTGAAGATGCTGTTGAAATTCCCCCAATAAAGCCAATTATTTGAGGGATCAGAATAGAAATAACAAAGAGAGTGATTTTGTTTTTTTTCATATTTTGAGCGGGATACGGGAATCGCCCTGAAGTAGAGCAAGGCTCACTTCAGGACTAGTCCTGCGCCGTATTTACTTGTCCTGAAGCGAATTTATTCTGCTGCAGGATACTGGCGCAGGGGACCCGCATTGTATTGCTTAATTATAAAGTATAGCAAGTTAATTAAGCGGCAGACGGGACTTGAACCCGCGATCTTCTACTTGGGAAGCAGACGTTCTACCAACTGAACTACTGCCGCGTATTAAAGAAATAATTCCACCATTTCATCGGATTTGACACTTCTGCTGGCTCTCCGTTTCCTTCAATAACTTTAAATTCATCTTTTATGTTAATTTTCAAGTCATTTCTTTTTTTGGGTATGACCACATAAACTTCTTCGCCTGGCTTTTGGTAACTAAGAATCCGCCTCGCTTCTTTTTCTAGAAACTCATCACTAGAATAATATCCTTGAAGTTTTGAAAGTTCTGCCTCTTTATTGTTTAATTCTCCTATTTCCTTTTGGATGCTCGCCAGCCTTGCTGCCGAATTCTTTCTAAGAGCTATCTGTTTTACTATGGAAAAACAAAGATAACCAACAATCAAAAGAGCAATGAAGAAAACAATTTTTGAGCGTATGAGTTTCTGAAATAACATGGTCTTTAATTTTTCAGTAAATCAGTTATAATGAATCTCTATGGGAAAAAAGAAACTTTCAAGCCTAGTTTGGAAAATCGTTGTTATCTTCGTTACGATTTCAATGATCGGTTTTTTGATTATTCCTGCTTTTACTTAAATTTTAGCAATTACAGGCTATTTAAGCAAGTTAGGCGCGATAAATTAATATCTTATCAAAAATCCTGAATGCGGGTTTTGTGTTTTATGGTTTCGCCGGGGTAACTCAGTGGTAGAGTAGCTGTTTCGTCCCAGCAGTATGTTATCTCGCTAGCGAGACTTACAACTGCGGGATCCCGCACTCTCTAAATTCGCCAGCGTAGCTTAGTCGGTAGAGCAAGGCTTTCGTAAAGCCAAGGTCGTCGGTTCGATTCCGACCGCTGGCTTACTTATTAAGAGTAGTGCGGGATAAACAGCAAGTCGTGAGTTCAATCCTCACCCCCGGCTTTCATTATTGATATCAAATCGTCGGTTTCCTGCACCAGAACAAAGTTCGGTGCAGGACTAATCCTGAAGTGAGCTTTGCTCTACTTCAGGGCAAGCCCGAGAGGCGGCTTTTTTTTATTATAAGTAATTGACTTTTTAAAAGTTTATTATAAGCTAGGTCTAGTTCTTTAAATAAAAGGAGAGGATAAGCATGAGATCGGCGATTATTAGGTGTGCAGGAGGACTAACAGAAGGAGACATTCCAAGTAAACATTTAATAGATACTACTCTAAAGAAGTTTCTTAAGAAAATGGGTTGGAAAATCATCAGTTCCGCATTTATTAATGGCATGTCCTGTCTTTTGTTAGTACAAGGATCATCTAAGACAGAATTAGAAGAACTAATTGTAGAATTTGTCGATCTTATTAAAAATGGCTGGCATGAAACAGGTCCTAATCATCAAAAACTGTTGGAAATGTTTCCAGAGATAAAGACTATGTCTAATGTTGAAACATATACTTTTTTCTCGCCTCTTTCTGGAAATATCTCCGTTGAGTTATTAGCAGATAGCACAGAAACCGATAGCCAAATCTTCGCACAAATTACTCTTAGGGCCCAACTTGAAGCTACGGACAATAAAGTTAGAAAAGTTAAAGATTCTTTGAAAAGCATTGGCGATATGTTTAAACCTTAAACACAGCAAGAGCCTGAAAATCAGGCTCTTTTTTTGCAGTCATTTTTTAACTGGAAATTCTTTAAATCTTGAGGTAAAATGATTAAATATGATTTCTGCTAGAGAACTTAAGGAAAATTTAATAGAGCTCAAAGATAATATCCATCAAGTGATGGATTATCTTAATTTTCCTGAGATAGAAAAGGAAATTAAAGAATTAGACAAAGAAATTCAAGACCAGCGCCTTTGGCAAGAAGATCCTAAAAAAGCAGAGCAAGTCCAAGCCCGCTTGAATCTGATAAAAGACCAGAAACAGAGATGGTCAAGTCTTCAAAAAGAAACAGACGAACTTTTTTTATTAGTTAGAGATTTAGAAAGTCCCGAATCAGAAAAAGGAGAAGAGATTAGTCAAGAGGAAAGAGATTTGCTGATAGAAGTGGAAAAAGAATACGAAAAGTTACACACATCTTTCAAGAATTTTGAACTTGAAGTTTATCTCGGAAAAAAGTATGATAGAAGAAATGCTGTTATTTTGATTTACTCCGGTGCTGGAGGAGTGGATGCGCAAGACTGGGCAAATGTGTTGTTGCGCATGTATCAGAGATATTGCGATAAGAAAGGATTTTCTGCTAAGCTTTTGGATATAACCAAAACAGAAGAAGGAGGAATAAAAAATGCTACCTTGGAAATTCAAGGAAATTATGCTTATGGTCTTTTAAAAAATGAAGCTGGGGTGCATAGATTGATACGCATTTCGCCATTTTCTGCTCAATCATTAAGACACACTTCTTTTGCTTTAGTGGAAGTTCTGCCAGAGCTTGAAAGGTTGGATGTCCAAAGTTTCAAACTCGATCCGAATGATCTTAAGATAGATGCTATGAAATCCAGCGGTCCCGGGGGGCAAAATGTTAATAAAAGAGAAACTGCTATTCGTGTCATTCATCTACCGACAGGCTTGCAAGTAGCTTCGCAAGAAGCCAGATCTCAGGCGCAAAATCGCGAAAAAGCAATGTCTATTCTGACAGCAAAACTGATTAATCTTCTGGAAAAGAAAAATCTTGAAACGATAGAGTCGTTGAAAGAAAAAATTTCTCCGGAATGGGGAAATCAAATTAGAACTTATGTCTTGCACCCATACAAACAAGTGAGAGATCATCGAACCAAGATTGAACTTTCAAGTGTTGAAAAAGTACTGGACGGTGATTTGGATGATCTTATAGAGGCAAATTTAAAAAAACAAAATTAATCATATGATTGTCTTTGAGAATGTTTCCAAAAAATACAGCAATTGTTCCGTTTTAGACGGTATCAATATTAGAATTGCTCCTCAAGAATTTGTTTCTATTGTTGGAAGATCTGGTGCAGGAAAATCAACTTTAGTCAAACTTTTAATTGCCGAACTTAAGCCAACTTCTGGACGTATTTTTGTTGATAAAATTGACGTTACCAAGATTAAGTCAAAATTAATGCCTTTCTATCGAAGAAAGATTGGGATTGTTTTTCAAGATTTCAAACTTTTAAATTTTAGAACTGCTTATGAAAACATTGCTTTTGCTATGGAAGTTGCCAATCTTCCTTATAAAAAAATAAAGGACGATGCAATGAAAATTCTTCGTATTATTGGTCTAGAGGATCGAAAGGATCATTTTCCAGCCCAGCTATCAGGCGGAGAAAAACAAAGAATTGCTATTGGCAGGGCTCTTGCGCTAAAACCCGAGATTCTTATTGCTGATGAGCCAACTGGCAATCTTGACCCGATTCATACTTGGGACATTATTAATCTTTTGGTTAAAATTAATGAATTGGGCACAACTGTAGTTTTGGCCTCTCATGATAAGGAAATTATCAACTCCTTAGGCAAGCGCGTTATTAGTTTGGAGAAGGGCAGAATTATTCGCGATGAAGAAGAGGGAAGGTTTATAGTATAAAAATAACTAATGCCTAATACCTAATGTCTAATCAATGTCTAATGTCCAAATATTTGAATTCTAAGTCAGGCGTTAATTCATTGGGATTTAATTAGAAATTAAATTTATGTTTATTCCTTTTGTTCGTATTTTAAAAACTGGTTTTTCCGATTTTTGGCGCAACAAATGGGTTTCTCAAGCCACTTTGGGCGTAATGATTATCACTCTTTTTGTTATCGTTTCATTTTTCATGCTTAATGGTGTGATGGGAAGCTTGATTGCTGATTTGAAGTCGCGTATGGATATCAGTGTTTATTTCAAAATTGATACCGATGAAAGTGAAATTCTGAAAATAAAGAATAATCTTAGTGACTTGAGTCAGGTTAAAAACATAGAATACATATCGAGAAGCGATGCTTTAACTCGTTTTCAGAAGCGTCACCAAAATGACCCATTAATTTTACAGAGTTTGGAAGAAATTGGTTCAAATCCGCTAACCGCTTCACTTAATGTTCAAGCTAATGACCCAACATCAGATTTTCCTTTCATAAGTCAGTTTTTAGATAAAAACTATAGTGGTTTGATTGATAAAGTAAATTATCAAGAAAATAAAGATATTATCTCTCGCATTAGTAGTTTTTCTGCAGGCACAAAAAAAGCTGGTATTATTTTAAGCTTTGTTCTTGTTACTATCGTCATTCTAGTAACATTTAATACCATTAGATTAACAATTTATTCCGTTAGAGATGAGATTAGTATTATGCGTCTTGTTGGCGCAAGTAATGCTTACATAAGAGGACCTTTTATCATTGAGGGAATTATTTATGGAGTTATCGCTACTTTTGTAAGCACACTTGTTTGTTGGATGGTTTTTAAAGTAATTAGCCCGAAGGTTTCATCAATGTTGTTAGATTTTAGTTTGTATAATCACTTTGTTCAAAATTTTTGGTCAATTGTTGGTATTGAACTTCTTATTGGTGTTGCCTTAGGAGCCCTGGGAAGCTATATTGCTATTAGAAAATACTTGAAAATCTAAAGATTTTCAAACTATTAAACCTTAAACCATAAACCGTAAATTTATTTAGAGTCTATAATTTATAGTTTAGAGTAAATATGCTTTTGTCGCGCAGCGCAATTCTAAGACACATAAAAGAGGGGAATATTTTTATTGAGCCCTTTAATGAAAAAAATTTAACTTCCGCCTCTTACGATGTAACTTTGGGAAAGTATTATTGGCGAGAGACTCACCATGATGGCGGATATATTACCTATAACCCATATTCCAAAAAAGATGTCTATCGCGTTTGGGGACCAGAATATTACATAGCAAAACCGCTAAAAGAATGGCTAGTAAAATCACCCTTTAAGAAAATGCCAGGAATTGGCATGAATGATCTAATAATTTGGATAGCGCCCGGGGAAACTATTTTGTCCCATACTCAAGAATTCATTGGTGGCAGAAATTGCGTCAATACAATGATGAAGGCGAGATCTTCGATGGGCAGAAACTTTATTGAAATTTGCAAAGACGCTGGCTGGGGAGATATTGGTTATGTAAATCGCTGGACGGTGGAAATAACCAATAATAGCCGTTTCTACCATATTCCGCTTGTCGTCGGCCGTCGAATCGGACAAATTACTTTCTTTGAAACAGAACCAATTGACGAAAAAGATGCTTATTATAAATCTGGTAAATATCAGGGATCAAAAGATATTGAAAAATTAAAAAAAGATTGGTCTCCGGAAACAATGATCCCAAGAATGTATAAAGATTGGGAAGTCAAAAACAAGCGGTAGCTTGTTTTACTTTAAACAATAAACTATAAACCTTAAATATCATTGCGAATCCCCGACACTTAGTGTCGGGGATTTTAATGGTTCATTTGATGACTCACGCTATGGTTCAAATAAATTATTTAAGCCATAGAATTTATAACAAAATTTAACGGAAGTCCGACTTCCGTTAAATAGACTTGACAAATAATATTATAAAGATTAGGATAAGTGGTAAACGATCGCTGATCTAAAGGAGGTCAGATGGAAAGGGTGCCAATACTTCTGAACTTGGAGTTGGAGGGACTAATTGTCGATTGCGCTTTGCTCATTGGCGTTAGAGAAAAGGGGGGATATTCTGAAAGCAAAGCACAAAAGATTGAAAAGATTAAGACGGTGCTTCGAAATCGCTATCCTAGCGTAGTAGCAACCTCTCATGGTGCACGATATGTTCATATTACTGGACCATTGTTCTACAATGACTATCCGATTGCAACTATAGATGAATTACGCATTGTTGGTATCGGTGTTCTTGCTCTTTCTGAACAAGATGAACTGAGGATCGCAGAAGAGATAGAGCTTGATCCCGTCTAGCCAGCACCCCCCGAAGAAAGTTTTCTTCGGGGATTTATTTATTATTCTTTATTTTATACAAAAAATATGCTATTATTCGTAAATTAACTATTTTTTTTAACTATTATGTTTAAAAAGCTTAAAAAATATATCACCAGAAAACCATTGACTAAGAGAAGAATCGTTTTAATGGTTATTTGTTTTGTTGTTTTTGTTCTTATTTGTAACGGTATTTACAAAAAACTGACAACAAATATTGAAGATACTCTTAATATTTATAAAGTTACTAGACAAGATTTAAAGACAACTGTTTCGGAAACCGGCATTGTAAATATCTCTGATGAACTTAATTTAAGTTTTAAATACGGGGGAAAAATCGATAACATCTATGTGAAAGTAGGCGACAAGGTAAAACGAGGAGAATCATTGGCTAAAGTTGATTCAAGCGATTTTTCCATTCAGTATCAACAGTCAGACGCTTCTGTTCAATCAGCTCAGGCTCAGTTAGATAAAATCCTGGCTGGCGCAACTCAATCTGATATTGATATCGCTGAAGCGCAAGTAGAAAGCACAAGGGTAAGCCTTCAGAATAAAGAAGACAGTCTTAATAACATAAAGTTGGACGCAGATAATGATATCGCCAATAGTTATCAAAATGCTATTAGCGACATTAATGATGTCTATCTTGATACATATAATATTTATATCAACATGGATTTGATACAAAGAACTTATTTTGGAAACTACGACCAAGAAGGAATTAGCGTTAGGCAGGCTAAAGATAAAATTCGGACTGCGTTAGATTATATCAAGTTAGACTTAGCTATTATTCCTACAAATACTGAATACGAAAATATTAATAGCGTACTCTCAAACACAAAGACCAATTTGGACGATGTTTATATTGCGCTAAATACGATTCGCAATGCTATGGAAACAGATACTTATCGTAATTCGGTTTCTAGCGCAAACAAAACTATCGTTGACACAGATAAGGGCACAACAAACACAAATAGATCAATAATTGTTACAACTCAACAAACTATTTCGTCAACAAAAATTACCAATACTACAAATATATCAGTAGCAGAAGCTTTGGTAAGATCTGCTCAAAAATCTTTAGACGAAACTGAAAAATCACTTCAAAAATTATTAGTAGGCTCGAGCCGAGAAGATATAAATATTTATAGAGCAAATTTGGCAAGAGCTCAGGCCGAACGCTCTGCATCCTCGAATAAAATTAATGAATCTACCTTGAGAAGTCCCGTTGATGGACAAGTCGTAAAAATCAATACAAGGATTGGAGAAATTGCCTCCGCCAACCAGACTATTATATCCATTCTCCCAGAAAAGCCATTCCAGATTAAGGTTGATATATATGAAGAAGATATTACTAAGGTAAAAATTGGCGATCCAGTTGATATTAGGCTTGTCGCTTTTCCAGATACAGAAATTACTGGCAAAGTTTCTTCTGTTGATCCTATAGATAAAACTATCAATGAAGTCGTTTATTATGAAGTTTCTATGGATTTTGATCAACAGCTTGAGGGACTTAAGCCAGGCATGACAGCCGACATAACTATTATTACAGATCAACAGAATGATCTGCTTATTATTCCAGAGTCAGCAATCATTAAGGAAAATGACAAAGATTATGTGAAAGTGCTTATTGATAAAAAAATAATTCGAAAAGAGGTGCTTGTTGGCAAAAAAGGAGATGATGCCATGATAGAGATTAAAGAGGGGTTAGAAGAAAATGATAAAGTGATTTTGCCCTAATTTTATGACTGAAAAAAGACCAATTATTGAGCTAAAAGAGGTCTGGAAAACATATGCTCCAGGAAAAATTCCTGTACATGCGCTAAGAGGGGCAAATCTTAGTATTTACCCCGGGAAATTTGTATCCATCGTTGGTCCTAGTGGATCTGGCAAATCAACACTTTTGCATTTAGTTGGATGTTTAGATCTCCCAACGAACGGAAGTATATTTTTGGATGGTCAAGATATTTCCAAAATGACGGAAAACGAATTAGCTCAAGTTAGGGGCAAGAAGATTGGTTTTATTTTTCAGCAATTTAACATTCTACAAAACCTTACCGCTATTGAAAATGTAACACTGCCAATGGTATTTATTAATCATATGTCGGTAGAGGAAAGAAATGAAAGAGCCATAGAACTTCTTGCTTTAGTTGGTCTAGAAAAAAGAGTTAATCATCGACCTACCGAAATGTCGGGAGGCGAGCAACAAAGAGTCGCTATCGCAAGAGCTTTAGCCAATAATCCTGATGTGATTTTAGCTGATGAGCCTACGGGAAATCTCGATTCAGTGACAGGTGAAAAAATTATGGGCATTTTTAAACATCTCCATGAAAAAGAAAAGAAGACAATTATTATTATAACTCACGATCATGAGGTTGCTGGCTATGGACAAGTAATTGTCAAAATAAAAGATGGCCAAGTCGTTTAAATTTAAATGAAAAAGGATTATTTAAGAATTGCGATTAGAAATTTAAAAAGCCGATCTCTTCGAAGTTGGCTGACAATTTTTGGTTTTGTTATCGGTGTTTTTATGATTATCAGTCTTCTCTCTTTATCAGAAGGCATGAAACAGGTCGTCATGAACCAAATGAAAATGATGGGTTCTGATACTGTTTTGGTAACTCCCGGAGATTCAGATAATCTTGTGAATACTATGATGGGAAATATGAAAATTTCCGAAGAAAACATAAGAACGATTGAGAAAACTGATGGAGTAGAAAAAGTCATCCCATATAATTGGGGAGGAGAAACGATGAGATTTGGCGGAAAAAAGAAAACCGTTATTCTTTATGGTTTTCCTTTGGATAAAGAAAGCATCTATTATTTAGAAAGCAAGTTTGGTATTAAAGCTGCACAGGGCAGGCTCCCGGGAGAAAATAAAAGAGAATTATTGATTGGCTCTGTTGTCGTTAAAGAAATTTTTCCAGGCATCGCTATTGGCGACGAAGCCTATATCGCTGGTAGCAAATTTAAAGTTGTCGGCATTGCCCGTGCCCAGGGAAGCAAGCAAGATGACAGCATGGTGGCTTTAGATATTAATTTATTTAGAAAGATCACGGGAGAAAGAAAAGATGCTCCTATGGTTGTTGCAATCATTAAAGAAGGTTACGATCAAAAAAATGTGTCCAATATGATTAAAGTCAATCTGGAAAAGACAGGAAAACGCCAAAGAGGCAACGATTCTGCATCATTCAGCGTTATTAATAGCGAAAAGGCGATGGAAACCGCCAGTAATGTTATTGGCACAATTCAGGCAGTAATTTTTGCGATTGCCGCTTTTTCTATTTTGATCGGCGCCATTGGCATTATGAATACGATGTACACTTCTGTAAGAGAGCGTACCAAGGAAATTGGCATTATGAAGGCTGTCGGCGCTAAAACAACGGCCATTACTCAAATATTTCTGATTGAAGCTGGAATTATGGGTTTAATTGGTGGAATGGGCGGAATGGTTCTAGGCATAACCCTCGCCAAATTAGCTGCCTTTGTAATCAGAACCCAGGGGTCGATGGCAATTCAAGCCTATATCTCGCCAGGAATGGTTATTTTCACAATTATTTTTGCCATTGCTGTTGGTTGTGTTTCTGGATATTTGCCCGCCAGAAAAGCGGCAAAACTAAATCCAGTGGATGCTCTTCGTTACGAATAACTTTACAACTTTACGACTTTACAACAAAACAAGTAGAATAATATGTTGTCGTTCTGAACAAAGTGAAGAATCCCGAGATCCTTCGCTCCTCTCAGGATGACTCTTTTTTTAGTAGAATTTTTGTGATAGGATTAATATATGGGAATGTGTACTTTATTTTGTACGCAATGTTTGTGTTTTATATTATGAAATATACTCCTACAATAGGTCTCGAAATTCATGCTGAGCTAAAAACAAATTCTAAAATGTTTTGTTCGTGCAAGAATGATCCCGATGAAAAACAGCCAAACAAAAACGTTTGTCCAGTCTGTTTGGCTCATCCAGGAACACTTCCGACAATGAACAAATCAGCAATTGAAAAGGTTCTTAAGACAGGCATCGCACTTAACTGCAAAATCGTTACATATTCATATTTTGATAGAAAAAATTATTTTTACCCTGATCTGCCAAAGGGCTATCAAATTTCTCAATACAAAGACCCTTTGTGCGGACCTGGATATCTAGATATTAATCCTCAACTTTCAACTTTTAATAATCAACCTAAAGCCCAAAACCCGAAACCCGAAACTCGAAACCTGAAACGCATTCATATCACTCGTATTCATTTAGAAGAAGATACGGGTCGCCTAGCTCATCCAAAAGGCGCTGACTATAGTCTCGTTGATTTTAATCGCGCTGGAGTGCCTTTGATGGAGTTGGTAACAGATCCAGATATAAAAACAGGTCTCGAAGCTAAAAGATTTTGCGAGGAGCTCCAGCTTATTCTTCGTTATCTTGAAGTCTCTGATGCTGATATGGAAAAAGGCCAAATGCGTTGCGAGGTAAATATCAGCGTCTCAAAGGATGAAAAATTGGGCACGAAAGTTGAAATAAAGAATTTAAACTCTTTTAAGTCGGTTGAAAAATCAATTGATTATGAAATCAAAAGACAGGTCGATGTTTTAGACGATGGAAAAAAGATTATTCAAGAAACTAGGGGATGGGACGAGGCTGAACAAAAGACCATCTCTCAAAGAATAAAAGAAGAAGCCCACGATTATCGATATTTCCCTGAACCAGATCTTCCTCCTTTTGATATTCATCACGAAGAAAATCCTGACGATTTAAAGAAAATCAACGATGGAGGAATTTATTTAGCAGACATAAGAAAAACTATGCCAGAATTACCCCAAGAAAGAAGGAACCGATTCTCTGAAGAGTACTTTCTTCCCCAAGATCAAGTCGAGATTTTAATTAGAGACAAGAATTTGGGCGAATATTTTGAAAAAGTTGCTTCAGAATTAAAAGCCTGGGTTTTGACTGAAGAACAAAAACATACTATTCCTTTGCCCGAGGCCAAAAAACTTTATAAACTTTCCGCTAATTATATAATTACCGAACTTCAAAAACTGACAAAAGAATCTGTCTCGAAAGAAAATCTTAAGAAAATAACACCAGAAAATTTCGCTGAACTTATAAAGATGACTTATTTAGAACAGATTAATTCATCGGCAACTCAAATAGTTATGAAAGAAATGTTTGTAAACGGCGGCGATCCATCAAATATTATTGATCAAAAAAAGCTTAAACAAGTAAGCGATGTTTCCGTTATTGATGAAGTTGTTGAAAAAATTCTTACTGCCAATCCAAAAGTGGTAGCTGATTATAAAAATGGACAAGAAAACGCTCTGCAGTTTTTCGTCGGACAAATAATGAAGGAAACTAAAGGACAAGTAAATCCCCAAGTAGCCCAGGAAATGCTTTATAAGAAACTTACAAGCTAATGGTTAAATTGCTCAATGGTTAAATTGTTAACCATATAACCGTACAACCATTTAACTATTTATGAAATATAAAACTTGGCTTGAAATTGACTCATCAAACATAATATATAATTTAAAAACAGTGCGAAAATTGATTGGCAATAAGGTTAAATTGATGGCTGTTATTAAGTCAAATGCTTATGGTCATGGCATTATAGAGATGTCAAAACTTGTTGTTTCTGAAGGCATTGATTGGTTGGGAGTTGATTCCTTAGAAGAAGCTCTTCTAATTAGAAAAAATGGCATCAAGATATCTATTTTAGTTTTAGGTTATATTTTGAAAGAAAATTTAAAAGAAGTAATTGAAAACGATATAAGTATTATAGTATATAACAAAGAAACCCTGGCAGAATTATCAAAATTAAGAAAACCAGCAAAAATTCATATAAAAGTTGAAACAGGCACAATGAGACAGGGAGTCCTACTTGAAGATTTAGAAGAATTTATTAGGTGTGCCAAAAAATCATCAAATATCATTATAGAGGGAATTTATACCCATTTTGCCAACATTGAAGATACAACTGATCATAGCTTTGCCAAGGAACAGCTTCATAAATTCAATCAGGCTTTAAAGATCGCCAAAGAATTAAAAATAAAATCGCTGGCCCATACAGCTTGTAGCGCTGCTCTGATTCTTTTTCCTGAAACCCATTTTGACTTAGTGCGATTTGGCATTAGTATGTATGGCTATTGGTCATCTCCACAAACTTTTGTTTCTTCAAGAGAAAAAAAGAACAATGTTGAATTTAAGACGGCTCTTTCGTGGAAATCGGTTATCGCCCAAATAAAGAATGTTAAAAGCGGTACGCCTGTCGGCTACGGTCTTATGGAAAAGACAAATCAAGATACAAAAATCGCCATTATCCCCGTTGGCTACTGGGATGGTTACGATCGAAAACTTTCAAGTGTCGGCAATGTATTAATTGGCGGAAAGAGATGTAAAATCATCGGCAGAATTTGTATGAATATGTTTATGGTAGACATTAATCACCTTCCAGATGTTAAAATAGAAGACGAAGTTGTTTTGATTGGACAGCAAAATGAGGAAAACATAACCGTAGAGGAGCTAGCCCAAAAAGTCGGCACTATTAATTATGAAATTATTACTCGGATTAATCCTTTAATCCCGAGAATTTACAAGTAAATAGTCACGCGTCATGTGTTACGAGTCACGAGTTTTAATATATGCCCGCGACCCGTAAACCCAAGACCCGCGACCATAAATAAATGTGGTGGATAATACTTGCTATTATTCTTGTTCCCGTGCTTTTTGTCATTTTTACTTACAATAAGCTCATCACTCTCCGTACAAGATCAGAAGAAGCGTGGTCGGACATTAAGGTCCAACTTAAAAGACGCTACGACCTCATTCCAAACCTTATTGAGACTGTCAAGGGATACGCTAAACACGAAAAAGGTCTTTTTGAAAATGTCACCAAGGCCCGCGCTGATGCCATGAAGGCCGAAGGAACTGAAGATTCACTCAAAAAGGAAAATCAACTCTCTCAAACTCTTAAATCCTTATTTGCCGTTTCAGAAAATTATCCCGAACTGAAAGCCAACACCAATTTCCTTGACCTTCAAAATGAATTATCAGATACAGAAGACAAGATTCAAGCGTCCCGCAGATTCTATAATGGCAATGTGAGAGACCTCAATATCGCCATCCAAACCTTCCCGACTAATATTATTGCAAGCACTTTCAAGTTTGCCAAAAAAGATCTTTTTGAACTCGCATCAGAGGAAGAAGGAAAAACACCTGAAGTCGACTTTTCTTCTGAAAAGTAAATCCGAAATCACAAATTCGAAATCCTAAACAAATTCAAATATTTAAATTCAAAAAAACTAAACTATTTTGTGTTAAAAGTTTAGAGTTTTAGATTTAGATATTGTTTCGAATTTCGTGCTTCGAATTTCGAGTTTATTTATTTTAATTCTATGACCTTATACACCCAAAAATCCTCAAATATTCGTAAAACATTCTTTTTAATGTTTTTCTTTACGGTTTTTGTTATTCTTATTGGCTGGATTTTTGGTCAAGCGTATGATTCTCCAGATATTCTCTATATTGCTGTTCTAATTAGCGTCTTTATGTCATTTGGTAGCTATTGGTGGTCAGATAAAATTGTTACTAAAATGGCTCACGCTAAGCCAGTAAGTCATGATGAAAATCCCGAACTCTATCACATTGTTGAAAATCTTTGTATTACCGCAGGGCTACCACAGCCAAAAATCTATCTAATCAACGAATCCCAGCCCAATGCCTTCGCAACAGGCAGAGACCCAAAACACGCAGTCGTAGCGGTCACATCCGGACTTCTTGAAAAACTCGACAGATCAGAGCTTGAAGGAGTCTTGGCTCATGAATTATCTCATATTGGCAACCGCGATATGTTTTTGATGACAGTTGCGGTAGTTTTAGCTGGTTTTATTACCATTATTTCTGACTTGTTCAGACGAGGAAGACTGTTTGGAGGAAGACGATCATCGCGCGATAATAATCAAGCACAAGCAATTATTATGATTATTGCTATTATTGCTTCGATTTTAGCTCCGTTAGCCGCAACCCTGATTCGTTTAGCGATTTCTCGCAAGCGGGAATTCTTGGCTGATTCAACCGGTGCTTTAATTACCAGATATCCCGAGGGACTTGCGAGTGCTCTTGAAAAAATCGCCAAAGACGAGAATCCTATGCCCTCTGCAAGCAATGCAACGGCACATCTCTATATCGCCAGCCCATTTCGCGGCAAACAGGCCCTCAATTGGTTAACTAAATTGTTTCAAACACATCCTCCTGTTGAAGAACGTATTCAAGCACTAAAGGGTATGAAGGTATGAACTTTTAATTTTTAATCTTGAGCGAAGCGAATGACCCATCCTCCCATAGAAGAAAGAGTAAGAAGATTAATGGAGATAAAAGTTTAATTATCGTGAATCGTTAATCGTAAATCGCTAATCGTTTTGGGATCATTACGAAAATCGAACTTCCGTAAATTAAACCAAGAAACCACAACTCGCAACCAGCGACTCGAAACTCGTAACAGGAAACCCACAACCCGAGACCCGTAACTCGCAAACTAAATCATGAATTATCCTAACCTTAAGGAAGAAAAGGCGCTTTTCAAGAAAGGTTTTAAATATATTGCCGGCATCGATGAAGTGGGTAGAGGACCTTTAGCAGGACCGGTTGTGGTAGGAATTGTTGTTTTCGATAAACAAAAATTGAAAAGATGGTTAAAATTTAACATCAAAGATTCAAAGAAATTATCATCCGCTAAGCGTATAAAAATCAAGCAAATCATTAAAGAAGAGGCGATAAAGGTTAAAACTTCACTCGTTTCAGAGAAAATAATTGATAAAATAAATATTCGCCAAGCAACCCTTCTTGCGATGAAGAAATGTTACCAAAAACTTTCGACTAAAGTCGAATTTCTCTTAATAGATGGTAAAGACACAATCAAGACATAGACATAGATCAGAAAGCAATTATTGGTGGCGATGGAAAATCAATTATCATAGCCGCAGCATCAATTGTTGCAAAAGAAACCAGAGATGATATTATGCGACACTTAGCTGGGAAATACCCGAAATACAATTTTGACCAACACAAGGGCTATGGAACAAAAAAACACTTAGAAATGATTGAAAAACACGGTCCATGTAAAATCCATAGAAAATCATTCCATCCGATTAAAAACCGTAATGTCATAAAGATATAAAGGCAGTAAAAATAACAAACTTAAAAGATGCAAAAGATTAATTTTAAAAGCGAAAAAGGGTTAAATTTAGTAGGTAATTTCTGGCAAGCTCCTTCGACAAGCTCAGGAGAAGTTCCTTCAAAAAAAGTAATTATTATGACTCATGGCCTGGCAAGCAATAAGCACGAACTTGGAAGATTCGATAAATTGGCTGAATTGCTGAATAAACAAGGTTTTAATGTTCTTAGTTTTGATTTTTCCGGTTCAGGCGAAAGCGATAACGCGATATTAAAAGTAAAAGACCAAATAGATGACCTGAAATACGCTATCAAATTGATGCGCAAAAAAGGATTAAATCAAATCGGCCTATTGGGATATAGCTTAGGAAGCTATGTGGCAGCTCAAAATTACGACGAAGATGTCAAAACAATAGTTCTTTGGGCGCCAGCGACAAAAAAATTAAGAAAGATTTATCGAGGCTATATTAAGCTCAAATTCAAACTCATTATTCACAACGTCTTAGTTTGTTTCTTGAAAAACCCCGATCTTCCTGTAAAACGCATTAAAAGAAAAATTCGTATCAATTTAAAGACAATGACTGATCTGCAGTATATAAACCAAGGTTTCTTAAAAAAAATTCACTGTCCAGTCTTGATTATTCACGGCAATAAAGATAATGTTGTGCCAGCAGAAGATTCGATTAAAGCCATGGAATATCTGCCTAAAAATTCCCAGCTTGAAATTATACAAGGAGCAAGCCATATTTTTCTCAAATTCTCTGATAAATTTATAAAACTAACGCTGGATTGGTTTTGTAAACAATTTGATGATCAATAATATCAGTCTTTTCGTTGCTTGCCCGTCCGTAGCCGATAGGCGAAGGAGGGTAAAATCCGTAAAGTTAACGTGGTGGGTTCGCATAGTGGCCGAGTGCGCGCGCTTGGAAAGCGCGTATACCGCAAGGTATCGAGGGTTCGAATCCCTCACCCACCGCCAAGTTTTACATTCAGCGAAATTGAAAGATATTGCCTCGGCGCAAAGCGCCTCGGCATGATATTTTTCCGCAATTTTGAAGGCATTTTTGAAATCCAAAAACAAAGTGCGGTCGACAATGCGGAAGTTCGAACCAATCTTTTTGAGAAAATCCCGAATCCTTTCGGGATTTTCTTGTTGAGCGTATTTTTCGGCTTGGTTGGCGTCTTTTAGAAAGGCAACGGCAAGTTCGAACCGATTATTGCTCTTTCGCCCAAAAGCGGTAATTTTTTCTTCCAAATCTTTTTTAGCGAGAATGAGCTTGTGCTTTTTGGCGGAATATTCCGCTTGCGATAAATTGCCGTCCAGTTGCAAATCAAGCAAGCGATCAAGTTTTGTTTCTATCTCCACTAGCTCCCGCCTCGCTTTTTGGGCGAAAGAGCTTTCCGCTTGGTCAATTTTCATTTTTTCATTTTCAAAATAATTGATTGAAGCATTTGCCCAAGCGGAAGACAAAGAAACTTTTTTGATTTCTTCTTTTATTTGAGAAGTGATGATTTCTTCACGGACATATTTTTGCTCACAAGGATTTTTCCGTTTGGTACACCTTAAATAGTTATGTCCTTTTTGTGTTTCGGTGGTGATGAAGCAACCACACTCTCCGCAACGGAAAAATCCTCTATACACATAAGGTTTGAGTTTTGGCGTTTTCGGTTTGCTTTTATTCATCATCACTTCTTGACATAAATCAAAAAGTTTCTTTGTGATAATCGGTTCATGCTTTCCGTCATACATTTCGCCGTTATATTCAATCATTCCGTAATAAATTTTGTTTTTGAGCATATATTGATAATTTGAGACGGAAAGCATTTTGCCTTTCTTGCCAACCAAGCCCAAGGAATTGATAATCTTTCGGATTTGAGCGAGGGGATATTCGCCAGTTGAGTACATTTCAAAAGCCCGCTTGATATACTTTGCCTTTTCCTTGTCTACAGCGATACAACGGGCGTTTTTGTCGTTCACATAGCCAAGTGGCGCCCAAGCGGGCCACATTCCATTTCGCAATTTCTGGCGAATACCCCTCTTTATGTTTTCCGAAAGATTATCCACATAATATTTTGATTGCCCAAAAGCTATGGACAACATAAATTTTCCTTGTGGTGTCGGATCAAACCAAAAAGTGGGAAATTTTAGCGTGGTAATTTTGCCAGTATCTACAAGATAGATTATTCGTCCGCCGTCTATGCTATTTCTCGCCAATCTGTCGGGGTGCCACGCTAAAATTCCTTCTGCTTCATTTTTCTCTATGCTTGCCACCATATCGTTAAAAATCTCTCTGCCCGGCTCTTTGGCGGTTTTGCTTTCCACAAATTCACGGACGATATTCAGGTTTTCTTTTTTGGCATATTCTCGCAACTCAAACATTTGCGCCTCAATACTCAAAACCTGCCTTTCGGGTTCGTCCGTGGATTTGCGGGCATAGAGAAAAATCTTTTTGGTTTGTAAATTTATGTTGTCCATATTGTTTTGGGATTAGTTTTTGGGCAATCAAAGAAAAATACGCTCAACCTTTCGCTGAAAGCGAAAGAAAAAAGATTGGTTCTGAAAACTTCGTTTTCTCTGTGCTTTCGCACAGGAACTTCCGCATTGCCGACCGCACTTTGTTTTTGGATTTCAAAAATGCCTTCAAAATTGCGGAAAAATACCATGCCGAGGCGCTTTGCGCCGAGGCTGTTTCTTACGATTTCACAAAAAGTGAAAATTGGCGGTGTTTTTTGATTGATGTTCGTACTTTTTTTGACGAAAATCCTGAAAACTAATTTGGACTCGGCGGGGCAAACTATTTTTCTGGGGGAATGGAATTGCCCCGCCTCGGCTTTCTTCCCGCCCGCAG
>Ga0247842_10003406_pt1 | contig 21480 bp, 23 predicted proteins | sample LaCruzMarch2015__3_FD_192411 | JGI IMG/M metagenome (GOLD analysis project Ga0247842, IMG submission 192411) | Freshwater microbial communities from meromictic Lake La Cruz, Castile-La Mancha, Spain - LaCruzMarch2015_19m | ecosystem: Environmental > Aquatic > Freshwater > Lake | place: Spain...
GCCGGTCTCGGCCCTGGCCCGGCTGCCCAGCCTGACGAACTCAGCGGCTATGTTGCTGCCGCAATCCCCGATGCCGATCACTACCAGCTTCATACGCACTGCCCCCGGGGAAGATTGAATAAAGGAAGCGCAGCCACGGACCTGCCCTTATGCTGCAAAGACTGATACATACCTTTGATATATACCATAACAGATAGCGAATGGTATGGCAACCGGTTTATCACCTGTAGCGCCTGACCTGGAAGCGGTAGAGTTTGACCGGCTCCGCCGGTGGTATGCCGGCCTTCTGGCGGCAGATGTCGATCTGCATATCCACGCTGTCCACGCCATCGAGATCGGGCAGCAGCAGGCCCCGCCGTCGCCCGGCCTCAACGATTACCCCGAACTTTTTGGGATCCAGTTGCGACTTATTCTCCACCGGCTCGGGCGTCGTGAGCACGTCGACGCTGTATTCCAGCTCGTCTAATTCGCCGGGCCTGACCGGACTGAAGCGCGGGTCCCTGGTGGCCGATGAGATGGAATTCTGGATGATCTCCTCCGCCACGTTGGGTTGTGTCGCCTCGAAAGTGCCTATGCAGCCGCGCAACTGGCCGTGCTTCTTGAGGGAGACGAACACGCCGGCCCGCTCCTTCATCTCGGGCACAAGCTCACCAGGCTCCACCAGCCGGCGGTCGTTGATATATCCCTCCACTGCCTTCCTGGCCAACTGCGCTAAAGGATGCATCTTCTGCTTCATCTGGCACCTCTTACCTGCCGATTACTATTCCCGCGTATCCCACCACGCTGGTGTAATCCCCCGACGTATCACCGCTGGTCTGGTATTTTACCAGCTCCGCCTTACCTGCCTTCATCTCGAGCGCCGCCGCGATCAGGCTGATGACAGGGGCATAGCCGCACATGCTGATATCGTATTTGCCGATGCGCCGCACCAGCTCTTCCACATCCAGACTGAGTATAGCTTCAATAGCCATCTTGTCCTTGGCTTTGGCGCTCTCGTGTGGCTCGTAGTGCGTCATATCGCTGCTGGCCACGATCACCGCCGCCTCTCCCCTGGATTTGAGCGTCCCGGCTATGGCCCGGCCTATCCCCTGGAAGACCTGCGGTGAAGCCTGCGCCAGTACGATGGGCACCACCTTCACATCGGGCTTGAAATATTGAAGAAAGGGCACCTGAACCTCAAGCGAGTGCTCGTAGCGGTGAGCCAGGGTGTCCTCCTCGAGCCCGGTCGAGGACGACAGAATAGCCTTTGCCAGGCCGGAGTCTATTTGCACCTCGCCCAGAGGCGTTTCCCAGCTTCCGGAGGTAGTGATGCTCAACGGTTTCCCCAATCCCCTGTGGTTCGGCCCAATGATTATAACGGTGTCCGTTAATTTTATGCTCGAGAAGACGGCGCCCGCCACGGGTCCGGAGTAGACGAATCCGGCATGGGGTGATACTACGCCGATGACCTCTTTCCTGTCCGCCTTTGCATCGGTCATCTTCCTGATCATCTCCCTCAGTTCGCCCGGCCGGCCCGGGTAGAACTGACCGGCCACGGCAGCTTGCCTGATCATTCTCTCACCCCCTTTTTAGACTGTTCCTGATATTCAGATCGGCCCCGCATACGGCGCAGCAGGACCCCTTGACCGCCTTTAAGCTTATATTGTAGCCCGTCCGCTCGATAGCCAGCGTTCCGCATTGATAACAGACCGTGTTCTCGTATGCATGACCCGGCACGTTGCCTAAATAGACGAAACGCAGGCCCGCACTGCGCCCGATATCGTACGCCTTCTCGAGCGCTGCCAGCCCGGTCGGTTGAAGGTGCGAAAGTTGTCGGTGAGGATGGAATCGGGTGATATGCCAGGGCGCAAGCTCGCCCAGAGCTTCCTTGATCCAGACAGCTATCTCCGAGAGCTGCTTTTCATCATCGTTCATCGACGGGATAAGGTTGGTCACGACCTCCACGTGCATGTTCCATTTATGCCTGGCCCGTTCCGCCACCTCCAGTATTTTACGCCAGTGCCTGACCCTGGCAAGGTCACGGTAGAGCCTGTCGGAGTAGCCCTTGACGTCAACGCGCCAGGCGTCCAGATAGGGGCCGATCATGTCCAGGGCCTCCGGCGTCATGTAGCCGTTGGTGACATACACGGTGTAAAGGCCGTTCTCATGTGCCAGCCTGGCCGAATCGAGTGTGTACTCGAACCAGATAGTTGGCTCGTTATAGGTCCAGGCCAGGCCTGCGCAGCCGTTTTTCGCGGCAGTTCTAATAGCTTCCTGTGGGATTATCTCCCGCAGCTTATGACGGGCAGAGGCCGGGTCTTCGACACAAGCTATCTCCCAGTTCTGGCAATGGATGCAGTGGAAATTGCAGCCGATGGTGCCGAAGGAGAGAACGGAGCTGCCGGGGAAGAAGTGGAAGAGGGGCTTTTTCTCGATGGGATCGGCAGCAAGCGAGGAAACCAGGCCGTAATTCAGCAACTGCAGCGATCCGCTTTCGTTGCGCCTCACCCCGCAGACACCCGATTTGCCGGGATTTATCCGGCAGCGCCACAGGCAAACGTTACAGCGCACACACCTATCGTCAAGCTTTTCATAGAGCAGGGCCTCCGCCATTGCGCTTCCTCAAGCTAATTATAGCACGGGCTGAAATTTTAACGGGAGATATTGCCAATAGCCTATATACAGGATTTTCGAATGCGGATTAAAGGGGTGGGCGAACATTCGCCCATCCCTTTAATGTAAATCTCAGATTGATCCGAGCTCAGGAAACTGCAGTTGTGGCAACAGACTTGCCTTTTCCAAGTTGTGCGAAGCTGAAGATTATCAGCATTATGCCGAACAGTACCAGGTAGAAGGCGATGACCCACAGCAGCGCCAGGGCGCCTGCCACCGGATTGGCCAGCAGGATGCAGCCCACGATGATTGAAAGTATACCGCCGGTCAAAATCCATCCCTTACCGGGCAGCGTCTTCCATTGACCGATTGCATAAATGATTTCAAACACACCTGTTATTAGAGCCCAAAATGCGATGAAATACAGCAGGAAGATGGCCGTCATTCCCGGCCAGGCAAACACCACAACCGCCGCCAGGATGCCGGCTATGCCCTCTGCAAAGACCCACCACCTATGATTGGTCTTGGGATGGGTTAAGAAGAAGACAAGGGCGAAGATACCGTCAACCAGGAAATAGGCGCCGACGAACATCACCAGAAGGATGACAGAAAAGATCGCGGGCATTACCAGCAGTATGATGCCCAGCGCCAATGCCAGTAGGCCCCGAATGAGGTTGAGCCACCAGTATTTTGCCAACATCTCCATAAGACTACCTCCTATATATTACAGGCTAAATCTACCATAGCTATGTATATTACGCAATGGCCGTTCCGGCCTGCTTGTACCACATGCGAAACACTGAACGGGCATAATACTTTGACATCGAATTCGAGCTTCTGCTAAAATTCGATACCGGGCGGACTCAGGTCTTTCCCCACACAGTAGACAGCCGGCCCGGGCATACACTTCACACCCGCAATTCCGCTGAAGCATGCGGACTTGCCGCAGGGCCGTTAAATTAAATCTCTCAAAGGAGGCCCAATGAAACTCACTCTTAGCGTAATCAAGGCGGACATCGGAGGATGGGTGGGGCACTGTAGCATGCACCCCGATCTTATGGCCGAGGGCGAGGCCTGCATGGCCAAAGCTAAAAAATCAGGTCTCCTCATAGACTATTATGTTACCCGCTGCGGCGACGACCTGCAGTTCATCATGACACACAAAAAGGGTGTAGATAACAGTAAGATACACGAGATGGCCTGGAATGCCTTCCAGAGATGCACGGCCATCGCCAAGAAATTGAAGCTGCACGGCGCGGGGCAGGACCTGCTGTCCGACGCCTTCTCGGGCAATGTCAAGGGCCAGGGCCCGGGCGTGGCCGAGATGGAGTTCAACGAGCGAGAGGCCGAGCCCGTCATCGTCTTTATGGCGGACAAGACCGCCTCCGGCGCCTGGAATCTGCCCCTTTACGAGATGTTCTGCGACCCGTTCAATACCATCGGCCTGGTTATCTCCGCCAATATGCATGCCGGCTTCAAGTTCGAGGTACACGACGTCAAGGAAAGCAAGCGCATCATGTTTAATTGCCCCGAGGAGATCTACGACATGCTGGTCTTCATCGGCGCGCCGTCGCGCTACACGGTCAAGTCAGTTTTCTCCCGCGAGACGGGCGACATAGCAGCAACCTCCTCCACGCAGAAACTGTCGCTTCTCGCCGGGCGCTATGTCGGCAAGGACGACCCTGTCTGCATTGTGAGGGCCCAGGGTATTTTCCCGGCCGTGGGCGAGGTACTGGAACCTTTCGCCCGCCCGCATATAGTGGAGGGCTGGATGCGCGGTTCACACAATGGACCTCTCACCCCGGTCTCAGTAAAGGAGTGCAACCCCACGCGTTTCGACGGCCCCCCGCGCGTCATCGCGGCCGGCTTCCAGCTTGCCGAGGGCAGGCTGGTCGGGCCGGTTGATATGTTCGACGACGTGGCTTTCAACAACGCCAGGCAGCAGGCTATGGACATGGCCGATATGCTCAGGAGGCATGGCCCATTCGAGCCTCACAGGCTGCCTTTGGACGAGATGGAATATACCACCATGCCCCAGGTCATGAAAAAGCTGGCCAAGCGGTTCGAAAAACTATAGACTATTCTATGCCCAGGCTGCTGCTGGCCACTACCAATAAAGGCAAGGCCGCCGAATACCGGGACCTGCTTAAGGGTTTTGATTTTGAGATAGTTACTCTCGACCAGGCCGGCATCAGCCGGGAAGCAGACGAAAACTGTAACACGTTTGAAGAGAACGCCCGCCACAAAGCCGCATTCTACGCGGAATTGGGCGGGCTTCTTACTTTAGCCGACGATTCGGGACTGGAGGTGGATGCTTTGGGCGGTGAACCGGGCGTGCGTTCATCCCGCTACGCCGGTGATAACGCCACTGACGCGGACAGGGTGGACTTCCTGCTCAACAAGCTCAAAGACATTCCGCAGAAAAAGCGCCAGGCCAGATTCCGCTGTGTTATAGCTGTGGCCCGGCCGGGCGGTCCGGTAGAGACGGTAGAGGGTATCTGCAACGGGTATATAGCCATGGAGCCCAGGGGCAGCAACGGCTTCGGTTACGACCCTATTTTCTATATGCCGGAGTACGGCAGAACCATCGCCGAGCTCCCTCCGGAGATCAAGAACCGCATCAGCCACCGGGGCAGGGCAGCAGCCCGGGCATGCCGCTTACTGGCAGATATATCGGCGCCCTGAATTCCCTTGTCTGAAGCTATAAGAATACCACGAGCTTCATTTGCAAACATGCATAATTTGACCTCCTTAATCAGATTGCTTTACAATCTTTATTGCAAATAATTCGCATTAGCATTAAAATGACAACAGTGAAGTTAGATAGAAAGATGCTGAAGAAGCCGGGCGGCAGGCTGACAAGCCAGCGCTCCCTGATATTCGATATCATCAGCAGGGGCGGGGGCCATTTGGACGCTGCCGAGATATATGCCAGGGCCTGGCGCAGGATGCCAGGCATAAGCCTGTCCACCATTTACAGGGCCATTGGCAAATTTAAAGAACTTGGCCTGGTGGAAGAATGCCACCTCGGCCAGGAGCACCATCACTACGAGACTCCACAGAACGGCAACCACTTCCACCTGGTATGCCTCGGCTGCGGCGCCGTCATAGAGTTTGAATATCCCCTGGTTAAGAAGGTGCGGGACGAAGTGGACAGGGCCCGTGGTTTTAAGATCGTAAACGCAGAGGTAAACCTGAGCGGCTACTGCTCTAAGTGCCGGGATTAAAAATATGGAAAACAGCTTGATTACACTCTCCCAGATGAAGGACGGCCAGCAGGCTACCGTATCCGCAGTGGAGGGCGGCCGCGGCCTGGAGGAGAAGCTTACAGCCATGGGCATACGGCCGGGAAAGCTCATCACCCGCTTCTGCTCCATGTACCTGCGCGGGCCGATCACCATCCGCGTAGATAACGTGCAGCTTTCGCTGGGCCGCGGCATCGCCGATAAAATCTTCGTGATACCGGGCGGGCTCACCGATGAAAATACTTCTTGCAGGTAATCCGGGCGCGGGTAAAAGCGTCCTTTTTACACGCCTGACAGGCTCTCTGGTAATCTCAGATAACTTCCCCGGCACTGCCATCGGCTTCTCCTCCGGGCATATGCGGGTGGCCAATGAAAGCGCAGAGGTTATAGATACCCCCGGCGTTTACTCCCTGGAAAGCTCCGGCCAGGCGGGCGAGGTAGCCCGCAAGATGCTCAGGGACGGGGACATTATAATCAATGTGGTAAACGCCACTAACCTGGAGCGTGATCTGTATCTGACGCTGGAGCTCTTGGAGGAGAGGATCCCCATAATTGTCGCCCTCAACGTTTGGGACGACGCACGACATATCGGAATCGAGATCGATTTAGCAGTCCTCGAACAGATGCTGGGCGTACCCGTCATACCCACTGTGGCCACGACGGGTGAGGGCATAAAAAACCTAGTTGAGAGCATCCCGCGTGCCGTTATGCAGGCCAACCCCACCGCTACCAGGGAGGAGCGCTGGGCGCGTATTGGCGAGATAATCGGTCAGGTTCAAAAGGTCACGCACCGCCACCATACGCTGGGCGAATCCCTGGCCGATGCCACGGTCAAACCGCTGCCCGGCACTATTATTGCCTTACTCGTCGCTATAGCTGTTTTCGCCTTTGTGGTCTACGGTGGCGAGGCGATTTTCAAATTCGTTGCCGAGCCCATTTTCAACAAGCTCTGGCTGCCCGTGGTGTCGGCCATCAGCAACATGACGGCCGGCGCAACTTTTCTGCATGATATCCTGATAGGCAGGCTGATCAACGGGCAGATCGACTTCATGCAATCCTGGGGGCTGCTGACTACGGCCCTATATGTGCCCTTTGCCCTGGTGCTGCCCTACATTATCACCTTTTACTTCGCGCTGGGATTGCTGGAGGATACAGGCTACCTGCCCCGCCTGGCGGTAATGATCGATACGGTCATGCACCGCTTCGGCATGCACGGTTACGCCATCATACCCACCATACTGGGATTCGGATGCAACGTGCCGGCCATGCTGGCCACGCGCGTGCTGGAAAGTCGCAAGGAGCGTTTCATAGCCATGACGCTGATCGCCATCGCTGTACCCTGCGCCTCGCTGCAAGCGCTGATACTGGGACTGGTGGGCCAGCACGGTATACAGTATGTTGCCATGATCTACGCCACCCTCATGGTAGTCTGGGTGATCATCGGGATCATACTTAACCAGGCGGTCAAAGGTTTTACACCCGAGCTCCTTATAGAGATACACCCCTACCGCCTAATGCCCTGGAAACTGATGATGGAGAAGCTCTGGATCAGGGTGCGCGGTTTTATCGTGGAAGCTGTCCCGATCATGATCATAGCCGTCCCCGTCATCAACCTGCTCTATATGTTCGGCCTTTTCCAGGCAATAACCGGTTTCGCAGCCCCCGTGGTAAGCGGACTGCTGGGACTGCCCGGCGAGGCCGTGGCCGCTATCTTCGTGGCCTTTTTCCGCATGGACGCCGCCATGGCGCTGCTGGCGCCGCTCGAGTTGACCGCCAAGCAGCTTGTCGTCAGCAGCGTTGTGCTGGTCATGTTCTTCCCCTGCATCGCTACCTTCACGATCATGTTCAAGGAGATGGGATTCTGGAGCCTGCTCAAGGCTTTAGGTATTATGCTTTTCTCCGGCCTTGCAGTCGGCGGGCTGCTCAACCTTCTTCCAATTTAGAATCGCCGGCAATTTCCCCTTCCACCCCTGCCAAGTGCTATTCTATAATGTCAAAGAAATAATACCTGTGTAAGGAGTACCCACATGCCAGATAAATACCGGGCTCTATTCCAACCCCTCAAGATCGGTAAACTGGAGGTCAAAAACCGCCTGTCGGTACCGCCCATGGGAAGCGGCTTCGCCGCGGACGGAGGCGGGGTCTCTGAGAGGCTGATCAAATACCACGAGGCACGCGCAAAGGGCGGCTTCGGCCTGATCGTAGTCGAGGTGACCGCGATAGACGGGGAACGTGGCCTGGGCAGCGGGCACCAACTATGTCTTAATGAGGATAGTCTGATACCCGGTTTCAGGAAGTTGGCCGATGCCGTACATAAATACGGAGCCAGGATCGCGGTCCAGCTCTATCACCCGGGCCGCTGCACTTATAATTTCTTTATCAATAACAGGCAGCCCGTAGCTCCCTCGGCGGTGCCCGACCCCATAGTAAGGCAGGTGCCACAGGCGCTCACTATCTCCGAGATAAAGGACCTGGTAGAGAAATTTGCACAGGCCGCCCGGCGGGTGAAAGAGGCGGGCTGCGACGCCGCCGAGATCCACGGAGCCCACGGCTACCTTGTCGCCGAATTCATGTCGGCCTATGCCAATAAACGCACGGATGAATATGGCGGGGGACCGGACGGCTTTCTGCGCTTCCCGCTGGAGATCGTCAGGCGGGCCAGGGAGCTGGTCGGACCGGACTTCCCCCTGCTCTTCCGCATCAGCGGCGAAGAGGCGGTGACGCTGGGCCGCACAGTTCCCGAGAGCATCGAGATGATGAAAAAACTGGTGGCAGCCGGCATAGACGCCGTGGACGTTTCCATCGGCGTTTACGAATCCGGCCATCTGACCAGCGCGCCGCCTGATATGCCCCAGGGCTTTAACGCCGGGACGTCGTTTAAATTCAAACAGGCTCTAAATGTTCCCGTGCTGGTGGCAGGCCGCATCAACGATCCTGCTGTCGCTGAAGAAATCATCGGTTCAGGGAAGGCCGACATCGTCCACATCGGCAGGCAATCGCTAACCGACCCGGACTGGCCGGCGAAAGTGCAGCAAGGCAGGGAGCAGGATATTGTCAAATGCCTGTCCTGCAACGAGGGTTGCATCGAGGGGCTTGCTATCTGGCTGAGGCCCTCAATCACCTGTGTGCAGAACCTGGCCCTGGGCAGGGAGGAAGAGTACTGCCAAGCGAAGACGTCGGCACCCAGGAAGGTACTGGTAGCGGGCGCCGGTCCGGGTGGGCTTGAAGCGGCCAGAACGGCGGCTTTGCGCGGGCACAGGGTAATTCTATATGAAAAGGAAGGCTACCTGGGTGGACAGGTCAAGCTTGCCGCCATACCGCCCTCTAAAACCATCTACCAGGAGGTGGCACACTCGCGTATACGGTCCATCAAGGAGCTGGGCGTGGATATACACTGCGGTCAGGCCCTGACGGCCGACATGGTCAGGGAGATCAGGCCGGATGTGCTGATCATTGCCACAGGGTCGGAGTCCGCCATCCCCAACATACCAGGCATTGATAATAAGAGGGTGATTAGCGCACGCAAGGCGCTGACCTCGGAAGATGTTGGTCCCTGTGTATTGGTCATCGGCGGCGGCCTGGTCGGTTGCGAGACAGCCGATTACCTGGCGGGTAAAGGTATGGTGGTGACCATTGTTGAGATGCTCAAACACACTGCACGCGACATAGGCCCGGCGGCACGCTTCTTCCTGCGCCAGCGGCTTAAGGAAAAGCAGGTGCTGATACTAACACAGTCTATGGTAAAGTGCATCGACGATGATTTCGCCGTCGTAAATACACCGGGCGGCGAACAGAGGCTCGGCCCCTTCGATACCATCGTGATGGCGACCGGAGCTGCGCCGGTCAACCAGCTGGAGGACCAGGCCAGAGGCATAGTGCCCGAGGTGCTCGTTATCGGCGACGCATGCAAGCCGGGCAAAATACTGGCCGCTGTGGAACAGGGGGCCGATGTGGCTCTAAAGCTGTGATATTGCACATCAGGCTGAAAGTGCTAAAATAATCGGTCATAAAGGAAGAGAAAGGAACAAGATTATATGGATTTCTCAGTCATCCCCAAAAGAATACAGGATGAATCGGGACGGTGGTTCATGGTGGTCAGCCAGGTTGAGGGCGGCTACATCGCCAGGGACACCGTGACCAGCGACCTGGTGTATATGAAGCATTGCGACATCGCCTGTCATGAAAATGACAGCCCCGGCGAATGATATGGCATCTTCCATCCTTTGAATTATCGGCACAAGCACTTTTAGCGGTCTTTTATCATGCCGGTTAGATTTGACACCGGGCCTTCCGGCTGATATATTTACACGGTTATTGTTTTTTCACAGGGAATAGGGAAATGAGCAATTTTTACGCAATCGTTGAAAGCGGCGGCAAACAGTTCAGGGTCCGGGCCGGCCAGGTCATCAACACCGAGCTCCTGCATGTTGAAAAAGGCAAGCAAGTGGAACTAAGCCCGGTCCTGATGATAGCCGACGGAGATGAAGTCGTCATAGGCACCCCCGAGATACAGGGCGCCAAAGTAATAGCCACCTGTCTCGAGGAAGGCAAGGCCCGCAAGATCATCGTCTTCCGCTACAAGAACAAGGTGCGCGAGCGCAGAAAGACCGGCCACCGCCAACCTTATACCAGGCTGCTGATCAAGGAGATCGTCAAGCCGGGCGGCAAAGTAACCAAAAAAGTCGCCAAGGCCAAGGCAGCCAGCGGAGGTGATAACTAATGGCTCACAAGAAAGGTGGCGGCAGCACACGTTGCGGCCGTGACAGCAAATCCAAGCGCCTGGGAGTCAAACGCTTCGGCGGTCAGACTGTAAACTCCGGCACCATAATCGTCAGGCAGCGCGGCACCAGGATACACCCCGGTACCAATGTAGGCTGCGGCAGGGACTACACACTCTTTGCCACGGTCGACGGTGTAGTCACTTTCGAGCACCATGCCAAGAACAAGAAAAGGGTCAGTGTTTACCCGGGATAGTAACAATGAAAGAGAAAATCCATCCCAAATATTTCCCCGATGCCAGCGTAACATGTTCATGCGGCAACAGCTTCACAACCGGATCCACCAGGCAGACGCTAAGGGTTGAGCTATGCAATAAATGCCATCCCTTCTTCACGGGCGAGCAGAAGATCATCGACACTGCCGGCCGCGTGGAACGCTTCAATAAGAAATACAAGCGGGAGAAAAAAACAGAGTAGCATCGCTTCGCACTACCAAAAGGGGCGGTGACATTAGCCGCCCCTTTTTATTACCAGATGAAGAAAGATAAGCCTTTTTACTATGGCGGGCAGGCACTGATGGGCGGTGTGATGATCCGTGGCCGCAACAGCGTAGCTATAGCTGTGCGAAAAATGGACGGCAACATCGACGTAAGCAACCGCCCCCTGGCCACCCTCTATAAAGGCAAATGGCGAGAGGTACCGCTGGTCAGGGGCGTGATAGCCCTCGTAGAGACCGTGGTGCTGGGCACGGGCGCCCTTATGTATTCGGCGCAGGTATCAACAGAGACGGAGCAGGAGAAGATCACGCCGGGCATGATCTGGGGCAGCGTGATCGTGGGAGTGGTGCTGGCGGTGGCGCTCTTTTTTATCCTGCCCCTGCTGGCGGCCAGGATGCTGGACCCGTTTATAGCCTCGGCTTTCCTGAGCAACGTGATCGAAGGGGTGATCCGCATCATTTTCTTTATCGTCTACCTCGCTGTCATCGGCCGCATGAAGGACATCCGCGAGATTTTTTCCTACCACGGCGCCGAGCATATGTCTGTCAATGCCTATGAGGCGGGCGCCCCGCTTGAAGTGGGCAGTGTACTGAACTACTCAACCGCCCACACACGCTGCGGCACCAGCTTTCTCCTTGTCGTCCTGGTGCTGGCCATCGCTGTCTTTGCCCTGCTGGGCCGGCCACCCCTCTGGATCAGCATAGCCTCGCGCATTCTGCTGTTGCCCGTTATAGCAGCGCTCAGCTACGAGCTAATCAAGTTCGAGGCAGGCTATAGCCACAACCGCTTCGTCCACTGGCTACTCATGCCCGGGCTATGGCTGCAGTCCATGACCACACGCCGGCCGACGGAAAGCCAGGTGGAAGTTGCCATCGCAGCTATGAGGAAAGCTCTGGAAACCGATGGCTTAACCGCCCGCCCCTGATACCATCCACCCGGCGCAGCCGTATCTGCAATTCGCACTGTTGCACATAGGTTCCTTATATACTCTGAGTACCCGTGCCTGAAAAACTGAACAATGTGCCTTGGATAGCGCACATAGTTAGTTTGACCCTCTTTTCGAGCAGGTGTTAGAATACCCAGCGGCTTTGATCTTAAAAATCCGTTTATAAATTCAGGAGGTATTACCTATGGCAGACAAATATCAGCCCCTGTTGGGGAAAGTGGCGCTGGTGACCGGGACCGGAGGGGGCATCGGCAAAGCAACGGTGCTCAAACTGGCTGAGGCCGGCGCAGACATACTGATGTGCGATAAGAAAACCGACAGCCTGCAGGGACTTGCCGATGAAGTAAAGAAAAAGGGCAGGAAAGCGGTATGGACCGGCACCGATATGGGTGTGCTGGAAGACGTCAACAAGCTGGTGGACAAGGCAAAGGGCGATTTCGGAGGGGTGGATATTCTGGTCAACTGCGCCGCAGTCAGCCCCTTCTTCGGCCCGCTGCTGCAGGCTGATGAGAAGCTCTGGGACAAGATCATGTCGGTCAACCTTAAGGGCCCCTTCTTCCTGGCGCTGGGCATCGCAAAACTGATGATCGAAAACAAAAAGCCGGGCAATATCGTCAACATCGCTTCGGCCGGCGGTATGCGGCCTGATCCCATGCTGGCCATATATGCCATCAGCAAAGCAGGCATGATCCACATGACCAGGATGTTGGCCACTGAGCTTGGCTCATACGGCATCCGCTGCAACTCGGTCTCGCCCTCTTTCATACGCACCCGCTTCTCCCAGCCGATTTGGGGGGTTCCCGAGATCCTGGACATGGCAGTCAAACAGATACCCCTGGGGCGCATCGGCGAGCCCGATGAGGTCGCCAAGGTGGTGGTTTTCCTGGCCTCCGATGACTCGAGCTATGTGAACTGCGAAAACATAGTGGTGACCGGCGGCATGTACGCAGGATAATGTAATTATAGAGGAGGTAGATATGATTTCATCGAGTGAATACCGCAAGCGTCTCAGCAAGATGAGGCGCAACATCTACAACAAAGGCAAAATGATCGACCGCGATTACAAGCACCTTCAGGGAGCGATCAACGTCCTCGCCAAAACCTACGATATCATAACCGATCCCGAATTCAAGCAGTATGAGGACCTGCTAACAGCCACTTCTCACCTGACAGGCGAGAAAATCAGCCGCTTCAATCACGTGCACCGCAGCATGCAGGACCTGTTAGCCAAGCAGCGGATGACCAGGCTCACCTCCCATCAGGTTGGCGGCTGTATCGCCCGCTGCATGGGCATCGATTCTACCAACGCCCTCTCGGTCATTACATATATGACGGACCAGAAATACGGGACCGAGTACCATAAGAGGTTCGAGAAGTGGCTGAGGGATTTCCAGACTAATGACCGCACCTCCTGCTGCGCCCAGACGGACGTCAAGGGCAACCGTCCCTGGAGGCCGCACGAGCAGAAGGACCCGGACCTATACGTCCGCGTGGTAGAAAAGAAGAGCGATGGGATAGTAGTGCGCGGGGCCAAGGTGCACAACTCCTTTGCCCCGGCTGTTGAGCAAATAAATGTCATACCCACCCGCGCCCTCACCAAGGAGGAGGGCGACTGGGCAGTGGCCTTCACCATACCCGCCGATGCTGAGGGAGTAAAGCAGATAGTCAGCATAGCCATGCCGGATGTGCCCAAGGGATACGACGGCCCGGGACCCTGGGGTGGCGCAGATTCCATGACCGTTTTTGACGACGTGTTTGTCCCCTGGGACAACGTTTTCCTCTGCGGTGAGACCGACATGGGCGGCTACCTGGCGCTGATGTTTGCGCTCTACCACCGCCACAGCTACACCGGCTGCAAGCCCGCTATGACGGACGTGCTGACCGGCGCCACCGCGCTGATGGCTGAGGTCAACGGCATTGAGAAAGAACACCACGTTAAGGAGAAGCTGGCAGAGCTCATATGCACCTCTGAGCTCTGCTATGGTACCGGCATCGCCGCTGCTATAAACGCTACGCAATCGCCATCCGGCACCTGGGTGCCCGACATCACCTACTGCAACGTCAGCCGCAGGCACGCCGGCCTCAATATTTATCACGAGTACGACATCCTCGCTGATATCGCCGGCGGCATGCCGGCTACACTCCCGCGACCGGAGGACTGGGTAAACGAGGAGACCAAGCCATTTATCGAGAAATACATGGCACGCAACCCCGATGTGAACGTACAGGACGTACTCAAGGCCTTTGCCTGGGTGCAGGGTATATCATGTTCCGAGTTGGCCGGCGTCATGCAGTACGCGGGGGTCCACGGCGGTGGATCACCCAGGATGGAGCAGATCGCCATCATGGGGGCCTACAACATGGAGAACACCAAGAATATCGCAAAGCGGTTGGCGGGCATCAAGACCGGCAAGCCCTATGCCTTTGACCGGCTGGGCAACCCGCCCGCACCCTGAACCATTTCTGTTGTTTACGAGAGCGAAATGTGCTATATTGGCTTATTCAAAGGCTGAGGAGGTATGTTCGTGTCCAATAAAAACATCTATGAAGATAGGCCGTGGCTAAAGTTCTACGCTAAGGGTGTCCCGGCCAATGTAGTTATCCCAGAAAAATCGGTAGTCCAAGTTATAGATGAAACAACCGATAAATTCAAAGACAAGACGGCTGTAATATTCTATGGACAGAAGATTAGTTATAAACAGCTAAGAGACCAGATTGACAGGTTTGCCACTGCCCTTTGCGATCTGGGTGTTAAGAAAGGGGACAAGGTAGCCCTGCTTCTTTTAAACTCGCCTCAATTTATTATCGCCTATTTCGGCGCCTTAAAGGCGGGGGCTGTTATTACTGCTATCAGCCCCGTGTATGTCAGCCCTGAAATCAAGCACCAGCTCCTTGACAGCGGTGCCAAGACAATCGTCTGCCAGGATATACTTTATGATAATGTTGAGAGGACTGGAGTTAAGTTGGACAGGGTAATACTGACCGGCATAGGGGAATACCTACCTGCATTGAAAAGGATCCTCGGCAAAAGTATGCTCCGCGCCGTATATCAAAAGATGTCAGCGCCACCATCGGAGATCTTCAAGAGAGAAGGCTTTTATCAGTTCCAGGATTTGATCAAGAAATATCCGCCAAAGCCACCCAAGATCGAGTTCGACATTAAGGAAGACCTGGTATCGCTGCCTTACACGGGCGGTACCACTGGTTTACCTAAGGCTGCCATGATAACACACTTCGATCTGGTGGCTGCGCAGCATATAGCGCAGACATTCTGGGGTGATATCGTCCAGCAGGGCAAAGAGGTGGTAATAGGATACCTGCCCTTCTATCATATCTATGGTCAGTCTGTAGTGATGACGGGTTCGATGACACAGGGTTTTACCCTGGTGATATTTACCACCCCAGACCTCGATGACATCCTTAATGCAATCGAAACCTATGGGGCTACCATATTCTATAGTGTTCCGGCCTTGTTTGAAGTTCTCAGGGACTATCATAGGACTGACAGGGTGGATTGGAAACGCCTTAAAGTGCTTGTCTCAGGCGCCGATGCCCTCCTCGAGGACACGGCCAGGGGATGGGAGAAACGTACAGGCGTTAAGATACACGAAGGCTGGGGCATGACGGAGACTACCTCGGTAGGCATCGTTAGCCCTTACGGAAGGCCGAAAATCGGTTCATTCGGCGTACCCATGTCAAGCTGTGTCGCAGCCATACTTGACCCGGAAGGTAAGAATTTTATGCCGGTGGGTGAAACCGGAGAACTTGCCTTCAAGGGTCCACAGATAGCCAAGGGATACTGGAATAAACCCGATGATACCAAACTAATGTTTGTGGAAATAGATGGTGAGACATGGGTCCGGACCGGTGACCTGGCAAGGATGGATGAGGAAGGATATTTCTATTTCTACGATAGAAAGAGGGACATGATCAAATATAAAGGCCTGGCCGTATTTGCCCGGGAGGTTGAGGAGGTTTTGACCAGCCATCCCCAGGTTAAAGAAGCCGGGGTCATCGGAGTAGCGGATCCGGACGTGGGAGAACGGGTTAAAGCCATTGTTGTACTGGAAAGCGAGGCCAGGGGAAAGCTAACAGAGGCTGATATTATTAAGTATGCGATGGAGCGGTTAGCCAACTACAAGGTTCCCAAGATCGTGGAGTTTAGAGGTGAAGTTCCCAAGACAGATGTCGGCAAAGTATCCCGCCGGGAACTGAGAGAGGAGGAGTTGTAAAATGGCAGCGTTTTTTGAGGTTGAACACCTGTGTAAGCGTTTCGGCGGGTTATTGGCGGTGAACGATGTGAGTTTTCAAATAGGCCGGGACGAGATCGTGGGGCTTATCGGCCCCAATGGCGCAGGCAAGACCACCCTCATCCGGTGCCTGCTGGGTATCCTGAAACCTGACTCCGGCACAGTAAAATTTAAGGGTGAAAATATTACCAAGCGGCGCTCCTGGGAAATTGTGCAGAGAGGCATGGTAGGGACTTTCCAGGTGGTCAAGCCCTTCAGGCACCTGCCTATTATAGCCAATGTCATGGTGGGTTGCCTTTGTCCTAGGATAAGCAAACGGGGCGAGTGGGTGAAAAGGACTGAGGTAAAAGCACGTGATGCGTTGGAGTTTGTGGGCATTGCTGATATGGCTCTCGAACCTGCCTCAATTTTGTCTCACGGCGACCTTAAACGGCTGGAGGTAGCTAGGGCAATTGCCACCGAGCCGGAATTAATGTTGCTGGATGAGCCTTTTGGCGGATTGAATCCCGCAGAAACCGAGCTTGTGGCCAGGTCAATTAAGAGGCTGCACAAAGGCGGCCGCTTTGGCAGGCTGCATAGCGAGGGGCCGGCGATGCTCATCATAGAACACAAGCTCCCCGAGTTGATGAAAATTGTGGACCGGGTGATCGTGATTAACTTCGGTGAATTTCTCGCCCAGGGCACGCCCGAGGAGATATCCAAAGACAAACGGGTGATCGAAGCCTATACCGGCAAGGAGGTGCTAATTGCTTGAGGTAAATAACATCACTGTCCGCTATGACACCGCCATGGTTTTAGACGAAGCGAGCTTGAAAGTTGAGAAGGGTGAACTGGTCGGGCTTGTCGGTCCTAACGGTGCCGGTAAGACCACACTGCTCAGATCAATTGTTGGGTTGATAAACTGGGAAAAAGAAGTCCTCAAAGGTACGAGAGACGAAGATATCACTTTTACAGGTACTGTAGAATTCGAAGGTGAACGGATTGAGAAACTGTCGGCGTCCAGCATCGCTAAAAAGGGTCTTTTACTTTGCCCTGAACGTGGCAGGCCCTTTGTGGAAATGACGGTCAAAGATAATCTGCTGGCAGGCGCTTACCTGTGTAAGGATAAAAAAGAGGTGAGCAGCAGCCTGAATAAGGTGTATGAGTTGTTCCCCAGGTTGAAAGAGCGGCAGAATCAGGTATCGGGGACATTGTCCGGCGGGGAAAGGCAAATGTTGGCCATTGGCAGAGCGTTGATGCGCCAGCCCAAATTCATGCTTGTTGATGAACCATCAAGCGGTCTCGCTCCCAGGCTCAAAGAGGACTTATTTATACGCGTTGAAAAGATTTACCGGGATCTGGGAGTTACCATACTCCTTGCTGAGCAAGACGTCAGTTTTACCTTTGCCCTTTCGGTGAGGAACTATATAATGTCCAGGGGGCATGTAATCGCTGAGGGGACGGCCAAAGAGTTGCTTAAAGACGAAACGCTGCGAAAGACCTATCTCGGTCTGTAAATTAGCTTTTAAATATCCGAGTAGTCTTCCTAATACAGGGAGGCCCCACAGGCCCTGCAGGTACGGCGCCAAGAAGCATTTGACAGTTTGCAGCGGGGGCATTCGCGTTCCAGTTTATCCCTGATCCATACAGCGACACCCTCCGGCATGAAGAGTAGAATCGCAATTACCATCGCTGAAAAAATCAAGAACCGCAGATCTGAAAACATAATCTCCGAGCCCGGCCATACGGGCACATTAAACTGCCGCAATAGCTCCATCAGGGGATACAGGACATAAACACCTACCACCGCCCCGTAAATACTGACAATGCCGCCGAAAACCGTCCATATAATTACCTGGAACGATAACGTCATGTCCAGCGTCGCAGGGCCGGCTATCCTCAAAAAGTGAGCATATAATCCACCGGCCACTCCGGCAAAAAAACCGCCTACGATAAAAGCAAACAGCTTGTACCTGATTGTGTTTATCCCAGTGGCGCGGGCTGCAATCTCGTCCTCGCGGATGGCATGCAGTATGATACCCGTTCGGACCAGGCCGCTCTTGGAATCGGTGAATTTCCACATAATGAACACCGATGCAAGCATCGCAATCAATGCAATATAGTAGTCGGACATCCTGGAGCCCGACAGGGCTGGCAGGCCCGAGATACCGTGCTCGCCTCCGGTTACATCGGGGAAGGCCTTGATAATGCCAAGCAGTATAAGCGGCATCGCTAGAGTGACCAGGGATAAATAAGGCCCCCTTAACCTGAGTGCCGGCAAACACATGAGCACCCCGGCTAAAGTGGCTGCTACAGCCCCCAGGGGTATCGTCGCCCATGGCTGTAGCCCCAGGTATTTACTCAACAGCGCTACCGTATACGCTGCCACACCGAAGAAAAATGCGTGGCCGAAACTTACCTGGCCTGTATATCCTGATACAAAGTCCCAGCTCACGGCAAAGATAACGAAAATGTTGACCAGGATAACAATAAACAGGATGTAATACTCCTGCGTGATAAGCGGAATGAAAAACAAGAGTATAAAGAATATAAGTGCTATAAACCTGCCGGGGATCGCCACGATCTCGCCCTGGAAATCCTTAAACAGCCACCTCAGCAACTAAAGTCTCTCCTCTTCGAAAACTATGCCGTACAGCCCCTCGGGCCTGAACACCAGTATTGTCACCATGACCAGCAGGGCGATGGCATAGCGTAAAAATGAACCGCCGGGAAGGTAGAATACAACGGCTACCTCCACTAACCCGATTATAAAGGCCCCGATCAGGCTTCCTTTAATGCTGCCCAGGCCACCCAGCACCACGATCGCCATGATCATCACCAGCGGGGACATCCACATATAAGGGTAGACTACCCACAGCGGCGCTACCACGATACCGGCTACCGCGGCCAGCGCTGCAGCTATGCCCATGGCTGCCAGCAGTATATTGGAAACGTTAATCCCCATAAGGTTGGCCACCTCGGTATCCTGTGCGGTGGCCCTGATGGCGATGCCCAGCTTTGTCCTGGACAGCAGCAGCCAGATCGCAAACAGCACCACCGCCACTACCGCGATCGTCAAGAGGTGCTGGTAAGATACCTTAACACCCATAACTTCAATATAGCCCGGGATGAGCGTGGGGGCTTCCCTGAAATGGGCTCCGAAAGCCAGGATCATACATTCCTGGAAAATGGTAGCCAGGGCTAGGGTAACCAGCATAACGGTCACCCCATGTTCCCTTATTCTATCGATGAACAACTTATAGCTTAAAAGCCCGATAATAATAGTGGCAACCAGGGTTATCAGTATCGCGGTGAATACATCCATGCCCAGCCTGTAGGTGGTGTAAAACATACCGTAGGCTGCCAGCATCAGGAACGAAGTGTGCGCAAGGTTCACCATGCGGGCCACGCCGAAGATCAACGAAAAGCCTACAGCCAGGAGAGCATACACTCCCCCTGTCACCAGCGCCTGAACTACAAATGCCTGAAACATAACTTATAATCGCTTGATTAAATTAAGCTGTCAGACGATAAATAAATAAAATTGATTAATTATATATTAATTTAAAATTTATGCAACCAGTCTGTTTACTATCTGCAATACTATTAAGAGGTACCCTTGATCCCTAGTCTACAGCTGATAATCCTTCCCAGTGTCTTTCCCACTTATACCTGCTGGCGGGCCTGGGCAGCCTGCTCAAGCAACCGCCCAGCCCCGCCAGCCAAAGTGATGTATTTCTTGTTCCTACAAGGGAAACATACGGTATATACTATTTGACCTTGAATTTCTCGATTGCCGCGGGCGGTAGTATGTAAGGGACAATACCCGGATAGTCGAGTTTTTCAAATCCTCCTGTCCCGATCCCTTTCGCCGGCCACACGCCCTTAAGCTGTCCATCCTGCCACTGGACGCCGATACCGGTGGTCAATCCGGGTCCGTACATAATATCGTGCGGACATGCCGGCGCCTTGGTATCGGGGCCTACGGGGTAGTACTTTATCAACCCCGCCGTTGACAGGTATTCCGATTTCTCAATCAACGGTACCAGTACTTCCGGATCGAGGCTCTGCGCCTGTTCAATTATTCCTTTCATCATAAGTATGGCATCGTAGGTAACTGCCGTATAGGAGGGGCATTGTCCGAACTGTTTCACATACTTGTCAACGAAGGGCAACGTCTTTTCAGTTATTGCAACCCCTCTGGCAAAGGTATTCATCGTCATGACATAATTGCCTTTGCCGCCGGTGGCTTCCCAGTACCCGTCTTTTTGTGCTTCGACAACTATGCCCACGATGGGTGCCGGTATCTGCATCTCACCCGCCTGCTTGCCGAAGGTCACGCCCACCGGGCCGGAGAAGGTTGCGAAGATTATGTGAGGATTGGTGGCCGCTATGGCCGTCAGCTCGGCGTTGACGTCTGTGGCCGTATCCGACGGCCTCCATACACCGGTAACCTCCATTCCCAACTTGGGAATCGTAGCCTGGGCAGTTGTAACTATGGCATCGGCCCAGGTCAGCTTCTCTGCGACTATGGCGACCCTCAGAGGCTCGGTTATGCCCAGTTGCTGCTTCATTATGGTGCCGACCATGCTCAGAAACTTGAAATCATTGGCGACCAGGTAGTACTCGTTGAAGGGAGTAGTTTTAAAGAAATACTTGTAGCGGTCATAGTTTTCAACTACCTTCGCCTGCAGAGCACGGGTGGCAGCGCCGCAGTTAAAAAAGAGCTTCTTATAGTTCATAGCGACTTCCTGCATGGGGAAAACACCCTCGGTCCTGAAGCCACCGACTATGAAATCGGGCTTATCCACTGTTATCAGCCGCTCCATGGCGGCGGCGGCATCTGTCGGGCTCAATATCTCATTGCTGTCTACCTTAATCAGTTGAATTTGATATTTCTTTCCGTTCAGGTTCACGCCGCCTGCGGCATTGATTTCATCGCGTGCCAATACGGCCCCGTTCCAATGATTTTCACCTTCCATGAATTTCATAGGCCCGATGACACCGACTTTGATAACGTCCGTTACAGGCGCGGCGCAGGCTGGTAAAATCATCGATACTAAAATAATAGTGATAAAGCATATAAACCAAAACCTTTTCATCCCAAAGACCTCCTAATACTCAATTCTCTTGAAGATTGTCATTGCCAAGCAGTCAATAACCACTGACCGCTGCCCACATACAATTAATTCACTTTACGAAAACTTCCACCTCCTGCGCCTTTCAGTTTTTATACTGCCTTTCTTTCACCAA
>Ga0247842_10003408_pt1 | contig 21473 bp, 20 predicted proteins | sample LaCruzMarch2015__3_FD_192411 | JGI IMG/M metagenome (GOLD analysis project Ga0247842, IMG submission 192411) | Freshwater microbial communities from meromictic Lake La Cruz, Castile-La Mancha, Spain - LaCruzMarch2015_19m | ecosystem: Environmental > Aquatic > Freshwater > Lake | place: Spain...
AACGGAAGCCACATTTGCCGCAATTTTCAGATAAATGTCCGTAACCGGCCAGCGGGAAAGATAAAGTGGGGTGTCTTCCGTTTCGATAAAGTAGTTAAATTCATCCACATGAACCATTGTATCGCCCATGGTTCGCGGAACCAGGTGGCTAATTTCACCTATAATAAGCTTGGCCGATGCCATGGCCTGACGTTCCACATCCACTCCGACAAAATTTGCGTAACCATTATCATCAGGCTGCGAAATCTGAATAACTGCTACATCGATGTTAATAGCACCCGTTTTAAATAACCAGGCTATCCTCGAAAACCGGCTGGGGATCAAATCTACCCTGCCCTCACTTATGGCATCCGAGGCAATCCATCCGGAGAAAAACGTCTTCAGGCGGAATTTCCGCGCGTATCTCTCATCAATAGCAATGGTATCACCAAGACTAACCAACTGAATTAATTCCAGATCCTGAAGATTCAGCTGTTTTGACGCCATCAAGTGCTTGACCAAAGTGCGCGGCTCCGCCATGCCCGTACCAAGAAATATACTCATGCCCGGTTCGATTTGTTCCAAAATATTTTCCGGAGAAACAATCTTATCTTTCCACATATTTTTTCTCTATTCGAATAATCCTTTATCGCGGCGATACCAGTAATCAGGAAAAATGCTGTACATAATTCGAGATAAGGGCCCGATATATTCTGATGTTCTTCTGTCAAACTGGCAGGCATTGATGATCATGTCCTTGATTGCGCTTTTACTGCCCGCCTCATTAAATATGCGGTTGGCACAGGAAAAAAGAGGACTGTACATATTTTTCTTTTCTAAATACCTGCAAACGTTTCTTATTGTATTAGGGCCTTCGGGAGTTCCATCAATTTTTTCCAAAACGCGCAAGTTGGTTTCGATGGGATTACCGGTATAGAGTTCATAATAATATTTCCCATAACGATAATTCTTGCTGGCCATGGATGAAACAGTTACATACAAATCTCCCACACCTGCCTGGCTGTGAAATGCCTGAAAGCCTCCGCCTAAAATGCGCGCAAGTGATCGTATTTCCACACCGGAACGCGCGAATACTGTGCCTGGGATAGAATCTCCCAGATCGAATGAATCCGCAATCCCCTTGATATTGGCCACAATATTTTTTAGAGCGCCACAAGCTTCCACACCGACAATATCAAAGTTGTAATAGGAATTTAACTCTTTTTGATTAACCTTTAACAAATCTTCCCTGATGATATTGGCAATACGTCTTTTGCCCGCAACTGTTATGCATACAGGATTACCCAATGCAAGATCCATATCGAAAAACGGACCGCCAATGGAAACAATATCATATTTATGTTTCACGCTGTATAGACTGTTACCTATCAACTGCGAGGGAGTGATCAGCTCCTTGGAAATTTCATCGGAAATTAATCCTTTTATTGGAGAGATAAGGCAGGTGTCCCCCGCTTTTTTATCAATCATTGGTTTCAGATAATTAAGCAGCTCCGGCAGGCGGTTCATAGTCACAGCCAAAACAATAAAGTCATTATTTTCTACTATATGTTCCAAATCGTTTGTGGCATAGACTTTAGGCGATAAACGGGGAACGTTTTCCATTCCACCCGTTCGAGTGGCTAAGTCTTCCGTCAGATGGATTGGATTTAAATGATCGCGATTTATTGTTTTACATACTTCGGCATCATGATAATAAATGGCCACCCGCTTGTTGTCGCGGCCAAACTTATAAGCAAAGGAAGTACCTAAACGTCCCGGCCCGATAATGGCTACTCTTGATGTATCTAAATTAGAAATTATCATCGTTTATGCTCTTTACCACAATTTTTAAGTATTATTTAGTATAATAGCCTGTTTACGAAAAAATTTAAACTAATTTTATTAACGAATTAATCTTTTTTTGTTGCATTATGCGAGAGGATTGTTTAGAAAATTAGAAGGTATTAATAAAAACAATTAAGTAATCTAACCTGGGTGATGATTTTATGGTGAAATCCGTTGTAACTCCTGAAGAAAATAAATTATTTTATGCAAACAAAGCCATCAAAGAAAAAAAGTATTTACTGGAAGGAAAGCTTACAGGTGTTTACACTTCCTACTTTGATAACGGTCAGATTATAGCCCACGTTCTTTTCTCCCGCGGCAAAAAAAACGGCGCGGCAGTAACTTATCATCGTGAAGGACAAATAAGAGAAAAAACTAATTTTATTAATGATAAAATAGATGGAAACTATACATCTTATTACGAAAACGGCCAAATACGTGAAAATGAAAACTACAAGAAAGGAAAACTGGACGGCATTTATCAAATTTACTACAAGGCTGGCCAATTAAAAACGCAGGAGTCTTTTAAAAACAATAAATTTGATGGCGAATACGTAAGCTACTACAAAAACGGTCAAATTAAAGAAAAAGGATGTTTCTTAAATGATAAATTTGACGGCGACTATATCGCCTATTACAAGAATGGACAAATTAAGGAAAAAGCCACTTACAAAAACGGCAACCTCGTCGGCAAATTTCTCGCCTTTAACGAAAATGGTTCAGCTACATCCGGGGAAAATCCTGATTATTCCGATAATGACGGTATCTGGGAAGAAAAAGATGTTGCTGATTTACTTCAGGATTTAAAGCACTTCGATCAAAAAAATAATTGAACACACTATTTTTTCAGGAGGGGACTCTTATGACGATGAAAATGCTCATTTGCGCTGATGGATCTGACAACAGCAACATCGCCCTGGAATATGGCATTTATATCGCGCCAAAATTCGACGCGACCATTGCCGGCCTTCACGTTATTGATGCGTCCCTGATTCAAGGGCCGCTGACTACAGATATTTCCGGCGCGGTTGGAATGCCGCCTTATGATGGATTTTTCGAAGCTATTGAAACATCGCTTCATGAAAAAGCTCAGTTTATTTTAAAGGATTTTCAGGAGCGCTGCCAAAAAAACGGATTTGTTGCTGAAGTTAAAGTGACTATTGGCAAAATTGATCAAATAATCAGGGAAGAAGCTCAGAGCGCGGATTTGGTTATCATGGCCAAAAAGGGAGAACACTTTCATCTCAAAGAGGGCGGGCTTCTCGGTACTGTTGCTGAATCTGTTACTCGCAACTGCGGAAAGCCGGTAATGGTCACCCCTGAAAAATTTTATGAAATAGAAAGCATGGGCATTGCCTATGACGGAAGTGAACCTGCAAAAAAAGCACTGAAATTATCTTTAGAAATTTCCGCCAAAGCCTCATGGCCGCTGACAGTTGTGATGATCACCGCAGATGCTAAAAAGGCTGATAAACTTTGCACGGAAGCAGAGGGGCTTGCGGAAAAATGCAGTGCTGATTGCGAAATGGTTGTTTTGCATGGTAAAGAATCAGAAGAGATTCTCAAGTTTATCAGGGAAGGATCAATTGAATTAATGGTTATGGGTGCCTACGGTCATAATCGTCTGCGTGAATTATTTTTGGGCAGCACGACTACTAACGTCATCCGCAAAAGCCCTGTTCCGATCCTGCTCACAAGATAATGAGACTCAGATATTGCAAGCGAAGCGCGGCGATATCTGCAAGTTGAATTATCCCTCGAGTGAAGCTCGAAGGGGTATCCGCGAAGCACAGCAGAGGGGATAATAAGTTACGCAGAAACTTTAAAATAATATTAAATTAAGGGAGATGAATTTATGACTAATGGACTAGTAGCACGTTTATTTTTGGCAGTTTTGTTTGTTATCGTGGTGGTGGGGAATTTTGCAGGCAATTCGTTTGCCGCAGACAAGGCAAAGGCATTGGAGTTATCCAAGGCTCTGGGGCAGGCCAAACTGTTCACGGGACTTACAGATAAGGAAAGAGCCGCGCTTATATCTGTGGCAACTTTGCGGCTCTGCAAAGAAGGTGAACTCATTATCGAGCAGGGGAAACCCTTGGACAGAATGTTCGTCATTCTCGAAGGTCAGGCCGAGGTTAGGGTAAATGGAATTCTCGTAACTTCACTTCCCGGGCAAGCTCTTGTCGGTGAGATCGAGTTTCTTGATAAGCTGCCCGCCAGAGCGGACGTGGTTATTCTTAAAGAAACTTATATAATTGAGTTGAATAATGCCGCGCTTACCAGTCTTATGAAGAAGCAACCCCGAATGGGCTATGTACTCATGAGTGAGATTGCCAGAATCGAAGGAGTGCGTCTTCGCGCTATGGATGTGAAATAAGGATTTACCCAATACACGGCTAGAACGGATTGATATTATATCAGGAAACTAATTAAGACAAGTGCACTGCTCACACGCTAGTGCCCTTCTTTACAATTTCTTGCAGGATGTCCATCAAATCGTATCTGGTTAAATCATATTGAAGTGGTGTGATTGTAATAAAGCCTGCGGCTAAAGCGGCAACATCATTATCCCCTGCATCACTTGCGGATGCTGAACCGGCGGAGATCCAGTAATACGTGTTTTCTCGCGGATCAACTCTTTTTTCAAAAGTCTCGATAATGTTGGTCTTGCCTTGACGGACAACACACACTCCCTTTATTTGTTCGGCAGGAAGACAGGGGATATTAACATTTATAGCACTGCTTTTAATAATCGGATTGTTAATAATCAGCCGAACCATTTTGCGCGCGAATTTGGCCGCGTATGTAAAATCAGCTTCCTTATGAGTATCAAGAGAAATAGCTATCGCCGGTATACCCAGAATTAACGCTTCTGTCGCGGCAGACACCGTTCCTGAATAAATCACATTGATGCCCGCGTTAGAGCCCCGATTAATGCCGGAAACAACCAGATCCACCGGTTTTTCCGCTAATTCCTTGATGCCTACTTTGACACAATCGGCAGGTGTGCCTAAAACGGCATAGCCCAAAAAACTGCCGTTTTTCATGGCGCTCCTCACCATCAAAGGACGAGAAATTGTTATAGCATGTCCCACAGCACTCTGTTCGGTTTCCGGCGCGACAATAAGGCATTCGGCTTCCTGAGATAATTCTTCGTAAAGAGCGCTCAGGCCTCGGGCATAAATCCCATCATCATTGGTTAGTAATATTCGCATCAATTTTATTACCCCTTATAAAACATTATACCATTTCGATTTCAAAGGATAACGAGGCGGCAAGGAGGAGGCACCGGAAGCGTATTATAAATACGCTGAGGATGCCGACGACGCAGCCAACAAAGTTAGCCAAAGAAAGCGAAGTGGTATTACTTTACCTGCTCCAGCTTACCATTCCTAACTTTCAAAATAAACGCAACTTTCTGGGACACTCTATCGGCATTAAAAGATGTAGCGCCTGTTGCTCCCTTGTAATTTTTCAATCCAGTTAAATCGGAGACGAAATCGCGGCGTGTTTTTACGTCATTTTTTTCCAAAACCTTCAAGATCATTCCGACGGAATCATAAGCCAGCGCTTCAATATATTCAGGTTCACGGCTATAGGCGGAATAATAAATATCAACAAAATTATTCGTTTCCGGATAATAGCTTGTATTACAAAAACTGTCCGCAATGAAGGCACCTTCCAGGTATTCAGAATTTTTCTTCAGCAAATCAGGAGAATTCCACAAACTTGTTCCTAAAAGGTAAAAACTCTTTACATTATAAAAAGTAAGTTGTTCTGCAATCATTTTTACGCGCAGATAGGAATCAGGAATAAATAGAGCTTCAAAATCAACGGATAATGGAGTTGGGGCTCCCAACTTTTTTTGGGGATTAAATTTATCCCCGGAGGTCGGCCTGTTGCCTGTAACTTTACCGATCTCAGCTGTAAAATCACTTTGCGTCTTACTGTAAGGAACTGTCGTCTCCACCTTGCCGCCAATTTTTTGGACTTCTTCGCGGAAAATTTTTACCATTTCCGCGCCATAACGATCCTTAGGATATAGAACAGAAAATATCGCGCAATTCAAATTATCCAGAGCATATTTTGTAAGTGCCCTGATTTGCTGCGTCGGGGTTAAAAAATGCTGAAAAACATATTGGTTTCCCTCTGTAACACCTTCTTTGGAGGTTATTAGCACCAGCGGCACTTTCCATTTTTCGGCCGCAAGCGCGGCTGTGGTTGCTTCGGGCGTACCAACCACAGCAATAATCGCCATAACATTTTCATCATTGGCCAAGCGCGCTATGGCTTCTTTTACTCCTTCCTGCTCTCCGCGGGAATCAGCAGCAATCACCTTCCACGGCGTTTTAGATGCCGGATCGAATATTCCCGCCGCAAGCAAAATCGCATCAAACGCCTTATTTCCTTCAACGCCGTAAGCTCCGGATAAAGGAAGCACACACCCTAATGTATTGCGGTCAACCTTTCCCCAAATAGGTTTGAGTGAAGGCGGTTCTTCTTTTGGCGCAGTCACTTCCGGCGGTTTAACTTCAGGTAGTTTTTCCTGCGGGAGCAGGATATTTTTTTGAGTTCTTGTATCCACGACAGGTGGAAGCTCTGCCGGCTTTTCGGGAATGGCGTATATTTTTGCGCAGCCCATAAATAGAATGACCAACAGTAAAATGGACATCCTGGTCAATATTAGGTTAATGTTCATTTTGCCTCCATAATAATTGTCAACATATAATCCCGAGCGCCTTTGGCCAAATCAGGACTTGAAAGCATTATAGAAATTTCATTATTATACTTCAGAGCTGACTGTGTGAGATTATGGCTGCCTAAAATAAGCACCTTTTCATCAATGACAATCATCTTTGTATGAGTAGTAGTGCGTGGCGAATCGAAATAGACCTTCACGCCCTTTTCTTCCAGCAGCTTCCCGGTCTGCCTATTTTGAGTATTTAGTTCATCATTAATTCTGCCAGTTGCTTCTAAGATAACTTTAACATCAACGCCTCTTTTTACCGCTTTGGCCAAATGCCCTACAATACGATCGGGATAACTGTTTTTGTGAACACCTGCTTTAAAAGAAAATATCGATATGAAGATTTCGCTTTGCGCTTCGTCAATACCCTTGATTAACGCAGGCAAGTAATCTTCATTGGTTAGAAGAATCGCCTGACATCCGGACTGCGCGGAGGGAATTGCGTTTGGCTTTTCCGCGGCAAATACCGATGATAATGGCGCAATTACACAAATTAAACCGCAGAGCGCGACAATAATATTTTTGCAAAGACTAATGGTCTCGTAAAAAGCCAATATTAGCACGTTTTTGTCATTCCCGCGCAGGCGGGAATCCAGTAATTTAATCATGTTATGGATTCCCGCCTGCGCGGGAATGACAGCTTGGGGACTTTTACGAGTTGATCAAGATTAAGGCTTCTCATAATTCCTCTGCATTTATTCTATAATATTTTTCCGCTTCGGTCGAGACAAAAAAAGCCCGAAACCATATCTATGATTTCGGGCTTTAAAAATCAATTTGCTATTTTACTTCTTCAAAATCGGCATCTACTACATCCTCATCCTTTTTACCTGAAGCCTGCCCCGCCGCACCCGGCCCAGCTCCGGCATCCGGTCCACCGGGATCACCCTGCCCGCCTTGGGGACCGGCTGTTTTGGCATACATTGCCTCCGCCAATTTATGCGAAAGATTCATTAACTCTTCCTGAGCTTTCTTAATGGCTTCAACATCGTCGCCTTCCAGAGATTTTTTCACTGCGCTGATTGCTTCTTCAATTTTGGTTTTCTCTGCGGCATCAACTTTATCTCCAAATTCTTTAATATTTTTTTCCACGCCGTAAACCAGAGAATCTGCGGAATTTCTTGTTTCAATCAACTCTTTGCGCTTTTTGTCTTCTTCCGCGTGCGCTTCCGCGTCGCGAACCAGCTTTTGTATTTCGGCCTCGCTCAAACCACTGGAAGCTGTAATTTTAATACTCTGCTCCTTGCCGGTACCAAGATCCTTGGCGCCAACATGAACGATACCGTTGGCATCAATATCAAAGGTAACTTCAATCTGCGGCACACCTCGCGGAGCCGGCGGAATGCCCACCAGTTCAAAGCGGCCTAATGTTCTGTTATCACCTGCCATCTGGCGCTCACCCTGAAGAACATGAATGCTTACTGCCGGTTGATTATCGGCTGCCGTAGAGAAAGTCTGACTTTTCTTACTGGGAATTGTCGTGTTTTTCTCAATGAGTCTGGTCATGACTCCGCCTAAAGTTTCAATGCCTAAAGACAGAGGCGTGACATCCAGAAGCAACACATCTTTCACATCTCCGGCTAGAACTCCGCCCTGAATGGCGGCGCCGATAGCCACAACTTCATCCGGATTTACGCCCTTGTGCGGCTCTTTACCGAATATTTCTTTCACCTTCTGCTGGACGCGCGGCATTCTAGTCATACCCCCTACCAAAACAACCTCATCAATATCTTTAGTGCTTAAATTGGCATCTTTAATCGCAGTCTGGCAGGGACCAACTACTTTATTGATTAACTCTTCCACCAAAGATTCCAGTTTGGCCCGCGAGAGCTTGATATTCATGTGCTTGGGACCGGAAGCGTCAGCTGTGACAAACGGCAGATTGATATCAGTTTCCAGCGCGGTGGAAAGTTCCATTTTTGCTTTTTCCGCTGCTTCTTTGAGTCGCTGCAGAGCCATTTTGTCGCTGCGCAGATCAATTCCCTGATCTTTCTTGAATTCAGCGACCAGATAATCCATTACGCGCTGATCAAAATCCTCACCGCCCAGATGCGTATCACCATTGGTGGATTTCACCTCAAAGACACCGTCGCCTAATTCCAGAATTGATATATCAAATGTTCCGCCTCCTAAATCAAAAACGGCAATCTTTTCCTCCTTTTTCTTATCCAAACCATAAGCAAGGGCCGCCGCCGTGGGTTCATTAATGATACGCAATACATTCAGGCCGGCAATCTTGCCCGCGTCTTTTGTTGCCTGCCTTTGTGAATCATTAAAATAAGCGGGAACAGTAATAACAGCGTCTGTTACTTTTTCTCCTAAATAGTCTTCAGCTGTTTGTTTCATCTTGGTTAAAATCATCGCCGATATTTCTGCCGGCGAGTAATTCTTACCCCGCGCAGTAACCTGTGCGTCGTTATTGGATGCTTCTGTTATTTTATAAGGAATAATTTTTATGTCGTACTGAACTTCTTTAGAATTAAATTTTCTACCGATGAGTCTTTTGACAGCATAAATTGTATTTTCCGAGTTTGTTATGGCTTGCCTTTTTGCAACCTGACCTACCAACCTCTCACCACTTTCCGTGATGGCCACAATAGAAGGCGTCGTGCGATTGCCTTCCTGATTGGATATAACAGTAGGGTCGCCCCCTTCCATTATAGCAACGCAAGAATTTGTTGTTCCTAAATCAATTCCAATAATTTTCCCCATTTTACTCCTCCTTATTTTCCATTGTCTGCTTTTTATTCACACACATTATTTTCTTTATTCATCTTTTTACATATACAAACCTTTGATGGCCTCAAAAGCCTGCCATTTAATAAATAACCTTTTTCGACTTCATTAACTATCTTGTTTTCAGCATGTTCTTCACTTTCAACCTGCATCATTGCTTCGTGAAAGTTAGGATCAAAATTCAGACCGACACTGTCTATTTTCTCCACACCATGTTTTTTAAGGCAACTTAAGAGCTGTTCCTGAATCAACCTTATGCCTTCCTTGAAAGCTTGGACATCGGAACTGTCCGCATGATCTAGAGCCCGATCCAGGCTGTCCACAAATGGCAAAATGTCTTTTATAATTTCTTCTTTGCCATATTTAATTATATCGGCTTTTTCTCTAATTGACCGCTTTTTATAATTTTCCAAATCCGCGACAGCGCGAAGATACTTGTCGTAATTGACTGATGCTTCTTTTTCCCTCAGCTCTGCGTTCTTGACAGGAACTTCTTTATCGCAATCTTCGTCGAAAGAGGCAACAGTCGCCGGCCCTTGCTCATCAATTTCTTCTTTTAGCTCTTTATGTTCTTTATGCTCTTTCTTTACTGTTTTCACTATGACCTCAGAAAAATTTGATTATTTTAAATCCGGCTTCTGGAAAAGCTTGATATCGACCAGATCACAGATGGCATGCCCTGCTGTAATATGCACTTCTTGAATGCGCGCTGTAACTGATGAAGAAACATTAATTGATAAATCAGCGATCTTCGCGATCTGCCCTCCATCCTTACCGGTAAAAGCTACCGTAACCAATCCCATTTTTTGGGCTACTTCCAGTGCCTTTAAAACATTGGCGGAATTACCACTGGTACTAATGCCCCAGGCAATGTCACCCGGCTGTCCTATTGCCCTAATTTGCTTGCTGAATATTTCGGAAAAATCATAATCATTACCGATACTCGTAATGACTGATGTATCGGTAGTCAAGGCTATGGCCGGAAGAGGCGGTCTTTCAATCACAAACCTGTTTATAAATTCGGCCGCAAGATGCTGCGCGTCGGCAGCCGAACCACCATTACCAAAAATCAAAATCTTGCTTCCTGCTTTGAGCGCGGCGGTTACCGCCTCGACAATATTAACAAGCTTACTGAGATTTTCATTAACGAAAGCTTCCTTGACACGGATACTTTCCTTAAAGATTTTTATTATGTGATCTTCCATGCTTACCCACCCATAACTCTTTTTGAATATCCTTCTCAAAATCGTGGCTAATATATTTACGGGCATACCCTCTGTCAAGGGCAGGCAACGGAATTTTCGCCGCTTTTTACAGATGGCACTTATTTAGTCTCTCGATCACAACTATCCCTAATTCCAACTATTCCTTGACAAAAAAAAATAGCCACCCTATACTTTGATTTATTGAATTCAATCACATATAAATTTAAAAAGGGAGGGTTACGGTTATGGCGATTTTTGAATATGGTGAGTATAAGAACGTGTATGAAGCCCCGGATAATTTGGTGGAGATCTTTGAAAATAGTGCCACTAAATACGCGAACAACCTGTTAATGGGTGAAAAAGACAGCGCAGGGGTTTATCAATGGGTAACCTACAGTCAAATCGCAACTCGTGTGAATAATTTGCGGGCAGGATTGTCAGCTATTGGGGTTAAACATGGAGACAAAGTAGGGATTATAGCAAATAATCGGAAGGAATGGTTGATAGGCGAGATGGCCACCCAGGGTTTAGGCGCTGCGTACGTGCCGATGTATGAAAAAGAATTGGTGACGATGTGGAAGTATATTGTGAAGGATGCCGAAGTCAAGGTTTTGCTTGTATCAAAACCTGAAGTGTTAGAAAAAGTGAAAAATTTCCCCGGCGAGATCCCCACTTTAAAGCAAATTGTTCTGATTGACGGTTCAGGGGAAAACTCCATGGCAGCATTAGAGAAAAAAGGGGCAGCTAAACCTGTAGCGGCTATTCGTCCAAAACCAACAGATGTTGCAGTGTTAATATATACTTCAGGCACTACAGGTGAACCCAAAGGCGTTCTTCTTTCTCATGGAAATCTGGCGGAAAATGTCAAAGCAGGCCTAGCCTGGTTTTTAAACTTAACAGAAAAAAGCCGTTGCATCTCAATGCTGCCATGGGCGCACTCTTTCGGGATTACGGCCGATTTACATGCTTTCATTTTGAGAGGCGGTTCCATTGGAATTATGGGGTCGGTCGAGACTCTAATTGAGGATTTGCCCAAAATTCAACCCACTTTCATGATCACCGTGCCCAGGATTTTCAATAAAGTCTATAATGGTGTTTGGGCTAAAATGAGAGAAGCAGGAGGGTTAAAATTAAAGCTCTTTGAAGCTGCTTTGGCTGCGGCGAAACTCAAACGGGAAACAGGCAAAGTGAGTTTGAAATACAAAATCCTGGATGCAATAGTCTTAAAAAAGATTAGGGAGCGCTTTGGCGGACGCCTGGACAACGCGGTCACAGGCTCTGCCCCCATGAACGTGGAAATTGCCAAATTCTTTATTGATGTGGGCATCCCAACCTATGATGCCTATGGCTTGAGCGAAACATCACCGGCCATTACCATTAACTCACCTTTGATGGGGAATCGCTTAGGATCGGTCGGCAAACCGATTAATAAAACCAAAGTCGTGATTGATCGGTCACGAACAGGTGATGCAGGCGACGATGGAGAGATTATTTGTTTTGGGCCGCAGTGCATGATCGGGTACCATAACAAACCGGAAAAAACCAAAGAAGTAATTGTAGAAATGAACGGAATGCGAGGGGTACGCACAGGGGACCGTGGACGCCTGGATGATGATGGCTTTTTATTCATCACCGGCCGATTCAAAGAAGAATATAAACTTGCCAATGGTAAATATATCCATCCGGATACCATTGAACTGGAAATGAAGGTATTGCCTTGGGTTTTAAACGTAGTGATCACCGGAGCCGGGCATGACTACAATGTGGGATTAATTGTGCCCGATATGAAATTATTACAAAATTTAGCCACCGAGCTGAATTTGTCAGTCGAGCCGAAAGATCTTTTCGGTCCTGCTAATCCAGCGGGCCAGAATTTCAGGAATTTGTTAACCGCTGAGGTCCAAAACCACCTCAAAAAAACAATTGGATCTTACGAAATTCCCAAAAAATTTGCGTTTATCCTGGAAGATTTTACACTGGATAACGGTATGCTCACCCAGACCATGAAACTCAAACGTCAGGTGGTCATGGAAAAATACGGGGACATCTTGGAAAATCTCTACAAAGAATAATTTCTTCTCCGGTAGTCACCCCGGCAAAGCCGGGGTGACTACCGGAGTTTGGCAATTCCGAAAATACGCATTTAAGAAGATATAAAGATGCCCTTAATATGGGCAAAAGGAGATAAGAAAAATGCAGGGAAATGATGCAGATAAGGCAAAAGAGGCCTTCCAGAACATGATAAGAAAAATCCCGACAAGAGTGATGGTGATTACTGGTGTGATCTTTTTTGTTTTAATTTTCTTCAGGCCATGGGTACAGGTTGGCGCGGGACAAAGAGGCATCGTTCTTGATTTCGGCGCGGTACAAAAGAAAGTGTTGGACGAAGGTCTGCATCTTCGGATACCTGTTATGCAGGAAATCGTGCTGATGGATGTAAAGGTTCAGAAGGCCGAGACGGACGCAGCGGCAGCTTCCGCGGATCTTCAGGATGTTACTTCCCGGGTGGCCTTAAATTATCACATCGTTCCGGATCAGGCTAATGTTGTATATCAAAAGATAGGCGTTCATTTCAAGGAGCGCATTATTGACCCTGCCATTCTGGAGGTCGTCAAGGCCGTAACTGCCAAATACACGGCAGAGGAGCTTATAACCAAAAGACCGGCCGTCAGTGAGGCGATGAGGCGTAATCTGATGGATAGACTGATCGTGAACAATATTGCAGTTGACGCCTTTTCCATTGTGACCTTCAGTTTTTCAAAGGTATTCACCGAGGCCATCGAATCCAAACAGACAGCAGAGCAGCTGGCGTTAAAAGCAAAAAGGGATCTCGACAGGATCAAGATCGAAGCAGAACAAAAGATCACTACGGCGAGAGCGGAAGCAGAATCGCTCAGATTACAGAGAGCAAATATTTCGCCGGACTTGATAGAACTACGAAAAATTGAAGCCAATATGAAAGCCATCGAAAAATGGAACGGAATACTTCCCCAGGTAACAGGCGGAGGAGCCATACCCATGATTGGTTTGGGCGATGCGCCAAAAAAACTTAAGCCATAAAGAGACTGCCACTCTTTATTCGTGATACCGCGAAGCGGAGAATACCGAGCAGCTTACTGCTGCTTTTAATTATTAATAACCTTGATGTTTGGAGGTAGGCCTACAACCGGCAGGTTGATAAATTTTAGAATTGATGGTTGAAACTTCTGAAAATACACGCCGCCATTGCGGGGATCCGATGATGGCAACTCCAGCGTCAGAGTAAAAATGTTGCGTTCATGACCGGCATAGTTGCCGAGTGATCCGGGATAATAGCCAAATTTTTTAAAAGGATGATTTGCCTCCTTAGATATTTTTTCCATCCATTGTTCAAAGGAATTCAAATCTGATGATGGCCCGTCATAATCAAAAAAATTAAGCGGAGAATGTGCCGACAATATTTTCTGCGGCTGAAATCTTTTGATTAAAGCTAACTGAAACAAAGTTTCCTGCTCTGATGCCGATTTTGCCCCCGGGTAGTAGCGCTTGTTTTTCTTACCCCTGGCAATCCATAGACGAATCGCGTCTTTCTGCCAATCCTTTGTTGGGAAGTTTCTGTTGATATCAACGCCACCGGCATTGACCCGAGTTGGCGCGGCAGATAAGAAACTGTCGGGATTGACAAGGGGCGCGATAACAATGCACTTATCTTTGAACATAACCGGATTTTCCTTAACATAGTGGGCAAGCTTGAGCATGAGATAGACAGTGGGCAATTCATCACCGTGCACGCCGCCTAGAAACAAAACGCAGTTTCCGGTAGTATTACCGAAATAAGCAAACATAAGTGGATGTTTGTATTTTGTTGTCCTGTGGTATTCCCATGATATTGCAGCCGGCTTGATGTCTGTCCACCCGTAACGAGAACATTGCCCATCCAAGACACTTATGTATTTTTTAAAGTCACTCGATGAAGAATCGTAAGAAAATAAAGGGGACGGGGAAAAAAGACAAACCAGCAGGAAAAGAAATAATGACAAAGTAAGCCACAGTCTCTTTGCCGGAATAACTAGTGTGTTTTTCTTATTCATCGTTGCAAGAGGTTCCCCGTTTATTTAATATGCTGCCGCAATCTTTTTACGGCAGATTCCTTACCAAGCACAGCAAATACCCGATCAAGTTCCGGCCCGTGAACAACACCAGTTAGAGCCGCCCGAATAGGCATATATAATTCTTTGCCTTTAACTCCTACTTTTTCTTTGACGTGTTTTATCGCGGTGGCATACAAATCCTTAGGCAGACATTGCACAGATTCCAGACATTCGCTAAAAGCTTGAACAACTTTACGTGCATTTTCTCCTACAAGAATTTCCTTGGCGGCATCCGTCAACTCATATTTATCATCAAAAAAGAAACGAATATGGCCACCAATATCTGTAAGTTTTATTAAATCATTTTTAACTGTATCAATTACATTTCTCAACCACTGGGCACCCAGCGTGTTTTTTTGATAACCTGCCTGCTTTAAAAAGGGAAGTAACCGCTTTGTTAAATCTTCTGTATCGCAATTTCGAATATACATGGCATTGAGCCAGTGGAGTTTTTCTTCATCAAATATCGCCCCGCTTTTGGAAGCGCGCGTAAGCGTAAAGTCCGCAATCATTTCGTTGCAAGACAAAATTTCCCGGCCATCTGTAAAAGAGCTGCCAAGCAACCCCAGATAATTCAGCAGCGCTTCAGGCAAAATCCCCTGCTTACGAAATTCGCCTACGGATACGGAACCGTGACGCTTGCTGAGTTTGGCTCTGTCTTTGCCCAGAATTAATGAGTGATGCGCGAAAGTGGGAGGTGCAAACCCGAAAGCCCGATAAAGCATAATTTGCAGGGCGGTATTGGAAAGGTGATCCTCCCCACGAATGACATGGGTTATCGCCATGAGATGATCATCAATGACCACAGCAAAATTATAGGCGGGCATACCATTGGAACGAACGATGATGAAATCGCCAATTGCTTCACCTTCAAATTTCATGGCTCCACGGATTAAATCATCAAATTCAATAGTAAGCTGAGGCACTTTAAAACGATAGGAATGTTTTCTGCCCTGGACTTCTCTGGAGTTGCGCTCGGCGGTTGTCAGGTTGCGGCACTTGCCCATATAGCGAGGCATTCGCTTGCTCAAAATCAGCGATTGACGCTCATCTTCGAGTTCTTCTTCGGTACAATAGCAGGGATAAACCAGATCTGCAGCCACAAGCTTTTTCAGATATTCATCATAAATATTAAGGCGTTCACTTTGTTTGTACGGGCCGTACGCTCCTTCTTTTTGCGGCCCTTCATCCCAATCCATACCCAACCATTTTAGATCATCAATCAGATTCACCTGATAGGAAAGCGCGCTGCGGGATTCGTCCGTATCTTCAATGCGCAGAATAAAATCTCCGCCAAAGTGACGGGCAAACATCCAGTTAAACAATGCCGTGCGGGCGTTACCCACATGGAGCTCTCCGGTTGGCGACGGCGCAAATCTGACTCTAGGCTTTGGAAACATTTGCTTTCCTTTCTGTTACGCAAGCAGTAGCAAATACGGCGACGCCTTCGTTTCTGCCAGTAAAACCCATGCCCTCATTGGTTTTGGCTTTGATGTTCACAGCTGTTTCCGGAATTTCCAGCGTCCGCGCGATATTGTTTACCATAGCCTCGGCGTATGGAGCAAGCTTTGGATTTTCCATAACGACAGTGGCATCAATATTGTTGATCCAGAATCCTTTTCCTTCAATAATTTTCTTTACCTGCTGAAGAATTATAATGCTGGAAATGTCTTTATAGGCCTGATCGCTATCGGGAAAATGTCTTCCAATATCGCCGCATCCTGAGGCTCCCAAAAGCGCGTCGCAAATAGCATGTATGAGCGCGTCGGCATCGGAGTGCCCTTTCAGACCGCGATCAAAAGCTATTTCCACACCGCCAAGGATGAGCTTTCTGCCTGCGACAAATCTGTGGCTATCGTAACCAATACCGCTGCGAGTATTTCCTTGCGTTCCCGCCTTGTTTTTTATAAACGCTTCCGCGACAATCAGGTCATCCGGAGTGGTAATTTTAATGTTTTCATAAGAACCGGCAATCATTTTAACTTTTACGCCAATTCTCTCGACTAAAGACGCATCATCAGTCCCGTAAAATTTATCGCTTACGGCAGCGGCATAGGCCTTCTGCAAAACATCAAAGGCGAATGCCTGCGGAGTTTGCGTTAACCATAAATTATTTCGCGGTAGTGTCGCTTCTACCATGCCACTCTCCGCGGTTTGTTTTACTGTATCTTTAAACTTCACACCAATTGATGATGCGCCACCATTTTTCGCGGCAGCAACAACCTTACTTATCATTTCGGAGGTTAGCAGAGGGCGAACGCCATCATGTATTATCACCACATCGCAAATACCTGCAATTGCGTAAAGACCGATTCTTACCGAATCCTGACGCTCTTTACCTCCGGCAACAATAGCAATCACCTTTGTCAAACCATATTTATCTACCAACTGCTTTCGAGCGGAGATCAAATCTTCCTGGGGTACAACCAAAATGATTTCGTCAATGATTTTTGATTGTTGAAATATCTTGAGGGTGCGCGCAAGCACGGGGACACCATCCAATAGCAAGTATTGTTTGGCTATGGGCGATCCCAATCTGCGCCCTGCACCACCGGCTGGAATTATGGCCACTGTTTTCATACCAATTCGCTTTCTTCGACTAACTTTGTTGGCTGCGTCGTCGGCTTCCTTAACGTATGTAAAATACGTTTCGTCGCATCCTCCTTGCCGTCGCGTTATCCTTTGAAAGCGAAATGGTATCATTTCCTAAAAAACATAAGCCCGGAAAATAATCTTCCCGGGCTTATTAGTGAAAGGTATTTCTTTCCATCCTCAAAAGATAACGCCTGTATTAATTTATGCTTCTTTATTTTGCTGATTTTTCTTCTCTGCCATTTCTTTCAATTCCGTAAAAATCATCCTGCCGGCAGTTGTCTGCAAGACGCTGGTGACGACCACTTCCACATTCATGTTCAGCATTTTCTGAGCGTGATCTACGATAATCATCGTCCCATCATCCAAATAACCGACACCCTGCCCTAATTCCTTGCCTTCCCGAATAATTTTTACCGTCATTTGCTCACCCGGCAACACAACCGGTTTCATGGCATTAGCCAACTCATTAATATTCAAAACTCGAACACCTTGCAATTCGGCTACCTTATTTAAGTTATAGTCGTTAGTCAGAAGTTTTGCATTGATTTTATTAGCCAGTGCCACAAGCTTGCCATCAACTCCTTTGATCTTAGTGAAATCCTGTTCGACAATATCAATGTGAATAGCTGAACTCTTTTGCATCCGGTTGAGAATATCAAGCCCCCGTCTCCCTCTTGACCTTTTCATCGAATCGGACGAATCGGCAACAGATTGCAACTCAGTTAATACAAACCGGGGAACGATTAATTCTCCCTCTATAAAACCGCTGTCACAAATATCCGCGATTCTCCCATCGATAATTACGCTGGTATCCAGAATGCGAAGGTCCGATGGCGCCTTGTAGTCACCACCACGAAAACTAAACTCCTCAACTTTTTTTGAACCTAAAGTAAGACCAAGGTAACCCAATATGCCTGTTAAAAGAAGATAAATCCAAGGCACTACCTGCTGATTTTCTCCGATGTTGCTGACCATGTTCAAACCGTAACCAAGGATTAAAGCGATCAGCAATCCAACTACCATTCCGGATACACCACCTAGAATGATTTTTAAGGAAAGCTTACGAATATCCTTTTCAACCTTTATCACCAACAGCGCGACGCATAAACCTATAATAAAGCCGGCAATTGATTCATAATACAAATATGGACTTTCTGACGCTGAATAAAAGGCGATAAAGTAACCACTTATCGAACAAGCCAAAATTAAAATAATTCTAATGATCAATTATCTCACCTCCTTCCCGCTAATATTATTTGAATTGTATAGTGATAGTTATTGCACGGTAAAAATCATCTGCAAATCATGTTCTACCTTGGCTTCCTGCGCGTTGGTAGCCACAGATATTTCCTTAACCAGCAAATTTTTAGCCGTGTCCATCATTTTTCTTTCGCCAAAGGAAAGGTTCTTGTCGCTCTTCAAAATGAACAAATCCCTCAAAACGCTGGCAATTTCAAAAACAGAACCTGTCTTTATTTTTTCCAGATACTCCCTATAGCGCTTATTCCAAGTCTGCTTATCTATTGTTACGTCTTTATTTCGCAATATCTCATATACTCGGGGTATTTCCTTCTCTAATATTACTTCTCGCAGCCCAACAGCCTTCGCGCTTGTCATCGGAATCATTATCTTCATGCCATTGCCCATGATCTTCATGACATAAAATGGTTGCTTTTTACCCATTACGTCCCTGCTTTCAATAGCTTCAATGACACCGACCCCTTGGGCCGGATACACTGCCAAATCCCCTACTTTAAACATTTTAAGCGCCCCTTCCTTTCAGTACGAACAAAACATACTAACATCATTTGATATTTTAGTCAATGATTAATGATTTACCGAATTAGGGTAGAAAAAATAGAGGATTGCGCGCTTTACCATGCGATCGGATCTCAAAATTAATGTAGGTATTGCCCGCTTCGTCTCTTTGTCCTACCAAGGCGACAGTCTCCCCTTTTTTAACATTCTGGTCTATCTTGACGTATCTTTTCTTCAGGTGTGTGTACACAGTAGCAAATTCTTTTTCATGGCGAATAATGATAGTTTCACCATAATCTTTTAATGCCGATGAGAAGATAACAGTTCCTGAAGCCGCGGCTTTTACCTTTGTTCCCGCTACTGACTCGATTTTAATCCAGTTATGGTAAGTTTTGTTAGGTTGAATTCCGAAACGTGTTTTCACCCTGCCTTGTACCGGCCAGCTAAATATTCCTTTTTCCCGCTGAAGTATTTCTTTTTCCTGGGCAGGCGGTTTTACTTTGGGTTTAGGCTTAATTTCTGCGTCTTTGCCTTTTTGCGCCGGAATTGTTTTTTTTGACACAGGCTCTTCAGCAGGCAAAACTTTTGTTGCAGGTTTCTTCTCTATGGATTTATTTGCGCTATCCGGACTATCTGCTACAGCGGGCAAGCTATCCTGAGCATCCATGTTTTTTGGATGAGTCATTACATCATCAATTACCTGCTTTGCGTCAGGTATGAAAATTATGGTATCTTCTTTAACCAAGGCGGGATCTTCGATATTGTTGATCTCGACAAGATCTTGAAATTTTATATTATAAGCACGTGCAATGCTCCAGACGGTTTCACCTTTTTTTACCCGATGATAAACACCCTTTGCCTGTGTATTTTGCACCTGGGATACCGAACAGGAAATAGTTAACTGCATAAAAAATAAAATACAAAAAAAGCAAACTGATATTTTAACCAAACTGACAACTAAGCAAGCTTGCGGCAAATTTGTGTTTGGTTTTATTCCTTCCATCCGCTCTCCCCAATCAGGCTGACAAACCGACACCCGCCCAGATCTTCCGTTTTCATCTGAGACAGGTCTTCCGTGATACGCGTCAATTTATACAATGTTTGAACATCGCGGCTTCCGACAGGAGCAACTAATATTCCACCTACAACAAGCTGTTCGACTAAATATTGAGGGATTTTTGGCGCGGCAGCTGTAGTGATAATGGCATCAAACGGAGCTTCTTCTTTCCATCCGTAAGAACCGTCGCCCACTCTTATGGCCACGTTATAATAATTGAGCTGATCAAGAATTTTCCGCGCACGGGTTGCAAGAGAAGCGATACGTTCAATGGAAAATACACGATCCGCCAGATGTGCTAAAATTGCCGTTTGATAGCCGGAACCGGTGCCGATCTCTAAAATCCTTTCTTTCCCTTTTAGCTCCAGGGCTTCCGTCATGAGAGCTACTATATAGGGCTGAGATATTGTTTGTTTCTCTCCGATGGGCAGAGGATTATCGCTATGGGCTTGATCAATCAGTCCTTCATCAACAAAAAGATGCCGTGGAATTGTTTCCATCGCTTTTAATACACGGGTATTAGAAATCGAGCGCGCTTTAATTTGCGTCTCTACCATCCGTGCTCTTTGTTTTTTGTATCTATCCATCAAATCGCCTTTATTTTTTTCATAATCGCCGGAATCCGGTAAATTTCCTTAATCACTTCGTGCCGCCGTAATCCCAGAGCTTCCCTCGTTACAATCAGATAATAATACTTAAGTTGAGCATCCTGGCATAGATCGTTGTATTGATCAACATCCAGGTTTATTTCTTCATGTAACAATTTTTGTTTTCCCAATATCTCGCGATCATGCACTTTCGTTCTATACGACTTTAGCAGTGACATTTTTGTTTCTATTTCCTGCGCCAGTGACATCAACCGGTCAATAGCATCTTCCACAGCAATCCCGGCACGACCTAATACCGCCGCTCTTTCCCGCAATAATTCTTCACATAAATTTTCATGTTGGTTTTCTTTTATTGTCTGGATTGATGGCATAAACCTTTTCCCTGAATTAAAATGACTCGTTTATCTATCATTTAAATGCTTAATTTTCAATCTAAAAACGCCTTCTTGACTGCTCATCAAAATTCCTCCTTTACTCTTTTCCATTATTTAGTTAGACATTTTCAATGGAAACAAAAATCAATCAAACCTCGATAGTTCTTGTTTGCGGTGATCTAACAAAGGAAACAACCGATGCCATAGTCAATGCCGCAAATGAACATTTAGCCGGTGGTGGTGGTGTTGACGGAGCAATCCACAGCGCAGGCGGTCCAGCCATTATGGCCGAATGCCGCCGGATTGGAGGTTGCCCCACGGGTCAGGCGGTAATTACAACAGCAGGCAAACTGGCAGCAAAATATGTAATCCACACCGTTGGACCAATATATTCTGGGGGAAGTAACGGGGAAGCAGACCTTCTGCAAAACGCCTACAG
>Ga0247842_10003409_pt1 | contig 21464 bp, 20 predicted proteins | sample LaCruzMarch2015__3_FD_192411 | JGI IMG/M metagenome (GOLD analysis project Ga0247842, IMG submission 192411) | Freshwater microbial communities from meromictic Lake La Cruz, Castile-La Mancha, Spain - LaCruzMarch2015_19m | ecosystem: Environmental > Aquatic > Freshwater > Lake | place: Spain...
CGGGGGGCTGCCCGCCGGCGGTTGATCCTCCTTCGATTTGTCTCAGTCGCTCCACCAACGCGTTCCATGGAACACGGGCGCTCTCGGGTGTGCGGCGGCCCTCCCACACATCCAACTCCATCTTGCGCCAGCCGTTGAAAGCATCCCTGGCCTGGTCCATATAGTTCGTGTTCCGGTCGTTGCCGCTCCTCTTGCGCCCCGTGAGCCACTCGATGTGATGAGTCATTTCGTGCCAGACGGTTTGCTGTTTCTTCCGATTGTCACCGATAGTTCTCACGTGCCAGGGGAGGAAGATCCAGGCGTTTGTTGCCCATGTCCCATCGGTATGTGATCCTTGCGCCCGGTTCCCGGTAACAGTGGTGCCGATCAAACCATCCTGGATCGTGAGCTGGTTTCTCGCCGCGGCCTGGTAAATCGCAGGGTCACCTATCTTCACGACATCGCTGAAACAGGCGCCATCGAATTCATGGATGAAAGCGTCTACCGCCGAGGCCACGGCATCGTTCGCCGTCCCTTTATCGCCGGGTGTTGGGGTTGCGGATACCGACGGTGGATTTGCACTGGTGGCGTCGCGAAGGGCCTGTTCCTGGGCAAAGGCTGGATGGGGGGTGAAAGGGAGGAGAAAAAGCAAAAAAATCGCGACGAGGGATATGAAAAAACAGTATCCTGATTCTCGTGTCCCTGTGAATGCCCTGCTGGTGCGTTTCATATAACCAGACCTTTGTACATCAACGGGATCAGATCGGTGATTTCAAGACAGTCGTTATGGTAAAGAAATGAAAGACATATCCCAAACTGGCTTGCGGGCTCCCCACAATCATTACTTTTCCAAAACTGCTTTAACATCCACCCGGCTGGGGGTCACGTTCGTCGGCTCCATGCGAAAGCCGGTGAATTTGCGGTTGGCCAGCTCATCGGCGATGTTGCTTGACTTGCCGCCGTAATCGAGCATCAGCTCGGCGGCGCCGCCCAGGAAGCTCCGCTGGTTGACCCCCCGGACCCCCTGCATCTCTTTTTCCAGAAACTGCTTGATTGCCGTCAGATGGCGATAGGAAACCAGGCCCGTGATGACGAGGGTGATCTCTTTCGTCCGGCCATAGGCCTCGCTCCGCCACTGGGCCAGGATGTCGGCGATCATCGCGTCGGCCAGGCGTCCGGCGGCATCGCGGATCGCCAGGGCGCCTCCCTGGACCTCATCGATATGGGCCCGCCTTCCCTGTTCACTCCGGGAAGAGATGATCTTCGCATCGTCGGAACGAATGACCCGGGCCTGGAGCGTTGCCTGGAGGGACTGGAGCTGCGTGTTGAGGATCCGTCCGCCGGCGTTTTTGGAAAAGGCCTTGCCGGAAATGACAACCTGGGCGCCGTACTGGAGACCGGCCGCCGCCGCCGCCTGCGCGTCGCCTTCCAGGATGCGCAGGGCCTGATCCCGGGTAATGTTGCTCTTCACCGTCTGGGGATCGACCACAGTGAAACCGGCGGTAATGAGCCGTTCCATGATCGTCGATTCCGCCTGCCCTACATCCTCCCAGGCCGTTGTGCCGAAGACGCCGGCCACCTTCTCCTCGATGATCACCATGACCTTGGGCTTCTCGGCCAGCGCATGGAGGAGACCCAGGGCGCGCAGATCGTTCATGAGGTTGGCCCGGCCCACCTCTGCCTGAATTTTGACCCGGTAGAGGTCCCCCTCGGCCTTTTCCGAAAGGACCTTGTAACGCTGGACATAACCGGTTGTCTGGGCGAGGATCTTGTCGGAGATGACCTTGTACTGCTCCGTCAGGGTATCCGACGTCACGAGCGTCCCCACGGCCTGCTCGACAGCCTTGCGCAGCGCGTCGTCGATCGCCTTGTCCCGGGCCGGCGCCATGGCGTTGTTGACGATGGCGGCGACCCCTTCGGTTATGACGAATTCGGTCTGCTGGGCCCAAACAGGCGGGGTCAGGGTGATCAGGAGACCCAGGACAAGAGATAGAATTCCCGGGCAGGCACCGCTTCGGCCCGCCCCTCTTGAACCGGTTAAAGCTGCTACGGCAGCCATAAATGCCAGTACTGTCATTCCCGCGAAAGCGGGAATCCAGAACAGGACTGGATGCCGGATCAAAGCCTGCTCCGGACGCGATCCGGGGTTCGGCATGACAGCTTTTGACATGTTTATTCGCCGGAGTAATAAAGCTGCTACGGCCCGCCTTTCAAGATCCTGCATGACTTTCATCTCATCGGAAATACTGGCGGAAATCATAACCCAGCGTCACTTCCATTTCCACTTCCACGCCGCCGTCATCCTTGTAATGGGTATCGATAACCTTGGCGCCGCGAATGTAGGCCTCGACGCGCGAGCGGATCGTATCGTTCTGCAAGACGAAATCCCGAACAGTGGACTTGGCCCTGATGGCAACACCGTAGGCCTGCTCCAGGAGATTCCGATAGGCATCCATTTTGGCCGCCCGCTCCGTCATGAGCCGGGCCTGGGCCGGATTGATCGCCTTTTCCGGAGGCGCGCCGCCGCCGGTGGCTCGGAGAACAATGGGAACCCACTGCTCCGTCGGCCCCATGGGCTGCTCCTGAAGCGGTACGATGTAACACCCCGCAAGCAGGGTCAATACAAACAGCACAACCATTCCTTTTTTCCACATGGCTTCTTTCTCCTTTCTCCTCAGCGAACCCCGAGAATCCTTCTCAGCGGTTCCAGATCAATCTCCACTTCCACCTCATAACTGCCGTCGGCCAACTGATATTCGGAAATAACCCGCGCTCCCTGGATATAAGAGAAGACCCGGGAACGGATATCATCGCTGCGTGTTACAAAATCCCGGACCAGCGTCTCGCCGCTGATCCGGACGCCGTTGACCTGTTCGGAAAGATTCCTCAGGGCGTCCAGCTTTCCCGCCCGCTTGGCAAGGAGACTCTTTTCCGCCCCCGTCATCCCCGGTTCGTTGGGCTCAACGCCGTGCCCTTTGACCCGCAGCACATCGCGGGCCGCTTGCGGCGCCTCATAACCCTGTCCGCCCGGCGCTCCGTACCCTGTTGCCTGGATCACTTCCTGGTCATAGCGCAGGCGGCGCCCCACAATATCCTCCACGCGCCCCAGGGCGACCTCCACCGTCACTTCCGCCGTTCCATCCGCCTGAACCCGGTAGTCGACCTCCCGGGCGCCCTGGATGGCTGCCCGCACCCGCGAGCGGACCACGTCGGACTGGGTGACAAAATCCCGGACGGTCGTCCGGGCGTCGATCTGGATGCCATAGACGGTCTCCAGAAGGTTCCGGAGGGCGTCCACCTTTGCCGCCCTCCGCGTCATCAACTTGGTCTGACTGTCGGTTTGGGCCAGGCCTTCCAGGGAAAAACCCAGGATCAGGACCAGCAGCGCCACTCCCGTCAGCAGGCATCGTCTCCGGATTGTATCGCGTCTCATCATTCCCCCTTCTTGCGGGTCTTCCCCTCGAATCGGACCATCTGTTCAATAATCCCGTACCACTCTTCCTCGCTGACCCGGATCGGCCCCGTATAGGCCTCCGGTTTACGATCCGGTCCTTTCGCCGCGGCAGCGTCTCCCCGCTCTGACAAAAGCACATTCCCGGAAGGCGCCTTCATGGTGACCTGAACCCCGCCGTCGGCCAAAAGCGCCTCATCCACCAGGGTGATGCCGCGGACAAAGGCTGAAAAACCTTCATAAGCGTCTCGCTCCGGGAAAACTTCCCGGTCCTCTTCGCGCCCCCGGACGGCGTTCCGGTAGGCATCCAGCACCGCCGCCCGACGGGCCATAAAGAGCGCCTGGGCCCTGCTTTTGGCCTTCACGGGGGGATAGCCGATACCCTGCACCAGCCGGGATTCGTCACTCCCGGAGAAACCCTGTCCCCAGGAGAGGAGAACGCCCAAAATGCAGAGTGCGGCGATCTTGATGCCGATCGTTTTCATCTTGCGAGACATGGTTTGAAAGATACACCCACGTTGTCATTCCCGCCCCCGCTTTCGCGAGGGTAACCTCCGGCGGGAACTCGGGGACAGATTTCAAATCTGTCCCCGAAAAAGTACTGGATTCCTGCGCCTGTCCCGGACCTTGATCCGGGATTCGCAGGAATGACGATTTGTCGAGTTCCATGCAAAATTCAAGCTCCCATCCTGCGGATACGATCCTGCAGAAAAGGTCTGAGGCCTTTAGCGGTCGTGGACAAGTTTCCGTTCAGCCCTGTCATGGCTGACGAGGCCTGACCCCTCGGCTCTGCATTGCACGGACGCCGGGATAACCCGCAACGCCGGAAATCAATAATGTCTCACCGGACCCACAGCCCCGGAAGCCGGAGGCGGCGGGGGAGGGTACTGGCCCGGAGGCGGACCGCCCTCGGGCATGATAATGATCGCGGGCGGCGGCAGAGGTTCCCGCGTGTAGATGTAACAGCCGGACAACAAGGACGTAACGGCAACTCCGAACACTAAGATGGCGATACCCTTTTTCATACAGAAGCCTCCATTTCCTGATTTCGGCGCCCCCGCCCGGAACAGCGGATTTCTTCGATCCTGCATGTCACGGCACATATCGGTATTCATATCATCGGGAGCGGAATACTATAAAAGGAAAGATAACGGAACGCAACATCCCTGTCAAGAAAAGGTTTGTGGGTAGGGAATTCTTGACTTTTGACGAGAGCATCAATTATATAAATGCGGGTTTTAATCCCGCCTCACGCTACCAAGAACTGTAAGGAGGATAAGAAAATGAAGAAATTATTATTTGGAACAATTCTTTTGGCGGTGTTAATCGCGTTTCCTGTCATGTCAATGGCACAAATCAATGTTCGAGTAAATGTTCCTGTTCCGCTACCTCCGCCGATTCCATTTATTGGGCCGCCAAATGTGGTTATATTGCCCGGAACTGATATATATGCCGTTCCGGATGTTAAGGAAGAATTATTCTTCAGACAAGGTTGGTGGTGGAGACATCACGGTGGACATTGGTATCGTTCGAAATCCTATGATCAGAGCTGGGCTTATTATCGTGGTTATCCATCTTGGCATAAAAGAATACCTCATGGTTGGAGAGATAATTATAGAAACAATATGTGGGGTGGTCGTCCTTGGAATCATAGTTACATTCGCCATGGTGATCTTAATAATCATTGGCGGGGACGTCCTGGCGGTGGACCCGCTGGACGTAACTTGCATGGCGGTGGACGTGGACCCGCTGGACGTAGCTTGCATGGCGGTGGAAAGGGTGGACGCACCAATCCCGATAGGCGAGTAAATAGAAGTCAGAGTGGCGGTTCTAATCGTGGCGCTCGTAGGTAATGTCGTCATTCCCGTGTAGGCGGGAACTCGGGGACAGATTTCAAATCTGTCCCCGAAAAAGGAGCAGATGGGCGTTTTTCAACAGCCTGCTGAGGTGGGATGGGGCATGCATGAAGAATGGTCTTGCATAACCTTGTTTTTCGTGTATATTCGGCCCGTGTTTTTTCCTTTTTGAGGCGGGACGCGACATATATGAAATTAAGTCTTGCAATGCCGTGTTTTGTTGTGTATATTTACACCGCATTCTCTTATTGGGGTCATTCCGGGGCTGTGGGGAATCGAAAAAATGAAGGTAGGCAGGTATCTCATCGTCTTTGTCTTGCTCATGGGCGGCCTGATTACATTCGGGGACAGGGGACTCATTGATAATTTCCGGATGAAGGAGAAAATGATGGCCCTTAAGAAGATCAATCATGAGATGACCCTCGAAAACATCGCCCTGAAAAAAAACATCACGCTTCTGCGCGATGATCTCTCCTATGTCGAGATGATGGCGAGAAGCGAACTGGGCATGGTTAAAAAAGGAGATCTGGTTTACCGCACGGCGCAATAAGGCTTACGCCTCTGCCGCAGGAGACGGGGTCGATACCCTTTATTTCAAGACGGTGACCGCATGTTCGACATCAATGACTTGTTTTCAGGGGGGAAGCAACTGGCCGGGCTGGACATCGGCTCCAGTTGCATCAAGCTTGCGGAGATACAGGATAGCCCCAAAGGCCGCATTCTCAGCCTTTTTTCCGAGGCGCCCCTGGTCAAAGGCGTGATCGTCGACGGCGCCGTGGTGGAGCCGGAAGCCCTGACCGCAACCATCAAAGCACTCTACAAACAATCCGGCTGCAAGCGGAAAAAGGTCGTCACCTCCATCTCCGGGCACGCCGTGATCGTGAAGAAGGCGGCCTTCGCGCAGATGGATGAGGAAGAACTTCGGGCCCTCATTCATGATGAAGCGGGAAAGTATCTGCCCTTCGACGATATGTCCGAGGTGGACTACGATTTTCAGATCCTCGGAGAAAATCCTTACAACCCCAGTCAGATGGAAGTCCTCATCGTAGCAGCCAAGAAAGAGATCATCGAGGGTTATACGGATGCCATCCAGGCGGCGGGCCTGATCCCGGTGATCATGGATGTGGATTCTTTTGCCCTTGAAACCATGTATGAGGAAAATTACGAGTTTGAGGAGAACGATGTGGTTGTTCTCATCAACATCGGGGCGAGCATAACCAACCTCAATGTGGTGAAGGGCGGGGTATCGATCTTCACGCGGGATTTTACCCTCGGCGGAAATTCCGTTACCGAGGCGCTTGCCGCAAATCTCGGCGTTTCTTTTGAGGAGGCGGAAGAGGCCAAGATCAAGGGGACAGGAGACGGCGAACAGGCCAGGAAGGCATTCCGTGAGGGACTGATCACCTATGCGGATCCGGTCTGTTCCGAGATCGAGCGGTCGGTCGACTATTTCCGTTCTACTTTCGGTGCGGAAACCATCAGTAAAATTCTTGTGTCCGGCGGCGGAGCCCTGATTCCCGACCTGGTTGCCGATCTGGGTCGCCGGCTGGGGATCGAAACGGAGATCATCAACCCGTTCAAAAAGATCCAATTGGATAAAAAGGTTCTGGGGCCGGAGTCGGCTGGGAGTATCGGTCCCATTGCTGCCGTCGGCGTGGGGCTGGCTTTGCGGAAGATAGGTGACAAATGATCAAAATCAATCTTCTTCCCTATCGTGAAAAGGAAAAAAAAGAGAATCTGCAGCAGCAGATCATTATCCTCTCGGGCACGCTGGTGCTCTTTCTTCTGATCATCATCGCCGTGCATCTCTATTTCAGCATGAACATCAGCGGCATGGAGATGAAGATCCGGGAGGCGGATGCCAGACTGATCGTTTTGAACAAGAAGGTCGGCGATATCGAGGGTTTCAAGCGGGATAAAAAGGAGCTGGAACAGAAATTGGGGGTGATCAACTCCCTCGAGACCAACCGCCTCTTCCCCGTCCGCATGCTGGATGAACTGAATCTGCTCATTCCCGCAAAGGAGGCCTGGCTGGAAAAGATCACGCAAACGGGACAGGAGCTTCGCATCGAGGGAATGGCCAGGGACAACGGCACCGTGGCTCGCTTCATGAAGAGCATGGAAAAGGCAGGATTTGTCCAGTCAGTCGAACTGGTGCGCTCCACGGAAAAAGATCTGGCCGGAGTGAAGTTGCAGCAATTCATCCTGACCTGTGTCATAAAAAAAGGGATATGAACCTATGGACTTCAGTGTCGATGGTCTGAAAAAACTTTCCCTCAAGATAAAGGCGCTGATCGTTTTGCTGATCTGTCTCCTTCTGGGATATTTCTATTATATGTCCTTCTTTCAGGCAATCCTTGCGAAGCAAATGGCCCTCGGTACCAAGCTGACGGAGATGCAGCAGCAGATTGCGGAAAAAGAGAAGGTGGTGGCGCAACTCGGCAGGTATATCCGGGAGATCGATTTGCTGCAGGAGTCCTTTAAGCTGGCCTTGCTGAAACTTCCCAATGCGCGGGAGATCGCAGGGCTTTTGGCGTCGGTTGTTCTCTCCGGCGAAGAGGCCGGTGTGAATTTCCTGCTGTTTGAACCGGCCGCGCCTCCGAAGCCGGCCGCGCCCCCGAAGCCGACGGATGCCAAGGCGCCGCCTGCGAAACCGGCTGACGCCAAGGCCCCGCCTGCAAAGCCGGCAGTACCGGAGAAGTTTTACGATGAGATCCCCATCAGGGTGCAGATTACCGGTAGTTTTCACAATACGGTGTCCTTCTTTGCAAAGATTGCCAAACTGTCCCGGATCGTTAATGTTGAGGGGATCGCCATGGGGGATGCAAAGGATCTGAAGGGAAAAGGGCTGATCGTCCGAACCTCCTGCACCGTAAAAACCTATATGTTTGTGGATAAAAAATCATGATGAGACGGCATTTCATATCCGTTGTGATGGGTGGCATCCTGGTCCTTTTACTTGCCGGGGGGGCGGGTGAAAAGGGGACACCTTGCGGCAAGATGTCCCCACTCTGGGCTGCTGAAGGGAACACCTTGCCGCAAGGCGTCCCCACCCTTCCTCCCGCTGCGCCGGCGGGCAAGTCCGGTGGACCTTCGGCAAAGCCGATTCCCGCCGCAGCCCTGCCGCCGCCTCCTCCCGCTGCACCGGCGGGCGAGTCCGGTGGGCCTTCGGCAAAGCCGATTCCCGCCGCAGCCCTGCCGCCGGCTCTGGCCTACGAGTATAATGCGGCCGGAAAACCGGATCCCTTCAAGCCATTCATGGAAACGGATCTGGCTCTGAAAACGAAGCAGGAAGAAGATCTGAGAAAGAAGGCGGCGGCGAAAGGACGCCCCATTTCGCCGCTCCAACGGGTGGAACTCGGGCAGCTCAGCCTGGTCGGGATCGCCGGTGATGAGAACAGACGCACGGCGATTGTCGAGGACGGGGTTGCGAAAAAACACTATCCCCTTTTTGTGGGGACCTATATCGGCATGAACGGGGGGCGGATCGTCTCGATCCGGTCTGATCGCGTGATCATCGAGGAACGGCTCCAGGACCAGACCCAAAAGACCAAAAAGACGAAGGTCAAGCGAATTACCGTAATGCTTCACAAGGAAGATGAGGGGAAACCATGAAACGGGCAATACGATGGAGATGGCTTGTTTTTTTGGGGGTGATCCTGACGGCGGCCCTCCCTCCGGCATGGGGCGCGACCCCCGAGGCGCCGGATACGTCCAAACAGACGGTCGCCGCAGGGTACCTGGAAAATGTCGCCTTTGAAAGGCTCCCGGGCAAGGAACGGGTGACCATGACGGTATCGAAGCAGTCCGGGGTGACGGTCGAGAGTCAGCCGGGCAATATGGTGGTGGTCCGTCTGGACAACCTCTTCGTTCCCGAGGGGCTCCGCCGCCCGCTGAGCGATGCGACCCTCGCCAATGTGCTCCGGGTGTCGCCCGTTCAGAAAGGGGCCGATGGCCGATCCTGGGTCATCGCGACAATCGATCTGAAGAAGAAAGTTCCCTATAGCGTCCGACAGGAGGGGATGAATGTTCTCATCGATTTCAATGTAAACTCCCTGGCGTCGGCTGCAGCGCCTGCGCCGGAGAAGCCGTTGCCGGTGGTGCAGCCCCCGGCGGCGCCCGGGAAGGGGGCGGCGGGAGACGCCGGAAAGGACAAGAAAGCCTCCCGCATCTCCCTCGACATCCAGAATGCCGAGATCAAGTCGGTATTCCGGCTGCTGTCCGAACAGGGAAAGGTCAGCATCGTTTCCGATGATGACGTCAAAGGGACGGTGACCCTGAGCATCAAGGATGTCACCTGGGAAGAGGCGCTGGACGTGATTCTCAAGGTCAAGAATCTCGAGAAGGTTCAGAAGGGCGCCGTCATCACCATCCTGACGCTGGAGAATCTGGCTAAGCAGCAGGCCCTGGAGAAGAGCCGCCGGGACGTGGAGCCTCTGGTGACGAAGGTCATCAACATCAATTACGCCGGCGCCGCCGGTCTCAAGGAGAATCTCCAGGAATTTCTCAAGGACAAGGAAGGCAAGTTTCGGGGTTCGGTGCGGGTCGATGAGCACAGCAACTCGCTCATCATCCAGGCCTTGCCCGACGATATCCGCCGGATCATCCCCATCATCGAGAAGATCGATAAACCGACCAGCCAGATCCTCATCAAGGCCAATATTGTCGAGACCACGAAAGACATGGCCCGGAGTCTGGGCATTCAATGGGGAGGCGTCTTCGGACGGAGTGCGGGGAATTACAATGTGTTCGTGACGCCGGGCGGCACCGGCGGAAGCACCGTTCCCCCGGGCAGCGCGCTGGCGGGGGGCTATGCGCCGGCCTACGGCAGCGCGGGCGTCGGCGGGCAACCTTTCGGCGTCAACTTCCCCGCCACCGGCCTGACCTCGACCGCCTCGGGCACCCTGGGGCTCATTTTCGGGACCATCGGCGGCAACATGCTGGAGCTCCAGCTCAGCGCCCTTCAGAAGGACAACAAGCTGAACATCCTCTCCAGCCCTTCGATCACGACGATGGACAACCAGATGGCCTTCACGGAAAACGGCATGAAGGTGCCCTATGTGACGACCGAATCGTCCGGCGGCACGATGACCCGGACGGTGAAGTTCGAGGATGTGGTCCTGAGACTGGAGATTACCCCCCATGTGATCGACGGCAAGAACATGAAGATGAAAATCGTCGTGAAGAAGGATGAAGTGGACTCGACCCGCAATGTGGAAGGAAATCCTTACATCATCAAGAAGAAGACCGAAACGAGTCTGATCGTCCAGGACGGGGAAACGATCGTCATCTCCGGTCTGACCAAGCAGACGAACACCGTCGGCGATACGGGCATTCCGCTCTTCAAGGATGTGCCGATCCTGGGCTGGCTCTTCAAGTCCGAGTCGAAGAACGTGGGTATGGAGGAGGTCCTCATCTTCATCACGCCCAGCATTATGAAACCTCCGTCGATGGCGGCAGGCATCCAGGACGGTCCCATGGAACATCTGACGACAGCGGGAGGCATCCAGGAAGGTCCCGGAGGCAGCGGGGAAAAACCGGCGCCGTCTTCGCCGGCCCCTTAAAAAGGCGGTGAGGCATGTTTTGCATGAGAAAAAAGGAGCGATCGATGAAACGATATCTGACTGCTTTCATCATCCTGGCAGGGATGGTCATCCTTTCCGCCGGTTGCGCCACAGACCCTTATCAGAAAGGGTTCAAGGCTTACCGGAGCGGGGATTACGCGACGGCAATGCAGGAACTGACCACGCTGGCGGAGCAGGGCGACGATGAGGCCCAGCTCCATCTGGGCCTGATGTACCGGGACGGCCAAGGGGTCCTGCCGGACTTCCGGCAGGCGGAGAGATGGCTGCAGAGAGCGGCGGAACAGGAAAACGTGAAGGCCCGGATCGCCCTCGCGTCCATGTACGCCGACCGGCAAGGTCTCATCCGGGATGACGTGAAGGCGCTGATGTGGTTCAATTTTGCCGTTGTCCAGGGGAGCAAGGAGGCGGTCTCTCTGCGGGAGGGTCTGCTGATGAGGATGACGCCCGCCCAGGTGGCGGAGGCCCAGCGCCTGGGCCGGGAATTCAAATCCGAAAAAGACTATCAGGACATGGCGCGGGACCTGAAGCCCAAGGCCGATTCGGGAGACGCGGCGGCCCAGATGAAATTAGGGATCCTCTACTACAGGGGCCGGGGGGTGAGCCGGAATTATGCCGAGGCGGCGCGTCTCTTCCGGCTGGCGGCGGAAAAGGGCGATCCCTATGCCCAGTCGAATCTGGCTTATATGTGCGAGCTTGGCGAGGGCATCCCCCAGAACTACGAGGAAGCGGCCAGGTGGTATCTCAAGGCGGCGGAGCAGGGGAATATGCAGGCCCAGTTCTTAGCCGGCAGGCTCTACGAAAAGGGTCAGGGCGTCCCCCAGAACGATGTCATCGCGCTGTCGTTTTATATCCTGGCTTCGGCCAGGGGCGAGGTAATGGCGACGACCGAGCGGGACCGTCTGACGGGCTGGATGTCTCCCGATCAGGTCTCCGAGGCCCAGCGCCGGGCGCGCGAATTCAAGACCGTGGGGAAATGAGGGCTTTGAAAAGGAATTGGGGACAGATTTACGGGAATTGGGGACAGATTTCAAATCTGTACCCGAAGCAAGCGAGAATTGGGGACAGATTTTAAATCTGTCCCCGGAACATAACTTTTTTCCGGATCACATCATGAAGGGGACTGGTCTTTAAGGAGGATGGTCATGCGTAAGAATTTCTATTTATCAGGACTGTTTCTATGCATGCTGGCGCTCTGCGTCGGCGGTTGCGGCGACAGCGCGGCCGATCCCATGGGGACGGCGACCGTTCAATTCATCGATGGATCCGGGGCGATCATCACCACCGCGAGCGTTGTGCCGAACGGCACAATCACCCTGATCGCCCAGGTCACGAACCTCCGCAGCGACGGGACCGCCAAGCCGGTTTCCGGCGAGCAGGTCTCCTTTTCCCTGGTGAATACAGGCAACGGCGCCTCGCTGACCGTCGTGAACAACCGGACGGGCAGCGGCGGCCGGGTCACAGCCCTGTTTACGTCGGGGAACAGCATGTACTCGGACATCGTGCGCGTGACCACCGATGGCAGCGGGTCCACGGCCACGATCCACATCAACAAGACGGGCGGTATGACCGACCCCCGCATCAAAACGCTGACCGCCTCCAACGTGGAGGTGGTCGCCGGCCAGTCCTCCGAGATCACGGCGGAGGTGGTTGACGGGGCCGGCAGCCCCGTCATGGGTGTGCTCGTCAGATTCAGTATCCCGGTGAACGGAAGCGGCGCCGGTTTCGCCAATGCATACGCGGATGGCAACTTCTATGCCTACACCGATGTCGGCGGCTTTGCGACGGCGGTCTATCAGGCGGGGGGCGTCGACCCGTACAATGACGTTTACGACTCCGTCCTGGCCGAGCTGGAGAACGGCTCCAGCAATGCGGTGGACATCAAGCGCACCGCCGGGACAGCGCCGACGCCGCCGACGCCGTCGTCCTACAGCATTACGATCGGTCCGGCTTCTCCAACCGTGCCGCTTGCTGGCGGCAGCTGTATCATCACGGCAAACGTGAAGGATGGCACAACGAATGCCGGCAATGTGACGGTTAATTTTACAACCAGCGGTGGCAGTGTATCGCCTTCGTCACGGGCGACGGGCGGGGATGGAAACGCAGCGACCACCTTTACAACAGGAGTTGTAGGCTTTGCTGGAAACACGGCAGGGGTTGTCACGGCCACCATCACGGTCGACGGAAATGTGTATGCGGCATCCGTGGTTGTCGCGTATAAGTAGCCGTCGGATCGCCAAAGAGGCGTTTATTTAAACGGCTTCCGTCAGTTCCCCGCCCATCCGGGCGGGGAACTGACGGATGGATTGGCCGGGAATCCCGGCACGGCGGACGGTCTCTTTCACGCGAGCGGTGGGGAAGCCTGCGCGGCCGCGGCGGTCATTCCAACGCGATCAGAAAAGATACGGGCATTGGGTTCGAAGGGACGGCGCTCCCTCCCCCGTCCGGGGGAGGGAGCTTTCAGTAATATGGCGAAAGATCCCTGGAGACCTTTGAAAAATGCCCCCGCTTTGTCATTCCCGCGAAGGCGGCAACTTGGGGACAGATTTCAAATCTGTCCCCGAAAAAACACCGGATTCCGGTTTTCACTGCCCTGCAGGGTACACGCGGAATGACAACGGAGACCATTTACGGCGGAAAGCAAATATCTCCTTTGCACAACGGGCCGGCAAAGCCATCAGAAAGCGAAGCGATGATGAAACGACAAAGGCATTTATCGATCCTCTGTTCGGCGATATTGATATTTTCAATGATCTGCGCCATCTCGGGATGCAGCGGCAGCGAACCGACGTATAATATTTCCGGCCGGATCACATCAGGCGGGTCGGGCCTTTCCGGTGTGACCGTAACCCTGTCCGGTTCGGAATCGAGAACGTTCACGACGGACAACAGCGGAAAATACGGTTTCAACGATATGCAAACCGGGACCTATACGGTGACCCCGTCGCTTGCGGGATACCTCTTTGCGCCCCTATACCGGAATGTCTGGCTCGACGGCATGAACGCGGTCAATTTCGACTTCACGGGCTTGTATGGCGTTGGCGGCAGCCTTGCGGCGACCACCCAAACCATTCACCTGAAAAGCGACGGCACGGTGCGGGCATGGGGGGACAACGGCAGCGGCCAGTTGGGCGACGGAACGACGACGGACAGCGCCGTCCCGCTGCAGGTCGCCGGTCTGGCCGGCGTAACGGCGGTGTCTGCGGGAAGCAATCACTCGGTCGCCTTGAAGAGCGACGGCACGGTCTGGGCATGGGGAAACAACAACAGCGGCCAGTTGGGCGATGGGACGACCATCGGCCGCACCGCGCCGGTTGCGGTCGTCGGTCTTGCGGATGTCAAAGCCGTTGCGGCGGGCTCCGAGGACACGTTTGCGCTGAAAAGCGACGGCACGGTCTGGGCGTGGGGAAACAACAGCAGCGGACAACTTGGCAACGGAACAACGACCAACAGTTCCATCCCGGTACAGACCAGAGGTCTGTCGAGCGTGACGGGAATCGCGGCCGGCAATGACCATACGGTTGCGCTGAAAAGCGACGGCACGGTCTGGGCATGGGGAAACAACAGCAATGGACAGCTTGGCAACGGAACAACGACCAGCAGTTACATCCCTGTACAGTCGAGCAGTGTCACGAACGTGTCGGGCATTGCCGGCGGCGCAAAGGACACGTTTGCGATGAAGGTCGACGGCACGGTCTGGGCATGGGGGATCAACAGCAGCGGCCAACTGGGCAATGGGACGACCACGGACAGCGCCACACCCGTGAAGGTCACCGGAATTACCGGCGCAGCGAGCATCGCCGCCGGCGCCGACCATGCCGTTGCGCTGAATTCCGACGGCACCGTCTGGGCCTGGGGAAACAACAGCAATGGACAGCTTGGCAACGGAACAACGACCAGCAGTTCCGTCCCCATACAGTCCAGCGGTCTGTCGGGCGTGAGGGGCATTGCCGGCGGCGCAAAGGACACGTTCGCGCTGAAGAGCGACGGCACGGTCTGGGCGTGGGGTAACAATGGCCACGGCCAGCTCGGGGATGGAACCCTGACGGATCGCTTGACTCCCCTTCAGGTGCAATAAGATTAGGATAAAAGGGGACAGATCTATTTTCCCCTGGTAAGATAAAAGGGGACAGATTTATTTTCCCCCGGGGAAAAATAAATCTGTCCCCTTTTATCCAAATTTACAGGAGATGCACCCATGTCTGAACCCATCAGGCGTTTCCTTTCTTTTTTACTGGTCCTGCAACTCATTCTTCCTTATTCAACTTTTGCTGCTGCGGTCGGTGAATTTACATCGGTTGTCGGTGACGTCACGCAGACGAGTGCGAAGGAAGTCATAACGCCCGTTGTGAAGTCGCCGATTGAAATGAAGGATTTAATCGCCACCGCTCGCACCTCCTCGGCCACGATGGTTTTTTCCGATGACAGTACGATCACGCTGTCTGAGAATACAAAACTGGAAATCAAGGAATTCCTCTTCAAAGACCAATCGCGCAAAGGCATTTTTTCATTGGCGATCGGCAAATTGACGGCCGACGTGAAGAAGTATATCGGCGGAGATAATGTTTTTGAAGTCAATTCGCCTACGGTCGGTGTCGGCGTCAGGGGGACGGGCTTTGAATTCATCGAGGCCCTGAAAGATGGCAAAGTCGATTCCAATATGGCGACTGTCAGTTGTACGGAAGGTTCACTGAATCTATCTGCGCTGTCCGCTACCGGGGCTGTCGTTTCCACAGCCGTGCTTGAAGCGGGTCAGATGGCTGTCATTATTGGGGGTATCATCACCATTTCCACGATTGCAGCAATAGCAGCGGCGGCGGCTATAGCCCAGACGACGGAGACTGGAGCAGCAGGCGCTGCGGGTGGTACGGCTACGGCAGGCGGCGCTACAGCGACGACTGGCCTGTCAACGGTCGCCATCGCGGGAATCGCGATTGGCGGGGCGGCGGTTGTCGGTGGCGTTGCCGCAGCAGCAGGTGGCGGCGGAGGCGGCAGCAGTGGTGGTGGCGGCGGCAGCACCAATAACAAAATCATGGATACTCTTCAATCAACCCTCAGTGGCTATGGCTTCAGTTGCGCCTGGACTTCTGCAACATGCGCAGCATGCACGGCTACAAACTCCCCAATCGGTTCTAAGTGTCCGACATGGGGGGATCAGGGTTGCGTGAGCGGCGATGTTATAAGCATTTCTTACACGGCTCCTCAAGGCTGGACATCGAATATGTGTTCTTTTAATGTTAATATTAGCAATATCAATACATCATGCGTACAGTCTGCTGCCCAGTCGCTGTTTAATCATTGCAAATAAACATGGCAACTTTGCCATGATCGTAAGGTATGCCGGTAGGGGGGAACAGAATGAATCAATTGCATCGGACTATGTCTTTGTTTCCCTGAAAGAAGCTGAAAAGGGAGTTTATACGGGGGTCCTTCCGGCTGCGTAGAAAACGGCAGCGGCAATGCAGCTTTACCGGAAGGACACACTCTTTCCACCACTAATTCTTACTTTTCATATATACTTTGACCCATCACTTTGTAACAATAAGCAATTATGGATGAGGGAAAGCTCATCCGAGGTCATGAAAAGCGTTCTCTTAGGGTAGCAATAGGGTAGCAACGGAAAAAATAAGGGGTTAAGCGTTTTGCCTAACCCCTCGATTTTCTGGAGCCGATGAGCAGGATCGAACTGCTGACCTGCTGATTACGAATCAGCTGCTCTACCGTCTGAGCTACATCGGCGCTCTGCCCTGCGGCGGGTGTTTCCCCGAAGGTTTGCTTATCTATCGCAAGCCATATCCCTTGTCAAGATTTTCGTTCGCGGAGGGAGAAGAGAAAGCGGAGACTCCGCCTTGACTTTCGGGGCTTCTCTGATATGATTCACCGTGTTTTGCACGATCCGGAAGTTCCGTCTCCCGAAAGGAAGGAAGAGACGGGAATGACGGTACGGAGGAACATCCACTGTCCGCAGGGACATCAAACGGCAGCGGCAGCAAATTCGCGAAGGAGAAAAGGTTATGAAGGAGCGGTGGAAGAAGATCCTGTCGGTATCTCCGCTGAAGATTGCGGCCCTGGTCATCCTGATCGCCCTTGTCCTGTTCTTCATTGACGCCCCCTTCCTCCGCTTTATGGAGCTGAAGGTCCTGGACCTCCGGATGGTCTCCCGGGGGGAGATGCCGTCGGGGGCGAAACGGTCATCGTCGTCATCGACGAGAAGAGTCTGAGCGAGCTGGGGCGGTGGCCCTGGCCGCGGACGACCATCGCGAAACTGGTCGATGTTTTGAAAGGGTACGGCGCGAAGGCGGTCGGGTTCGATATCGTTTTCGCCGAACCGGATGAGAACTCCAGCATGAAGGCGGTCGCCGAACTGTCGCGCGATGTCAAGAATGTCGGTATCGGGGACAGCCGGCTCCACGGCCTGCTGGAGCGGAAGCGGAAGGCGGCCGATACCGATGCCGCCCTCGCCCGTTCCATCGAAAAAGCCAAGAACATCACCTTAGGCTACTTCTTTCACATCACGGCAAAAGAGGTGGGCCATCTTACCGAGCAGCAGATCGCCGCCGGGGAAAAAGAGCTCGCCAACAGTCGATTCCAGATGATCCGGGCAAAGAAGGGGGCGGACGAATCCCCCCTGATCCACGCCTATGCAGCGCAACCGAACCTTCACCAACTCTCCGAGGTGGGGAAAAACAGCGGTTATTTCAATGCCTTTCCGGACAGCGACGGGGTCATCCGCTGGTCGCCCCTCGTAATCAAATTCCGGGACAACTACTACACGTCCCTGGCGCTTTCACTCCTTGTTCAGTACCTTGAAGGGCCGATGCTCGTCCTCAATGTAGTCGATTACGGTGTGGAAAACATCCGTCTGGACAAGATAGAGATCCCGACCGATGAGAGCGGAAGGCTCCTCGTTAACTATCTCGGCCCGGCGAAGACCTTCCCCCATTATTCGGTCTCCGATATCCTCAACGGACGCATATCCGCAGATAAACTGAAAGGAAAGATCGTCCTCATCGGCGCCACGGCGACGGGCATCTACGACATGCGGGTCACCCCCTTAAGCGCGGTCTATCCGGGCGTCGAGATTCATGCGACTGTAATCGACAACATCCTCCATCAGAATTTCCTGAGCCATTCCGGATGGACCAAGTTCCTCGACGTCTGCACGATCATCGTTGTGGGCCTCATCATGGGGCTGGCCGTTCCCCGAATGAAAGCCGTGGCGGGCATTGCGCTCAGCCTCGCGCTGATCAGCGCTTTCGTCCTGGCAAACACGGCGATCTTCGTCCGGTATAACGTCTGGATGAACCTGATCTATCCGGCCTTGACAATGATGACGATCTACCTCGGGATCACCGTTTACCGGTACGTCACCGAGGAACGGGAGAAGAAGAAGGTCCGCGGCGCCTTCCAGTATTACCTCACCGCCTCGGTCGTCAACGAGATCCTGAAGGATCCCTCCAAACTCAAGTTGGGCGGCGACAAGAAGAATCTTTCGGTTATGTTCTCCGACATCCGGGGCTTCACGTCGATCTCCGAAAAGCTGACGCCGGAGGAGCTGGTCCATCTCCTCAACGAGTATCTGACGGCGATGACAGATGTCGTCTTCAAGTACGATGGGCTCCTCGACAAGTATATCGGCGACGCCATCATGGCGGTCTTCGGCGCGCCGCTGGACCAGCCCGACCATGCGCTTCGGGCCTGCCGGACGGGTATCGAGATGATGTCCGAGTTGCGGAGGCTCCGGGAGAAATGGGCGGCGGAGGGACGGCCGGATGTCAACATCGGCGTCGGCATCAACACGGGTGACATGGTCGTGGGGAACATGGGCTCCCAGATGCGTTTCGACTATACGGTAATTGGGGACAGCGTAAACCTGGCCTCCCGCCTGGAGGGGACGAACAAGGAGTACGGGACGAACATTATCATCAGCGAGTTTACCTACGAGGCCGTCAAGGATGAGATCTTCTGCCGCGAGCTGGACGCCGTCCGGGTCAAGGGGAAAAAATACCCCGTCCGGATTTTTGAACTTCTCGGAGATAAGAAGGACTCGGCCCAGTGGCAGGAGTTCGTCGGTCGCTTCGAGACGGGTCTGGCGAAATATCGCACGGGGCTCTGGGACGAGGCAATCGCCGCCTTCCGGGGCGTCCTCGATGTCAAGCCGGGCGACTATCCGGCGCAGCTCTATATCGACCGTTGCGAGGCATTGAAGGAACAACCCCCCGTGGGAGAATGGGACGGCGTCTTTACGATGACGAAAAAATGACGGAGATGGGCCATTGGGATTATTGGGGACAGATTTTAAATCTGTCCCCAATAATCTTAAATCTGTCCCCAATGGCCATGACGGAGATGGTGATGTCTTTGAAGGAAAGGCTGGAATACCGCAGTTGGGTCGAGGTTGATCTCGGCCGTTTCGCTGCGAACTGGGCGGAGATGAAGCGGCTGGCCGGTCCCGACGTGAAGATCCTGCAGGTGGTCAAGGCGGATGCCTATGGCCACGGGGCGATCGAAATCTCCAACGCCGCCTTGAAAAACGGCGCTTCCTTTCTCGGTGTGGCGAACGCCGACGAGGGGGTACAGCTCCGCGTGAGCGGTATTGCAGCCCCGATCCTGATCCTCTCCCCAGCCACCGGTTCCGAGATCGATCAGATCATTAAATACAACCTGACCCCCTCGGTCTCCGACCTTGGTTTTGCACGGGAGTTCCAGAAAAAGGCCCGCAGGGCGGGCATCCGGGCGCCGCTCCACGTCGAGGTGGACACGGGGATGGGCCGGGGCGGGACGATCCAGGCCGAGGCCTGCCAGGCCATCCGGGAGATCGCCTCCTTCCCCAATTTGAGCCTCGAAGGGATCTTCACCCATTTCTCCGAGAGCGAGATCCTCTCCTACTACAACGACCTCCAGTGGCGGGCGTTCCGGGAGGTTCTGGAACAGTTGGAGGCCGAAGGCCTCCGGATCCCGATCCGCCACATCTCCAACAGCGGCGCCATCCTGAACTACCCGGATTACCACCTGGACATGGTGCGGCCGGGGATCATGTCCTACGGCATCTACCCCTCCCCGGAGACGCGGGACAAGGCCTGCCTCGTTCCGGTGATGAGCTTCAAGACGCGGGTGGTCCTCGTCAAGGAGTTCCCCGAGGGGTACAGCATCGGTTACGGCCGGACCTTCATCACGCGGCAGCCGACCCGGATCGCCACGATCCCCGTCGGCTACGGCGACGGCTTCGGTTGGCTGCTGTCCAATCAGGGAGAGGCCCTGATCCGGGGGAAGCGGGTCCCCATCGCGGGAAGGATCTCCATGGACACGTGCACCCTCGACGTCAGTCCCATCTCCGAGTGCGCCGTGGGCGACGAGGTGGTCCTCATGGGCGAACAGGGCGGTGAGCGGATCATGGCCGACGGGATCGCCGCGAAGCTCCATTCGATCAGCTATGAGATCCTCTGCGCACTCGGGAAGCGGGCGCCGAGGGTCTTCCTCCACGAGGGGCAGGCCGACCGGGTCGAACCGAGCCTCCGGCGGATCTTCATCCCGGACGAAGAGAAGTCGATCGCCAGGATCGACAACATCATCCGCCACTGTTTCCAGACGCGGGCACGCAACGAGGAACTCGGCGATGCGATCTACTATGAGATGTTCGAAACTCTCTTCGGAAAGGAGGATCGCCAGCTCGAACTCCGGGACGATTTCCGCTACCGCATCCGGGTGAGTGAGTTCTCCCCGGAGGAGGCTCACGATTCCCTGCGCCGGGAGTGCTTCAGGGTGACAACCCGCGTGGAATACACCAAGACAATACGGAATCCGGTCTTCCTGATCGGCTGCGCCCTCGACAACGAACAGCTCGCCGCGTTCTTCGAGGACAAGCGGTGTGAATACCGGTGGCTCCTGAACCCGGGCGAGAGCCTCATCCCCGAGAGGGACTTTTGTGTAAACCGTGTCCGGGTCGACGGGGAAGATGTACCTTTTCTGCGAACGGAGAACACTCAACGGGGTTATGAGGTCTGGTGCGGCTCGGAGGAACTCAAAAAGAAGTTGAACCGCCACGTCCGCGTGGAGATCCAAATCGAGACGAAACAACGCAAGAGCAACCGGCTCTTTTCCGCCTATCTGGTCTATCCGACACGAGGGATGGAGATCTCTTTCCACTATGGCGGCACGGGCATCAAAAACGTGAGGGATGTCGGATTTTTCGCCGGGAAACACCCTTATCCGGAGACCGCCAGGGAAGAGGGTGAATCGGTGACGCTCCGCCTCGGCAATGATGCGTGGATCTTCCCGACAAGCGGCGTGACCTTCGTCTGGGATATATAAGATATTGATGATATGAATAAATTGCGTGTCGGTGTGATTCTGGGGGGCATGTCCTCGGAGCGGGAGGTTTCCCTCAACAGCGGCAGAAACGTGCATGACAATCTCGACCGGGAGGTTTACGAGCCCGTCCCGATTTTCATGGACGGGGAGGGGCGGCTCTGGGTCATCCCCTGGCAGCTTATCTCCCAGAACACGACGACGGACGTCACCGAGCGCCTGAAAGAAGAAGCGCGGCGGATCTCCTACGAAGGGCTGAAGGAGGAGATCGATTTCGCCTTCCTCTCG
>Ga0247842_10003412_pt1 | contig 21458 bp, 13 predicted proteins | sample LaCruzMarch2015__3_FD_192411 | JGI IMG/M metagenome (GOLD analysis project Ga0247842, IMG submission 192411) | Freshwater microbial communities from meromictic Lake La Cruz, Castile-La Mancha, Spain - LaCruzMarch2015_19m | ecosystem: Environmental > Aquatic > Freshwater > Lake | place: Spain...
CCTGGGAGCGGGGTATGGGGGATGCAAATTCTACCGCCATCGGAAACAACTGGCCGAAGAGTCCGCGGAAGACCAAGAATAATCGCTGCTGGCATTTACCATTTTACCTTTTTCTCCTCCCGAATCACTCTTTCAGGCATGCAAGCGGTACGACCAATATACCATTACTATGCCGGTAGGCATATTGACCACCTGTAATAACCATCAAAAAAGCTGGCCCGCCCATTTTTTCGTTGTCAACTCTGGCTTTCAGTGCCAAAAGATTTTCAACGGCATCATCTATTTGTTTAATCCCTAATTTTACCTCTATGGCAGCCCACCGGCCATCCCGGAGCCGGATAATCAAATCCGTCTCCAATCCACTTTTATCACGATAATGGAAGACATCCCCATCGTTTGCCTGAGCATATATCCTGATGTCACGCGTACACAGGGATTCAAAGAGAAAACCAAAATAGTGAAAATCGTGCAATATCCCAGGTGGGTTGGTTCTTAGGATTGCAGTGGCAATAGATGGATCAACAAAATGGCGTTTGGGAGAAGTTCGAATGGCCGTTTTGGAACGCAACGATGGAGCCCACGCCGGCAGATCTTCCACGACGAATATCCGTCGAAGTGCGTTCATATAGGAACCAATGGTCTTATCTGACAAGCCAATGTCAGTGGCTTCTATATCATCTTTGATGGTTTGATGGTTGGCAGTTGTGGCTATATTGCGTGCCAATGATCGTAAAAGCAAACGAACCCTTTCCGGATTTTTTTCTACGTTGTCGACTCTTGACACATCAGAATTGATCACTGCTTCCACATAATCGATCGCCATTCGCAGAGCTGTTGTGCCTTGTCGTTTGACGCTTGCCGGCCATCCCCCTCTGCACAGAATGTAGGCAATCTCTTCGATACTGATGGATGATATAGCCTCCACGTCCTGTTTCCCTTCGAATAAAGCACGCAATGAGACCATTCCGTTTGATTCCAGGGATTCAAACATGCTCATGGGCCGCATCAACAAACGCGATATCCTGCCTGTTCCTGTATGAGCCGTAACATTATCTGAAGGTACAGCAGAACCAGTTAAAATAAACTGGCCTGTTTCTGCTCTTGCATCTACTTCGTATCGCACAGCATCCCACAAAACCGGGGCCATTTGCCATTCATCGATCAACCGTGGAACGTCGCCCTTAAGGAGCAAGGAGGGCTTGGTATCAGCCATTGCCAGATACGAAGGAGATTGATCAGGATCCTGCATCAACAGCATACTGTTTGCTGCATGGCTTGCTGTACTGGTTTTACCGCACCATTTGGGTCCTTCAATCAATACGGCCCCCGACGATTGCAAAGCAGTTTGTAACTCAGCATCACATATGCGTGACATGTAGGCTTTTGTGTTCATCTTGAAAGTCGGTTTTACATACAAAGATAAAACAACTTCCGGATTTGGCATGATTTTACTTCCGTGTTTGGCACTCATTTATTTCCGTGTTTGCCTATGTTCCCATCCGCCACCGGAAACAACTGACCGAAGAGAACGAATAGTCGCTGCTGTCTTTCCCGGGGGATTTCTATCAGCCTCAGGCTTATAGGAGATGAACTGCATTACTCGTCTGCCGATGCTTTAACGAAAACAGTTTGTTCATTTCATCATTTATTCATTTTCAAAGGGTTGCGTTTAAACCGGAATTTTGTATTTTTGAATACGTTTACAACCAGCCTAAAGGAGAAAGCTTATTCAAATATTCCTGTTGACAGCTGTATTTATCTATTTGATTTTAATCAAACCTTTTATTATTTAATACCATGCCTTATGAAAAAGCTTGTGCTTGCAATAGTGCTTTCTGTTTTGTTTACAGGATCTTTTGCACAGAACAACTCGTTGGAGTTTGATGGGATTGATGATTATGTTGCAAGTGCATCTAATCCAAACCTGAACATGTATGCATCAAGTTTTACTGTAGAATGCTGGATATGGGGAGACAACGCGCTTTCCTATTCCGGCGAAAGAATTATTATTGAGTATGGTTATGGTTGGCAAATTGGCACATATCATATTGCTTCTGTTAGTGATAACCACCTAAGGGTTACTTTTGAGGGAAGAAGTTCGGCGAACGGTGCTGAGGTTTCTGATCTTGACTGGACGGATGGTAAGTGGCACCACATTGCCGGTGTTTTTAATCAACCGGATAATTATATCAAGTTATATTTTGATGGTGTGGAGGTTGCTTCAGCCGTAGAATATTATTTTCCGAATGCTGCTGATGCTCCGCTGTATATAGGCAGCCGAAAAGGAACAGAGAATTTTTCTCAGATAAAAATGGATGAAATACGTATCTGGAACGTGGCCCGTACTCCAACAGAGATCCGGCATAATATGTACCACGAACTTACAAATCCTGCTTCGGAAACAAATCTGAAAGCCTATTACAAATTGAACGAAACTTCCGGCACTACCGCTGCCGACTCAAAAAACAGTTATAATGGAACCTTGGGCAATTATGGAAGCCAAACCGGTTACTGGCAAACATCACCCGCCATGTTTGGCCCGAAAAATGCGTTGGATTTCGATGGAATTAATGAGCATGTTTTTATATCTTCATTGAGTTCAACGTTTACACAAGGAACAATTAGCTTTTGGATAAGACTAACGGCAACCCCTTCCACAAATTCAAGAATTTTCTCAGATGCTTGGGATGATAATGAAATAATATTGACGTCTGGCGAAGGAAAATTATCAACTCTTAATATGATTTCAGGGGATGAGTTGGTTTCATCTAATGCATTGCCAATTTCAGAATGGACACATGTTGCTATAACAATGGATAATTCAGTGTCAAAGCTTTATATTAATGGAGTTTTAGATGATGAATCCGGCCCTGCTTCTGTTTCAATCACAGATATTATACGTCTTGGAGGACAGTTTACTGCATATTGGGAGGTGCTTAACGGGCAATTAGAGGAGTTTCGTATCTGGAGTGTAGTGCGCTCTGAGCAGGAAATAAGAGACTATATGTGTAGGAGTCTGACAGGAAATGAGGCTGGTTTATTGGTATATTTTAGTTTTGATAATTCAACCGGTACAACCCTTCCGGATTTCTCAGCAAACAATAATTATGGAACACTCACAAATATGGAAATTACCGACTGGGTTTCATCCACCGCCTTTAACACCTGGCTCAACACAACTTCAACCACCTGGACTGAGTCTACCAACTGGAGCGCTGGAGCAGTTCCCAATTCATCAACAAGTAATGTTGGTATTCCACACCATGGTACCGATCCCATCATTAGTGCTAACATAACAACGAATAACCTTGTAGTTGGAGAAAATGTTACTTTAACATTCAGCAGTGGCGAAAACCATACCATCCACGGCAGTTATTTCAACATTGGCACAACGAACCTTGAAGCCAATAACGAACTTACCATCACAGGGTCACTTTATGTGCTGGAGGGGTCAACGGTTAACATAAAACCACTTGCATACATGACAGTTGATGAAAATCTTGATCTGGACTTTCTGCTGGGAAGCGGTACCTTAAATATCAAAAGCGATGCAACAGGCTCAGGTTCACTAATTGTAAAAGGATCCGTTGATGGAAGTGTAAATACAGAACGTTACATTGAAGCAGCTAACTGGGGCACATGGGATGATGGATGGCATTTTCTCTCCTCACCGGTTGCTGCCCAGGCCATCAACTCAGGTGGATTCACCACAGCACCCTACGATTTTTATTGCTGGTACGAGCTGACCAACGAATGGATCAACTTTAAGAACCAATCGACAACACCCCCCTACTGGACAACTGCCAATACGATCAGCAACGGGCTTTCAAACAACACAGCCAATTTTCTTGTAGGAAAAGGGTATATGGCTGCCTACGACGAAGAGGGCACCAAATCGTTTTCGGGTTCACTGAATGTTGCTGATGTGGCAATCTCCGGACTGGAAATCACAGCATCGGGGGCCAATCGGAGCTGGCATCTCCTTGGAAATCCCTATTCGAGCGGCTTAACCTGGGATGCCACCTGGACAAAAACGAACATTGCCGGAACGATTCAGATCTGGAATGAGTCGGGCCAATCCTATTCATCCATTGCCGCTGATCCGGGTGGAACCATCCCCGCTACCAACGGGTTCATGGTTCAGGTAGAATCCGAAACCGGTTCCTTGACCATTCCCCACGGCAAATGCACCCATGGCGGATCATTCTATAAAGCATCTTCCTTCCCGATTATTAAACTTAAGGCTGTGAACCAGGATTTTCCTGCTTTCCAGGAGACTCAATTGCTCTTTAATCCGGCATCAACCCAAGGGTATGAGATGGAATATGACGGAGATTTTCTGGCGGGATATGCCCCCTATTTTTATTCAGAAATTGAGGGAGAGCCCATGGCCGTGAATTCAATGCCCGACCTCACCGAAAGTACCTCCATTCCCCTTGCCTTTATCAAAAATGATGGCGTAAATTTCAGCATTGAAATGTATGAAACCGAATTGGTCCCCTTTGACATCTGGTTGCTCGATACCAAAACAAACCAGGATCAAAATCTATCAAACAATCCGGCATATCTTTTCACTGCCATGGAGGGTGACAACCCAAACCGCTTCTTTTTGCATTTCCAAGCAGTTGGCATGGATGAACCAACGACATCCTGGCAATCATTGCCCATTGTGGTATGGAACCATGAGAACACACTGACCGTGAGCAATCCCGAACAGCTGACCGGAACCCTCGAGGTCATCAACATAACCGGACAAACAGCATTAATGGCCAATCTGGAGAATGTAACAAAACAAACCATACCGCATCAACTGAAAGCCGGATTGTATGTTGTACAGGTGAGCGCAGCGGGAAAATGGAAAACTCAGAAGATAATCGTTGAGGCGACACCTTGATCCTTGAACTTTTAGCTTTGAACTTTATGAATAGAACACGGATAACACGGATTATACAGATCAGCACAGAAAAAAAAATCAGTGAAAATCCGTCAAAACTGTGTAATCCGTGTGCCATTGAAACTAAAATTACTGTGAACTGAAACCTGAAACCTGAAACCTGAAACTTGAAACCTGAAACCTGAAACCTGAAACCTGAAACCTGAAACTTGAAACCTGAAACCTGAAACCTGAAACCTGAAACCTGAAACTTGAAATAAAAGAATCATGGCCGGCCACGGGGCAACTGGAATCTCTCTGCTAAACGGAATTTGCAATTGCGCCAATACCACGCCTCTAACCCCAAAATACGCTCCTCGGAGGTAATCCTTTTCGGGTGGCAGCGGGTAAGAGGAGTAACATGAATACCATTTTCAATTAATTTTCAGTCATCGTATTGATCGATAATTTTATAAAAACGGTCAGTACATTGATCGTTTTTGTTAGCTTTGCAAAAAGAAAAATACTATGCTGAATAAATTTATTGAACTTTCGGAACGCGCTATCGAATTTACGGATGTTGATTATGTCAGATCACAGATTTTATATTTGCAACAACCAGAACGGCTCATTGGAATCAAGGGAAGTCGTGGGGTTGGGAAAACCACGCTCTTGCTGCAATTTGCAAAATTGCATTTAAAGAATAACCGCAAAATTTACATCAGTTTGGACAATCCGTACTTCGCAAAAAACAATCTACTCGAATTTGTTGACGAATTTGTAAAAAACAGCGGTGAATATCTCTTGCTTGATGAAGTGCATCATTACACGGACTGGTCGCTGGCTTTAAAAACTATTTACGACAATTACAAAAATCTGAAAGTCGTTTATACCGGTTCCTCACTGTTGCATCTTACCAAAGGAAGGGCTGATTTGTCGAGAAGAACCATGTTATACACTCTGTATGGTTTGTCGCTGCGCGAATACATTAACTTAGTTGAAAAAAAGGATTTTCAGCCGGTTTCTTTAAATGATATTCTTACAAATCATCTGGCATTATCAAAAAACATTATTTCCAAAGTGAAGCCAATCCAGCATTACAACGATTATATTCAAACTGGCTATTACCCATTCTTTTTGGAAAACAAACAAACCTATTTATTTAAACTGGTAGAAACAGTGAATCAAATTATTGAAACCGATTTGCCATTTATTGCAAAGATTAGTTATGCCAACATCAATAAGCTAAAGCAACTTTTGCAGATCATTTCCGAATCGGTGCCTTTCAAGCCAAATCTGGAAAAAATCAGCAGTCAGATTGAGATTAGCAAAAATACTTTGAAGGATTATTTATATTATCTGGAGGAAGCCATGTTGATTGCTATGCTTAAATCGGACAAAAAAGTTAATTCGAACCTCGCAAAACCCGAAAAAGTTTATTTGAATCATCCAAATTTAATGTTTTGCCTGTCAAATGAAAACTCAAACCAGGGAAATATTCGCGAGTGTTTTTTTCTAAATCAATTGCAGTCTCTTTGTACGATAAACTATTCAGAAGTCGGTGATTTTTTAGTAAACAAGAAATTTATCTTTGAAATTGGCGGAAAAAACAAAACCTACAAACAGATTGCAAATATCGAAAATTCATTTGTTGCTGCTGATGATATTGAAATTGGACATAAAAATACCATACCACTTTGGCTGTTTGGATTTTTGTATTAGTCAGGTTTAAATCATATTAAACCCACTTCCCGCGGCCATCCTGCTCATTTCTATGATCACCCTGTCCCTGGACCAGCACTGTCCGGTTCCAGGATTTTTTTTGTCTTCCTTCCAGAGTTATTTTCCGTATTTTTTTTGTGCCTCAAAACTGATTTCTTACCTTAGCATTAAAATGTAGAATAAAATTCAAAAATATTTATCAGCTATAATCAACTATAGCAATGAACCGGTTCCCTGCAATATTGCTGTTTCTTTTTCTGACTTCAGGATGTAAAAACCACACAAATCAGGATATTCTTCCGGCAAATCAGGATGTAACCAGCATTCCATACTGTTCCGGAAAAATTAACATTGACGGAAAGCTGAATGATTGGGATGTTTATGGTTCAACCACTTTTGCCGATACCGCCCAGGTGGTTCACACCCCGGAAGAGTTTTCGTTTGAACTGACCTACGATGGGCTTGATCCGTCAACAGTCCGCCCGCCCAAATCGCGAAACTCCACAACGGCGAAATATTGCTGGAACCGGCATGGGTTGTTTTTTTCCTTTGAAGTTGACGATGCCCACCTGATGGCCGAAATAAACAAAGGAAACGACAACCCTGAAATTTTCCTTAACGATGGCATCGAAATTTACATCGACACGCGAAACGACAGCAAAACCCGGATGGACATCAATGATTACCAATTTGCTGTTGACATTTTCCCGAATTACGTCGTTTTTAAAGGCGACCGAAAGCTACAGGACAGCATCAAACACAGCGTTCCCAAAGAATATGGACAGAATATTTTGTTCGAGGCAGCCTCGGCAATTTCCGGAACAATCAACGACCCGATGGCAGACACGGGTTATGTTATCGAAGTAAAGATTCCTTTTGAAGCCATCGGGATTGAACCCGCTACCGGAAAATTGCTGAAAATAGACATTTGCACCAACGACAACGATTTTTATCTGAAAGCGTATGACCTGAGCGACCTGGCCCGGGTGATCACCCGTCCGTACAATTGGGTAGGCCTGAACAATTTCGGCTTCCCCGATTACTGGAAAACCACACAGTTGACAGGCGGCCCCGATTGGTTCGAACGGAATTTTGAGTTTATGGGCCGGCAATGGGCATTGTTGTTTTTCATCATTATTTCCCTTTCGGTAGCGGTAATTGTTTTCCTGTTTTTTTCCATCCGGCGCTTGAAACGGATTCCGGCCATTTCTGAAGTTGCCCCTTCCAAACTCATTTTTGTGAAACAGGAAAGTTCGCCGGTTCCCGGCCAGTCGTACAACCAGCAATTGCTTCAAAAGGCAACCGATTATATTCTCGAACATTCGGACGAAAACCTAAACTCCGAAAAAGTTGCCGGGTTTATTGGTGTTTCATTGCGCAAATTGCAGCGGCTGACCAAAGAAGAACTCAACTGCACCCCAACAGGCTTCATTTATCTGGTAAAACTCAACAAGGCCGCTGAGCTAATCAAGGCAAAATCGGGCAACATTGCTGAAATTTCCTATTCCTTAGGATTTTCATCGCCTTCCTATTTTTCCAAAATCTTTAAAAATCATTTTGGAATGTCGCCACTGGAATATCAAAAAGGCGACAAATCCTCCGGCAAAAACGACATGGCCCACTGACCGGCATTATTTTACAATTTTTTGTCCGGAATTTTATAGCCCTTCCCTCTGCAGCGCATTACTCTTGCAGCAAAAAAAACATCTGCCATGCGGTACAAAACAATGTATGCCGGGGCAAGCGGCCTGTTTTCCATCATTCTTTCGGCAATACTCATTCGGCCAGGGTTGCTTTGGATTGCAGGTTTTGTCCTTATTCTGATTCTCCTTTTCGCGCGGGGGCGCCTGGGCGAAATAACCCAACGGACTGAAAACCTATTTTTCTGGTTCGTGGTTGCCGCGTCGCTTTCTGTCTTGATCTACATTTTTAGCACATGAAATGTCCATAAGAACCATGCCCATGCCAACCGATAATGAAAATTTATGGAGATTCCCTGTCTGCCAATAGACAGGCATGCAACCATTGAAATCAGAAATATTTACATGAAATAGTATTAACCATAAAACATGAAGCGATGAAAAAAACCAAAATCATTTTTTTTGGCTGTATCGTCCTGTTGATGGCTACCACAGCCAAAGCGCAATTCGGGGGCGGCGAAGGAACAACATTCAGTCCTTACTGGATTGAGACTGCCACCCATTTGAACAACATTAAATTGAAGGATGATGAAGGCCATTACCTTTATTTGAACAAAAACTTCATCCAGCTTGCCAACATTGATCTGGGGCTTGCGCCATACAACGAAGGGTTAGGGTGGGAACCTATTGGAAATATTGATAACCCCTTTCAGGGAACTTACGACGGAAATGATTACGCCATCAGCAATCTGTTTATCAACAGGCCATTGGAGGATAACCTCGGACTGTTCGGTGTTACAAGTGGAGCCGATCTAATTGACATTGAACTGCTCGATGTTTCCGTTTCCGGGAATAATTTTGTCGGTGCCCTGGCCGGGACTTTTCTTTCTTCATCCATCAACGAATTTGATTGGGTGCGGGTTACAACATTTTCAAGCGGTACGGTTTCGGGGAACAACCAGGTGGGAGGGTTGATCGGGTACTCCGATAACGGCACGCTTTGGTTGTGCTATTCAACCTGCACGGTTGACGGGATTGACAATGTGGGAGGATTGGTTGGAAAAGCGGATGAATCGGATCTTTCGGAAAGTTATGCGCAAAATGCTGTAACAGGAAGTGGCGGTAATGTTGGCGGTTTTATTGGCCGGGCCTACGAAAGCGAAATCTCAGATTGTTTTTCCCATTGCACTGTGGAGATGTATGGTACAGGTACGCAAACCGGAGGCCTGGTGGGTTATCTGTACAGCAATTCCACCATCACCAATTGCTATTCCGTGGGAGTTGTTGACGGCGATGGAACCACGGGCGGCTTAACCGGCTACAATCATGGTTCTACAATTACCAATTCCTTTGCGTCCTGCGCCGTAACCGGAACCGGCGGCTATGTCGGCGGACTGGCTGGCCGCAGCGATGGGACCATCACGGACAGTTACTGGGACATGACGGTTTCCGGACTTGGCGAACCGGGCTTAGGCGATGGACGGACAACCGAAGAGATGACCTATCCTTATGCCGAAAATACCTATACCGGATGGAATTTTACAACAGTCTGGGTGGAAGACCCCAATATTGGTTTTGGTCAATTTAACAACGGCTATCCATATCTTGAATGGCAACACAATCCTCAACAGTATGGTTTTGGCGGAGGTTCAGGAACCGAAGCCGACCCTTACCTTGTGGCCACACCGGCCCACCTGAACAGTGTCCGTAACCAGAAAGACGCCTGGTTTTTACAGACAGCCGATATTGACCTGGGCGCTGCCCCCTGGAACGAAGAGGAAGGATGGCAGCCCATTGGAGAGAACATTGTCAGTGGGAAATTTATCGGACATTACAACGGTGACAATTACAGCATCCAAAACCTCACCATCAACCAAACAAGCGATTATACGGGGCTTTTCGGATATGTGCTGAATGCTGAAATCAGCAACGTATTACTTGAAAACATTCAGGTTACTGCCCGTGATTATACCGGCGGTTTGGCCGGAAAAGCCGAAAACGAAGCTATTACAAATTGTTCTGTGTCAGGAAATTTATCCGGGCGGAATAATATTGGTGGTTTGGCAGGTGAAATAATCGGCGGGGCATCGGTGTTGAACTGCGAAACAGAGGTTGATGTTTTGGGGGTTGAATATGCCGGCGGCCTGGTTGGCCAGTCAACAAGCAGTGAAATAACCGGATGCTCCGCCGTTGGCGATGTGGAAACTACCGGAAATTATACCGGTGGTTTGGTCGCATATACGGTCTCAACGGATGTTTTGCGATGCAGTGCCACGGGAAATGTTGATGGTTTCAACAACACCGGTGGATTAATCGGGATTCAGTCGGAAAGCACGGTTGCACAATGTTTTACCACGGGAAACATCACCGGGACACAATATACCGGTGGATTGGTGGGATTTAACTGGAGCAATTCGTCCATTGCCAATTCTTATTCCCGAAGCCAGGTTTCGGGCGCCAGTTCTTACTTAGGCGGGCTTTTGGGGTATAATCCTTCGGGCAATTCGGTTATAAATAGTTTTTCAACGGGGATCGTAACCGGTTTGACGGCCGCACAGGGTTTGATTGGCCAGGGAGGCGGCACGGTAACCGACTGTTTTTGGGACACCGAAACATCCGGCGATTCAGGTTCGAACGGAGGTGGCGTTGGTCTTACCACTGACGAAATGCACCATCTTTCCACTTTTACCGATGAATCACTTCCTGGTTTAACCGTAGCCTGGGATTTTGTTGGCAATCCGCTGGATGATGATGCAGATAATGATTATTGGGATTTGGATGGGACGCTCAACAATGGATACCCCTTTCTTGGCTGGCAAAAAGAAAGAATCGTATGGAACGGAACCGAAAGCAATGACCCTGGACTTGGCGCGAACTGGAGCAGTGGCACAGCTCCTTTGCCCGGCGACAATATTCTGGTTACTTCTGCTGCAACCAACAGCCTGATTGTGAACCGCACACCGGCTTTGCCTCAATTTTTTAACGGCCTTTTTATCGAAAGTGGCGGAAACGTGGAAATTGCCGCCGGAAAAGCGCTTACGGTTTCGGGTTACCTGCACAACGAAGGAACCCTGGAAATAAAAAGCGACGCCACCGGCACAGGTTCATTAATTCACAACAATTCAGATGTTGAAGCCACCATCGGGAGATACATGACCGGCGGCTGGGCAAGCTGGGACGCCGGCTGGCACAACATCAGTTCGCCGGTGCAATTGCAGCCCATTGCCGGTTTTGTCACCGAAGGCGAAGGCAACGGTTACGATTTTTATGGCTGGGACGAAACCGCCAATACTTGGATGAACCAGAAAGCCGAAGGTTTTGAAGCCTGGAACGGAGGGCTAAACTTCAATCCCGGGCAAGGTTATCTGGTATCTTACCAGCTTACGCAAAGCGAAATTGCTTTTGAAGGCGAAGTGAATGTTGAGAATGTCCCGGTTTCAAATCTTTCGTTTACAGAAGAGGAAGGAAATGGCTGGCATTTGCTGGGAAATCCGTTTGGCAGCCCGCTCATCTGGAACAACGAAAACTGGTTGCTAAGCCATGTTGCAGGTGTGGCCAAGATATGGGACGAAACCGCCAAAAGCTACGCCGATATAAGCGCCGGAGGCATTATCCCCCAGGCACAGGGATTTTTTGTTCAGGTAAGCGAAGCGGCAAATTCGTTGGTTGTTCCTTCCGGCTCACGAACCCACAATAGCGAGCCCTGGCATAAGCAGGGCGAAAACGGGAAAATCGTCCTGACTGCCAGCGAATCCAACGGAAATTCATTTCAGGAAACCAAAATAACCATCCATCCCGGTGCAACGGCAAGTTTTGATTTTGCATACGATTCCAGGTTTTTATCTGGATACGCCCCGCAATTTTACTCCGTGGCCGGAGCGGAAAAGCTTTCCACCAACACCCTTCCGGTATTAGATGAGACAAGTGTTTTTCCGATGGGATTCGTCAAAAACCAGAACAGCGATTTTTCAATACAATTAAAACAAGCCATCGAAGGGCTCAATATCCTATTGGTTGACCTGAAAACCGGCATTCGGCATCCTTTCGGCCAAAATCCCGTCTATACCTTTACGGCCGAAGAGGGCGATGACCCCAACCGCTTCCTTTTACAATTCAAAACGGTCGGAATGGAAGAGCCGGCGATAAACAAAGCCAATGGGCTCCCCATCCACTGCTGGAATTATCAGCAAACCCTCACCATCGGCAACCCCGAACAACTTTCAGGAACGGTGATGGTCTATAATATAACAGGCCAACCGGCTTTAACGGCCCCGTTGCAAAATATCACAAAACAAACCATCTCCCATCAACTTTCACCCGGCATGTATGTTGTGCAGGTAAACGCAGAGGGAAAGGTTAAAAATCAAAAGATTATCGTTCGTTAAAATCCAGTTTCCTGAAACTTTGAAACTGTTTCAATGTTGCAATATTGCAATGTTTCAATGTTTCAATGTTTCAATGTTGTTTCTTTAAACCTCTGAATCTTAACACTTAAAACTTAAAACTTAAAACTTAAAACATAATAATCATGAAAACGCCAAAAATCATACTCATTATTGCATTTTTTCTAAGTTCAATGGTTTTGTTTGCCGACGACCCCCCGCCGCCCCCGGCCGGCCACGGGGCCACAGGAAACCAGGACCCCAAAGGCGCTCCCATAGATGGCGGATTAGGAATCCTGCTGGCCCTGGGAGCAGGGTATGGGGGGTACAAACTCTACCGGAAACGGAAACAGGAGGCCGAAGAGTCCGAATAGTTGCTGCTGGCTAGTGGGCTAGTGGGCTAGTGGGCTAGTGAAAAAGTGGGCCAGTGGGAAAGTGTACAGTATTTGCAATTTGCACTGTAAAGTTTGCATTTACCATTTTACATTTTACCGTTTTACCATTTTTGGCTGTTAGCTGATTGAGGTTGACTCCCGTGAGTTGGGAGATGCTGCTTCACATTTTTCTTCCTTCGACATTTCGCCAAAGTATCCAATTATTGCACAATAAAACACCTGATATATGCACAATAATAATCCTTAATTTTGCACAATAATAAATTGTTTGTACTTTTGCAATAAAGTTAAATGCTTTATTATGAGTTATATTACTAGGATAATTGAAGTAGATTTGTCGGAAAAATTATCTGCTTCGGGTGCAGTGCTTATAAAAGGGCCAAAATCGTGTGGGAAAACAGAAACAGCGAAACAATTTGCAAAAAGTATTCTGGAAATGGACAGGGACAAACAAGTGCCTGTAATTATGGCAACGAATCCCCAACTTTTATTGCAAGGCCAAACACCGAGGTTAATTGATGAATGGCAGGAACAACCTGAGATTTGGAATTATGTCAGGCACGAAGTGGACGACCGCAAAGCGAAAGAACAATTTATTCTTACCGGTTCAGCCAACCCAAGTGATGATGTGAGGCTGCACAGTGGCGCAGGTCGTTTTACGATTGTACAAATGGATACATTGACCTGGCAGGAATTGGGTTATTCGACCGGTACTGTTAAGATTTCCGATTTACTGGAAGGGCGCTTTCCGAACTTCTACGATGCCGGTGTTTCGCTTGACTTTATAATTGATAAAATGCTGATTGGCGGATGGCCCGCGTTGATAAACCAAAGCACAAAGAATGCCATCAAAATGAACAGTGGCTATGTTGATTTACTTTGTGAGGTGGATATGGGCAGGGTTTCGGGAGTTAAACGCGATCCATTAAAAGTACGTAGCTTATTGCGGTCAATCGCCAGGAATACGGCAACACTTGTCGACAATAAGACACTGGAACAAGATGTAAAAACTTCTGACAGCAATGAATTGTCGCGCAATACAATATCAGAATACCTTGACGCACTCTCCCGATTAATGATTTTGTACGAACAACCAGCTTTCAATCCGCATATTCGCTCATCGGCATCGTTGCGAAAATCGCCCAAAAGACATTTATGCGACCCCTCTTTGGCAGCAGCAGCATTGGGATTAGATAAAGAATCACTGATTAAAGACATAAAATATACCGGGTTTTTGTTCGAGTCATTGGCAACGCACGAGTTAAATGTGTATGCCAAAGCAAATGATGCAAACCTATTTCATTATCATGATTCTTACGGTTTGGAAGTTGACGCTATTGTGCAGAAACGCAATGGCGATTTTGCTGCTTTTGAAATAAAGCTTGGTGCGGGTTTTATAGATGAAGCCGCCGAAAATCTTAAAAAATTCGAGAGAAATATAAACACCGCCAAAATGGATTTACCCAAATCATTAAACATTATTACCGGAACCGGCATGAGCCATCACCGACCCGACGGAATAAATGTGATCTCATTGGCTTCATTAGGAAGTTAATCTAAACACCAAAAGCAAAAACGACAAGAGTGAAGGTAGTTTCCCGGTAGTCTCCTAACTCATAACTCCTGACTCCATGCGCATCAGAAACGACCTGAGATTGCAGTGAACGACTCCCTGGTGATTACCGGTAGCGTATTCATCCAGGGTTACTACAAATTTGGGATGGTTGTCGTGAATTTGAAGCAAATTTCCGAATTCCCGCGCAAAGATTTTCTCATCAGATACATTAATGGCCACTTGAATATACAACTTCTGATCCCCCTTTGAAGCAATAAAGTCAATCTCTTTATCTCCCAGTTTACCGACATTAACCTGATAGTCATTATCTATCAGATGCCTGAATACCAGGTTCTCAATATATTTATTTACCTCCTTTGGGTCAAATGGTTTCAAGGTGTGTCGTAACCCGATATCATCAAAGTAATACTTGTCGTTGATTTCAAATATTTTTTTACCCATTATATCATATCGCGCTACTTTGTGTATCAGATAGGAAGATTCTAAAAAATAGAGGTAATCGACAATCGTTCTGGTGGAGATGGCAATTTTCTGAGATTTTAAGAATTCACCGATACGGTTGGCAGTAACCAGACTGCCCGTGTTGTCGGCAATAAATGCCATCAAATTATTCAGGAAGCTGTAGTTTCGAATATTAAATCGTTGCACCACATCCCTGAATAAAATGGTATTCATAACATTACGAAGATATTCCTGACGCACCTGATCGTTGTCATCTAAATGAATCAGAAAAGGCATTCCACCCTGAGTAATGTATTTTAAAAGTGAAGCCGGATTGTCGTCCCGTTGATGAAATTGCAGAAATTCAGGATACGAGAGGCTGTGTACCGCAATTTCAATATACCTTCCCGACAGCAAGGTGGCAAGTTCACCAGAAAGCAGTGTGGCATTACTTCCGGTACAGTATATGTCAAATCCTCCATCGGCCAGCAGGCCTCTTAAAGCCTTCTCGAAATGTGTGATTTCCTGCACTTCATCAATAAATACAAAACAATTTACGTTCTCCCGCTTGTTTTGTTTAACCCAATTCCAGAGGGTTGTATCATTATTTATTTCATTCAATCCGGGATCCTCTTTGTTCAGGTAAATGAGATCACACGCGGGAAACTGTTTCCTGATGTAATCGATGGTTTGAAGCATGACGTAACTCTTCCCCGAACGACGCTGGCCGGTGAAAACCTTTATCAGGGGTTTATCAATAAAAGGAATGACCTTGTTCAAATACAGAGGCCGTGGCAAAAAATCGGGGATTTCCATATACATCATGATAAATAAAAATCAAATATACTAAATACTTTGTATTATGATACATAAATTACATTTTTTTATTTATGTGAACAACAGCTGAATCATTGGCATTTCTTTTCACCGACTTTTTTATCTGTGTTGATGTGTATAATCCGTGTCATCCGTGTTCCATTCACAAAGTTCAGGGCTCGAAGTTCAAAGTTCAAGGATCAAAAATGGCTCCTGACTTTTACGCCTGTGTTGAATTGTCCTCCAAAAGTACATCCTGCAAAATGTGTTTTTGTACCTGTTTTGTTTAACTCTTTCCGACACAAGAAAATTTTCCCATAAAGCGCCCTTGTCCATTCTCAGATCCAAAGGTTGATCGCAAATCCCATTATGCAAATTTGGAAGAGTGATCTGTTTATCGTACTTTTGTAATGACATGCCGGAAGTGTTCAGAAAATATGGATTTGTATTTTTCTTTTACTCAAATGAAGGACAGGAGCCAATACATGTCCATGTGAGAAAGGCAGGTGGATTTGCAAAATTTTGGCTGGAGCCTGTTGAACTGGATTTTTCTCAGGGAATGAAAACATCAGAAATTCAGCAGGCGGAGGTTATAATATTACAATTTAGGGAACAAATAATTGAAAAGTGGAATGAAGTACATGGTGGCTGAGCTTTTCTTTACGGTTACGAGAGCCTGGTATGAAAATGGCTTCGTTTGTCTGTTGTTGTCGGATAGGAGGGAAGTTAAATTTCCGATAGACTTAAATAGAAAACTACGCGACGCCACCGAACAACAATTGATGAATATCGAAGTCATCTGTAATGGCACTGGCCTCCATTGGCCCGAACTGGATGAAGATCTTTCGGTTACAGGGATTATGGAGGGTCGCTTTGATGCCTGATATTCAATTTCTTTTTCTCGTTCCTGCATAATCAACGAACCAAAGACAACACGGCCTGGGCGATTTTTGGTTCATAACTCCATGCGCATTAAAAACGATCTGAGATTAAGGAATGACCTTGTTCAAATACCTGACTTTTACGCCTGCTGTTGGGTTGTCCTCCAAAAGTACATCCTGCAAAATGTGTTTTTGTACCTGTTTTGTTTAACTCTTTCCGACACAAGAAAATTTTCCCATAAAACGCCCTTGTCCATTCTAAGTTCCAATGGCTTGAAATCTCCTAGGATCATGTTTCTGATTCCGTTGTCATAGAAATATATTTTCCGGTTCTGCCTGATTTCGTTCCTTAGGTTTCTGCTAAAACTGTTAAGCCGGAAAACGATGTAACCCTTCTCCAAAATATTGATGTACTTCTGAATGGTTATTTTATTTACGCCAATAAGTTGGGAAAGTTCATTGTAATTCACCTCGTTTCCAATCTGCAAGGCAATGGCCTGCAACAATTTATCGATAATTTCGGGTTTCCTGATGTCTGAAAAGGTTAAAATATCCCTGTATAAATAGCTGTTGACCAGATTCTTTAAAGTTTCCCGCTCTTTCCCTTGGTTGTTGATTACATCCGGGTAAAAACCGAACAAAAGCCGGTTTTCAATTTGCTGCTCCGATTTTATCATCCCAATCTCTTTCTCGTATTCCTCCCATGAGATGGGAAAGAGCTCATATTCCCACTTCCGCCCTGTTAATGGTTCGTACAAACATTACTTTTTTTTACAAAAGGATTAAATGTTATCGTAATGACCAAATATTATATTTTTTAGACATTATGTTATACGAAAATAACACATTTACAATCCCTATACGGATGGATTGCGGTGAACTCCGCGCTGTTCCGTCCTGCCTGGTTCATCGGAAAAAATGGAGAGGGTAAACATCATGCCTGAAATTTTCACGCCGATTTACGCAGATTTTTTATTCGTGTATATCCGTCTCATCAGCATCATCCGTGTGCTGTTCGCATCCGATAAAATTATCATTGTATGGAGAAAGACCTCCAACCTCCCTGCCCGAAAACTAAGGGGCCCTTCCATTGAGGCAGTTCCTGTTTGGAAACGGCTTTGTGGAAAATAATTTCCGGGTCACCCTGCACACCCTGACAAATATTTGTTTATTTTCTTGAAAATATGTTACTTTTATGCAGCCGTTCATTCGGTGATGGAATCACAATAAACAGAGGGGTAAGCAAACTATAAAAACGCCGGGTATGAAAAAACAAGCTCAATGGACCTGCTGCGCGCTGGTTGTATTCCTTTTTTTGGTTGGGAATCCCATTCTCACCTCTGGCCAGAACAACACCCTGGATTTTAACGGGACCAATGCGTATGTGGGTGTGGCCGATGCCGCTGTTTTCGACGTAACCTCCCTGACGGTGGAAGCATGGGTTTACACGGATAACCTTACCGGAAGCCATTGCATTTTTGGCAAATCCAACGAAGAGGCGGTGCCTGCCTCAACCGGTTTCGACCTTGAAACCTCCGGCGACTCCTTATATGGCTCGGTATGGGATGGCACCGGTAATCGAAAATACATCGTGGCGGGAACATTTTCAACGGGGACCTGGCAACATGTGGCCATGACCTGGACCAGTGGGGGCAGCCTGATCCTCTATATAAACGGGGTCGAAGCCGGTTCCCAGCCATCCACTTTTACCGGGACCATCGCCAACTCGGGCCCGTTTAAAATCGGTGTGTTTCCCTGGTCCATGCAGTACTACTGGAACGGAAAAATCGATGAGGTGCGTTTTTGGAATGTGGTCAGGTCCCAGGCACAAATTGAGGCAGGCATGTACCAGGAGTTGGCCGGAACTGAAAGCGGATTGATTGCCTATTACAGGTTCAATGAATCGGGCGGGACCACCCTCAATGACGCCACTACCAACAACAATGACGGCACCCTGAACAACATGGCCGGAACGGAATGGGGCCCCTCCGCCGCCTTTTTCGGCCCGAAAAATTGCCTTTTTTTTAATGGAGTACAAAACGGAAACATTAGCCCCAACATTTCCCTAGATAACCCTATATTTACCGTTGAATTCTGGATGCAGATGGATGGAGAAAGGGTAAATTACCCGTCAATATTGGATAATAGAGACGCGGATGAAAATATAAACTGGTATTTTTTGACAGTTAGCAACAGTTTGAGCGGTATTTTTGGCATTGGCAATGGAACTTCTCAGACCGAGATTCAATTCAATCTGAACGACCTTTCCTGGCACCATGTAGCCGGCGTATTCAACGGATCAACTGCGTACCTGTATTTGGATGGAGTATTGGTTGACTCTGCAAGTGCAACCATGAGTTTGCACCATAGAGCTATTACCATAGCAAAAAGACCAGCATGGAATGTTTATTACAAGGGAAAAATTGACGAGGTCCGTATCTGGTCGGATGTACGGAGTGAAACCGAGATTCGGGAAAACATGTGCAAAACACTGGTTGGCAATGAAAGCAATCTCGTGGCATATTATTCGTTTGATAACAGTTCGGGGGCGATATTGCAGGACCTGACCGCAAACGCCAACAATGCCACCCTGTATGGGGGCCAATGGACGGCTTCCACGGCCTTTAACACCTGGCTCAACACGACACCCACTTCCACCGATTGGAATAGCGATGAAAACTGGAGCCGGGGAACCGCTCCCGATGCCGATACTGAAAATGTGGGCATTCCCGACTACGTCGGTGACAACGGTCCTCATGTGGACAGCAGTATAAGTATCGACGTAAATAACCTCGTGGTCTGCGAAGATGCCACCTTGACATACACCAACGGTTCACATACCATTCATGGAAATGTTTACAATATCGGAACAACAAATCTCGAGGCCGGCACCGACCTGACCATCACCGGATCGCTGTACATTCTACCTCTATCTACTGTCAATATTGAACCCCTGGCAGATATGACCGTTGATAAAAATATAAACAACATGGACCTGCTCGGCGTAAAAGGGAAGCTGAACATTCTTTCCTCGGAAAATGGGACAGGATCGCTCATTGACAATGGAACGATTGACGGGGATGGGACGAATACCATCGAACGCCATATCGACGGATGGAGCAGTTCCAGCCACGGCTGGCATTTTTTGAGCAGCCCGGTGGCCAATCAGGCCATCAGCCCCAACTTTGTGGATATCTCAGGCACAATCAGTAATCAGGTCGACTTTTATCGCTGGAGTGAACCCCTCGACCTTTGGGTGAACATCAAAAATATCTCAGGAACTTATAATCGGGGCAGTGGGGAGGAGTTTTTCTCCAATGATGAGAGCCCGACCTTTGCCCCCGGCAAGGGATATTTGGCTGCCTACGGAAGCGACTTTACCAAAACATTTACGGGCAATCTGAATAACACCAATGTTTCGGTAATAGGGTTAACGAAAACAGCCGATAAAACTTATTCGGGCTGGAATCTGATTGGAAACCCATTTCCCAGTGCCCTGGATTGGGGCGTGGGCAGTTGGTCATTAAGCAATGTGGATGCGAATTGCCAGATATGGAATGAAGCCAGTGCAAGTTACACCGTAGTGAGCAGTGGCGGCGATATCCCGGCCATGAACGGTTTTATGGTGCATGCCAGTGTGAACGGCGCCTCATTGGCCCTCCCAACTGACGCAAGGGTACACAGCAGTACCAACTGGTACAAAAACAGCCAGCAGTACGAAAATGGAATGGTACTCAGGGCAAACGATCCCCAGGGACAAACCGCCCAAACTTCCATCGTTCGTTTCAATAGCGAGGCAACGCCGGGTTACGATACGCAGTTCGACAGTTATTTTCTGGCAGGATATGCCCCCCTGTTTTACAGTGTTTCAGAAAATGAAAATTATGCCCTAAACACCCTGCCCGAGCAAACCGAAGCGCAGGTGATCCCGATGGGTTTTGTGAAAAACGGAAGCACAGGGTTTTCCATTGAGCTGACTGAAAATGGCACCGAATCGACGGTTTACCTCACCGACCACAAAACCAACACCACCCAAAACCTCACCAACAATCCAATCTACACCTTTACTGCTGAAGAGGGCGATGGCCCCGACCGCTTCCTCCTGCACTTCAAAGCGGTCGGAATAGACGATCCGGCGATAAACAACGCCAATGGCTTCCCCATCCACTGCTGGAATTATCAGCAAACCCTTACCATCGGCAACCCCGAACAACTTCCGGGAGAGATATTGGTCTATGCAATAACCGGACAAACACTATTAACGGCCCATCTGGAGAATGTCACAAAACAAACCATCTCCCATCAACTTTCACCCGGCATGTATGTCGTGCAAGTAAGAGCAGAAGGAAAGTTAAAGACTCAGAAGATAATCGTTGAGTCAACCCCTTGATCCTTGATCCTTGAACTTTTAGCTTTGAACTTTATGAATAGAACACGGATAACACGGATTATACAGATCAGCACGGATAAAAAAATCAGTGAAAATCCGTCAAATCCGTGTAATCCGTGTGCCATTGAAACTAAAATTACTGTGAAACCTGAAACCTGAAACCTGAAACCTGAAACCTGAAACCTGAAACCTGAAACCTGAAACCTGAAACCTGAAACCTGAAACCTGAAACCTGAAACCTGAAACTTTGAAACCGTTTCAATGTTTCAATGTTGTTTCTTTAAAACCCTGAATCTTAACACTTAAAACTTATCATCATGAAACCACCAAAAATTATACTAA
>Ga0247842_10003414_pt1 | contig 21442 bp, 20 predicted proteins | sample LaCruzMarch2015__3_FD_192411 | JGI IMG/M metagenome (GOLD analysis project Ga0247842, IMG submission 192411) | Freshwater microbial communities from meromictic Lake La Cruz, Castile-La Mancha, Spain - LaCruzMarch2015_19m | ecosystem: Environmental > Aquatic > Freshwater > Lake | place: Spain...
TGTCAGTGCCAAACGCGACTTTTTATCCGTATACAAAAAGGCGTCCACGACCTGACCGGTGGTCAGTTTTTGGAAGTTGGTCTCATTGCGATGAAGAAAAAACTCGTCGGTTCCGTCATAAGTCAAAACATATCCCAAATCGGTTTCCCGTACGACCTTATACTTTTGGATCGTTCCTAAAAATTCATTCATTGCGTTTCTCCTTTGGTTTGGTTTCGGTGTAACCCCGATTGATGCTGTCTTTTCCGAAAGTGTTTTTGACCCCGTTAATGATTTTTTGAATCTCGGCTTCTTTTTCCAGTTTGGAAAGATCGTCGAAAATCGTTACTTGTTGGTTGGCTTGCTTGTCTTCGACCAAGCGGGTGGCAAACACCCCGATCAGGCGGATGATGTCGCCCTGTTGGAAGAATTCGTCGAGCAGGTCTTCAGCGATGGTGTACATTTCCGCCTCGGAATTGATGGGTTTGGTCAGCCCTTTGCTATGACGAACCAAACGGAAATTACTGTATTTGATTTGAATGCCGACGGTGAGGGCCTTGGTAAATGATTGTTGCAAACGGAAGGCAATCGAATTAGACAAAATTTTCATCGTTTTTTTGATCGTTTCCGGATCATAAACGTCATTGTTAAAGGTTGAGGCATTGCTGATTGAAGCTACCGAATTATCATTGCTGGCGTCAACTTGGGAATCATCCATGCCGTTGGCTCTTTCCATCAAGCCCTGGGCGTAAATTTCCCCGATCGTTTTCTTAAGCAATTCGAGGTTTTCCAATTTGGCCAGATCGCCGATGGTGTTGATCCCGACTTCGCGCAGTTTCGGGGCGGTTTTCTTGCCGATCCCGAACATGTCTTCAATCGGAAGAGGCCATAAAAACTGATCAATTTCCCGTTTTCTCAAGACGGTGATTCCCAACGGCTTTTTCATGTCCGAAGCCATCTTGGCCAAAAATTTATTCGGGGCAATGCCGATGCTGACCGGAAGCTGATATTCGTCGACCAATTCTTTTTGAATTTTCTCGGCCAGCGCCAGAGGATGGATTTTTGTACAAACTTCCGTCACGTCCAAATAGCCCTCGTCAATCGACGAGATCTCCAAAATCGGGGTGATTTTATACAAATAATCGAAAAATAATTTTGAATAATGTTCATAGGTTTCAAAAGAAGGTTCAACGATGATCAAATCCTTACACAAAAGCAAAGCTTCGCGGACGAGAATGGTCGTTTTTATCCCGAATTTTCTCGCTTCGTAATTGGGTGACAAAATTATGCCTTTGCGCAAAGGATCAAGATGGGCGACCGCAATCGGTTTGCCCACCAACTCCGGATCTTCGGCCATTTCACAAGAAGCGAAAAAACAATTCAAATCGATATGAAAAATAATTTTGGGAGTTTTCATAATATTTTTATTCCCTTTTTGGCGTTAATATGTTACAATACTTATGTTATATATTATACCATAAATGTTGAGGTGAGAAAAGTGAAAAACAATAACAAAACCGAAAAAAAACCATTTATCAAAACCAAGGTAAAAGCAAATAACGCGATTGAGGTCGAGATCCAAAAAAATCCCGCCAACACCGTTCTCGGAAAAATCCTCATTTTCGTCATCGTTTTCGGAATGGCCCTTTTGGGACTCGTGGCTCTAGTGATCCTGATCATTCAGAATGCCAATAATTTTTAAATAAAACAGGCTTGATTTTTAAGCCTTTTTTATTTGCTTGCTTCAATTTAGCCTTTATTGTATAATAATTCCGACGGAGGTACAAAAATGGATCCAAAAGAAAAAGTCTTGCAAGCGATGAAAGACGCTAAACAGCCAGTCAGCGCCGGAGACATTGAAAAGATTACCGGTCTTGATCGAAAAATCGTAGACAAAGCCTTTACCGATCTGAAGAAAGAAGACAAAATCATTTCTCCGGTTCGATGCAAATGGCAACCTAAGTAAGTAAAGCAAACGGTCTTAAGCAAAAGCTTAAGGCCGTTTTGGTTTTTTATTTGGTGGTTTTTAAAAGTTCGGCGGCCAGGTTCTGGCTGGCAACGGTCACCTCGCCATTGGAGATCATCTTGGCGATCTCGGTGATACGGCTTTCATGGTCCAGTTGTTCAAGCCGGGTAATGGTTCGTCCAGCTTCGGTGGCTTTGGAGATCCGGAAATGGTAATCGGCGATCGCGGCGACCTGAGGAAGATGAGTGACGCATAAAACTTGGGAGTCCCGGGAAATGTTTTTAATCTTGCTGGCAATGCTGTAGGCAATGGCTCCCGATACCCCGTTGTCGATCTCATCGAAAATGATGGTCTGAAGTTTCATTTTTCCCGCCACAATAGTTTTCAGAGCCAGCATGAACCGGGACAATTCACCGCCGGAGGCCACTTTTGAGAGCGGACGCAAAGGCTCGCCGGGGTTGAAAGTGATCATAAAGTCGATGCTGTCGATGCCGTCAGAGTTGAACACTGGGACCGTTGTGTCCGCGAAAACGATATCCAACTTGGTATTTTTGAGTTGCAAATCGGAAAGATTGGAAAGGATCTGGGTCCGAAGTTCCTTGGCCAGCATCTTTCGGCGCTCGCTGATGCCTTGGGCGGATTTTAAAGCCGCTGCGTATTTGGCTTTCGCATCATCTTCGGCTTCTTTCAAGATTTCATCGTAATTTTCAATCTGAGAAAGTTCCTTGCCCACACTTTCGCGGTAAGAAACGATCTCAGCTACGGTTTTCTTGTATTTTCTTTTCAGATCGGAATAAAGCCCCAAACGTTCGTTGATCTGCTCAAGTTCCTGAGGATCAAATTCAAACTTTTTGAACATCCCCGCGACTTCCGAAACGTTGTCACTGAGGTTGTAATATTCATCTTCGATGTTCTTCTTAAGGAGCTTGTACTTTTCGTCATACTTTTCCAGTTTTCCAAGCATTGCCAAAGCGGAATAGATGTTATCCAATACTTTGTTTTCATTGAAAATGTCCAAAAAAGACTGGACGTTTTGGCTAATGTTTTCAAAATTGGCGAGATAATTGGCTTGTTGCTTGAGATCCTCTTCTTCGGAAACGCTCAAGTTGGCTTTTTCCAGTTCTTTGGCTTGGAATTTCAAAAACTCCAGTCGCTGGGTATCTTCAGAATTCTTTTTAAGCAAATTTTGAAGATGGCGGTCGGCTTCCCGGTAAGCTTTAAGTAAAATCCGGTAAGCGGCCAGATTCGCATCAATTTCCTCATCATCGATGAATTTTAAGTAATTCTTCGGGTTGAACAAACCCTGAGTATCGATTTGGGTGTGGATGTCGCCGATCAATTCCGAAATTTCCGATAACTGCGCCAGGGTAACGGCGTTGTTGTTGATCTTGCAAAGACTTTTCCCATTGGCGAATATTTCTCTTTTGATGATCAAGGTTTCATCAGGGGCGATTTCTTCGCCGAGAAGGTCGAAGATCTCTTTCCGGGGACTATCAAAAACGCCTTCGATGGTGGCTTTGTTTTCTCCAAAACGGATGAATTCCGATGATGCCCGCTTTCCGAAAAGCAAACCGATGGCATCGATGATCAAAGATTTTCCGGCCCCAGTCTCGCCGGTCAAAACCGTCATGGCTTCATGAAAATCAATTTGCATATTATCGATGATGGCAAAGTTTTTTACATTCAGTGAAATCAGCATAGTTTATCCTTTAAAGTACTTTTTTATGATATCGCGAATGTCCAAACCCAATTCTTTCTTTAAAGCCTTGGTGGAACCGCTGGTCACGAATTGATCGTTGATGGCAATCGCTTCGATATCCAGATTTAAATGATTCAGAGTATTGGCTTCGATGATCAAAGAAGCGAGCGACCCGTTCAGTTCGACTTCTTCGTAAATGATGACCTTTTTTCCGGATAACTGTTTTAAGAGGTCAAGATCAAGCGGTTTGATGAAACGGGCATTGATGATCCCGGCTTCCAATTTTTCTTCTTCAAAAATCCGCACCAGTTTATTGACCACGGGACCGTAAGCGATCATGTTGATGGCTTGGATGGCTTTGACGACTTCCCATTTTCCGTAAACGACCGGATTTTCATTGGCCACATTCAAATAAGTTTCCCCGCGCGGGTAACGAATGACCACCGGACCGGTCCACGAATTGATGGCTTGATCAATCAATTCTTCGGTTTCCGAAAGATTTTTTCCCATGGTGATCGTAAAATTCGGAAGGTGCGTCAGAATGGCCAGATCAAAAGTCCCCTGATGGGTATCTCCGTCCGCCCCCACGATTCCTGCCCGGTCTACCAAAAACACGACATGGGCATTGCTTCGGGATATATCGTGATTCAAAGCGTCGTAAGCCCGTTGCAAGAAAGTCGAATAAATGCTGACCACGGGAAGGGTGTTCGCCCGGGCCATGGCCGAAGCCATGACGACGCTCAGCTCTTCCGCGATCCCAACATCGACGATCTGCTTGGGAAGAGCGGTCGCGAAATCATCCAAACCCGAACCATGGATCATGGCCGGGCAGATGATGGTGATCTTCGGATTCTGTTTTGCCAGTTTTAACATGATATCGCCCACGCCTTGGCTCCAGGAGATCTTCCCGGGAGCAAGGGTCTTCTTCGGTTTTCCGGTTTGAATGTCAAACGGCCCGATTCCATGCCAAACTCCGATTCGGTCTTCTTCCGCCAGCTCATAGCCTTTGCCTTTGATGGTTTTGACGTGAATGATGATCGATTGGTTGTTTTTCTTGGCGTATTCAAAATAACGGATCAAAGCCCGAAGATTATGGCCGTTGATCGGTCCGAAATAGCGAAAACCCAAAGAATTCATGTAGGTGTTTTTGTAAGCTAAGTTTTTTAGGGCTTCTTTGAGATCATAAAACCAGTTTCGGACGAATTTCGGGGTTATTTTCTTTAAAAGCTGATAGGATTTATGGATTCGGATGCGATTAAAAATTTTCGAAAGCGAACCAACATTCTTAGAGATCGACATTTCATTGTCATTTAAAATGATGATCGCTTTTTGGTCTTTTCGGCCGCCTAAGTAATTCAAACCGGAAAGAGCCAAACCATTTTGGATGGCGCCGTCGCCGATAATGGCTACCACTTCGCCGATGTCCTCGCCTTTGGCTTTGGCTTCCAAAAAGCCCGCTGCGGCCGAGATTGATGTGGAGGAATGGCCGGCTTCCCAAACGTCATGCTGACTTTCGGAATATTTCAAAAAACCGCTTAAGCCGTCTTTTTGGCGAAGGGTCGGAAATTGCGAAGCCCGGCCGGTCAATATTTTATGCGTGTAGGTTTGATGCCCGACATCGAAAATCAGTTTGTCATGGGGACTGTCAAAAACATAGTGGAGGGCGATGGTAACCTCCACCAACCCCAAATTGGCGGAAAGATGGCCACCGGTTCGGCTGACATTGAGAATGATGTATTTCCGGATGTCTTCAGCCAGTTGTTCAAGTTCTTTCAGGGATAGTTTTTTCAAAAAATCCGGTGAAACGATGTTTTCAATGCAAATCATAAGGTCCTCGCTACAAGTTGGTAAAGTTCCTTCTCCCCAAAAATTTCACAAATGATCGATAGGGATTTTTCTTGATAGGTTTTTAACAGGGTTTGGGCTTGTTCTTCCCCAAGCAAATAAGGGTAAGTATTAATCTCCAAGTTCGTTTTTTCTTTTAAATCATCAAGGTCATCTTTGATTTGAAAAGCTAATCCGAAATTATCGGAAAATTCTTCAAGTTTGGTGATGGAATCAGAGTCCAATTTGGCGATCAAAGCCCCCGCGATCACGGACAGGTTGATCAGATCCCGGGTTTTTCGAAGCTGGATTTCGCGAACCTGATGGATATCCAAAGGCAGGTGGGTTGATTCAATGTCCAAGACCTGGCCTTGCACCATGCCATTTCCGCCGGCGGATTTTGAAGCCAGTAAAACGATGGCATTTTTAATTTCCGGTTTAATTTGGCCTTGGGTAAAAAAAGCAAAAGCATCGGTCAAAAGCGCATCAGCCGCCAGGATGGCCAGAGGTTCGCCGAATTTCTTATGCAAACTCGGTTTCCCGCGTCGCCAATCGTCGTTGTCCATGGCTGGAAGATCATCATGGATGAGCGAATAAGTATGGATCATTTCAATTCCCGCCGCTACATAACGTCCTTCTCTGGGATCGAGGCCCAAGTCGCTAAGCACCGCCAGCGTCAGGGAAGGCCGAAGCCTTTTTCCGCCCGGCATCAAAGCATAAGCAATGGCTTCTTTGAGCTTCGGATGTTTGATTGATTCGATATATTCGGAAAGCGTTGAATTGATCAAAGCTCGGTAATCAATCATTTTCGGATTTCATTTTCTGAACAACCAGTTCTTTGGCGTTCAAAAGTTTCTCTTTGCAAAGAGCGCTTAATTCCATTCCTCGTTGATATTTTTCAATGGCTTGTTCCAAGCTCAGGGTGCCGCTTTCAAGCTGTTTTACGATTTCATCCAGTTCTTTCAATAGTTCTTCAAACATGATTTACTCCTTTTTTCCGGTTTTGGTCAACCGGTTTGGCGATGATCTCGCCGTCATGGAATTTGACCGTCAAATTGCGGTCGGTTTTTACATCGGCGGCTTTGGTAAGCAAAACCCCGTCTTGATAAGTCAGCGTGTAACCCTTCTTCATTAAATTCAAAGGGTTTAAAATTATAATCTTCTCCAGGAACTGCTGATGCTTCTGTTCCTGGTTGCGAATGATCTGATTAATATAATAATTCAGGCTGGCGGTTCTTTCGTCAACCAGTTGAATCTTGGAGGTTATTTTCTCGAGAAGATTGTAAGCTTGAAGGCGGAAGTCGTAGTTCTTGATCGTTTCCATATGAACCTTGATTTTCCCAAGCGGCGAGGCTGACTCCAGCTTGGCGATCAAAGCATTGAGACTGGCGTCTTTTTGATCCAAGATTTCCCGAAAATTCCGAAAATGATATTTGTTGATGATCTCTTGAAAACGGTAAAACTTTTGTTCCAAAACCTTTTTGAAATGAATGGCCAAAAGCGCGGTTTTTTCGTTGATGATCTGGGCAATTTCATATTGATTTTTGGTAAGCAGGACGGCGGCTCCGGTTGGAGTCGGAGCGCGCAGCGAAGCCACGAAATCACAGATGGTGTAGTCGGCTTCATGACCGACGCCGCTTACGGTCGGAATTTTGCTTGCAAAAATCGTTCGGGCCAAGTTTTCGTCATTGAAACCAGCTAAGTCCTCGACGCTTCCGCCCCCGCGGGCAATGATCAATACTTCGGCGATTCCGTCTTGGTTGGCTTGATTTATGGCTTTAATGATGGATTTGGGTGCTTCCGTTCCCTGAACCAGCACCGGATAAAGATAAATCTTGGTCAAGGGCCAGCGTTTGAAAATCGTGGAGGTGATGTCATTGATGGCATCGCCGGTATCGGAAGTGATGACGCCGATTCGTTCGATGTATTCCGGGATCGGAAGTTTTTTGTCCGCGTCAAATAGGCCTTCTTTTTGAAGTTTCTCTTTCAAACGCAGGAAATTCAAATAACTTTCGCCCAGTCCCGCTTGTTTCATGTCACTGACGGTCAAACTGTAAGTCCCGCCTTTTTGATAGACCCCGACTTGGGCCCGGATCAGAACCATCATTCCGTCAACGGGGATGAAATTGAGGGACGCCGCCGCCGAACTGAACATGATGGCGCGGATTTCGGAGTTTTCGTCTTTTAAAGAGAAATAAAGATGGCCTTTGGAAATCTTAAAATTGGAAATCTCGCCTTGAATCAAGACATTCCGGAGCGCTTGGTCGGTTTCGAATTTGAAAGCGATGTAACGATTTAACGCCGTAACGGTCAAATAATTATTTTTCATTAAGGTTCTTGCTGATTTGATCCAACAGCTTGTTGTTGAACTTGGATGATAATCCGTCCTCCAATTCGCTGTATTCGTGGGTCAGGTTCAGGATCTCGTTGATGATCACGCTGTGGGCCGTTTCGGTGTAAAGCATTTCGTATACGGCGATGCGAATTAAATTACGATCGACGGCCGACATCCTTTCGAAAGTCCAGTTTTTGAGATTTAGGCTCATGATCCGGTTGATCTCATCGAAATGAGTCATGACGCCGTCCACGAGTTCCTTAAAAAAATCTTCATCAAAAAGGACTTCGCGTTCTTCCTGAATAACCCGGTTTAAATATTCATAATCAATTTTTTCTCCGGTAATGTCATAATTGTACAATACGATCATGGCCTTGATCCGGCTGTTATTTCTTTTCATATATCTCTCCGAACTATGTCTATTTTAGCATATTCCCCGTTATATTAAAAGTAAATTTGGTTTTTTTCAATTCCCCCATAAAAAAACCGGACCATTGATTTGGTCCGGATGGTTGCTTATTCACACGAGATTGTCGCTGCTATTGATTACCGATAAAGAAATCAGGTAATAAAGCGAGAAGGCAAAGATGTAAATGTCAAGGAGCATCGGAGCAAACCAGAGCAGTATGAAGAAAACAAAGGTGACCGGCAGACTGGCAATGGCCGCCAAATTGTAATATTCCCCAAAGTTTTTGAATTTTCCTTCACGTCGGAAAAACACCCAAAGGATCAGTACGGTGATGGCGGTAAAACAAACCCCAACGATGAAACTATACGAGAAATATTGAAGTTTGATCGTGTTTTTGTTGCCGATGATGATTTGTTCCAATAAGTATGTTCCCAGTTGATATCCGTTGTCAGCCGGATCTTCGACGGTGAACTCGAAGTCGCCAAGATTGTTTTGATAAAAGATTTTCTTGGTGCTGGATTTTAGCGAAACATCGTTATGGGTGATGTTAAGATCATCGATTCCGTCCGGATGGGCTTGGAAATACAAAGCATCGGAATAAAGGATGATCACATAATTTTCAACGTTTTCCTGATAATGATACTTTTCCATCGTGAACTTTTCATCTGGATCATAGAAAACTTTGACGCCTTCAACTTCCAGATAAACGCCTTCGATGTCAAACAGATCGATGACCAAATAGACATTCTTGGTTATCCCTTGTTCCTCGAAAGAAAAATGGGTTTCGTAAGAGTCGATGGCTTCCAATTGGTCGCAAACCAGTTCTTTTCCGTCAACCACATGGCATTCCTTGTCAACGACTTCTTTGATGACATTGTTGACCACCACGGTATCGGGAAATTGTTGCAAAACGTCGAAATTGTAATTCTCGAGGATCGTATTTCGATACAAATCCTTATTTAAACTTGGAGGAAGGGCAATGATGAAAGATGAGATGACGAAAATACAAATCGAGATGATGATGCTCATGGATTTGTATTTTACCATCCACTTTGGGAATATAAAGGATTTTAGAAATCCAACCAATTTCATATTTCCCCCTAAAAAAGTATTAGTCTAGTTGCTCAGGACCATTGTTGATTTTATAAAGGACAAACAAATAGAATACCGAGAAAATAAAGATATAAGCGTTGAGGATGGCCGGGTACAGCCAGGAAACCCCAAACGTGATGATCAGCGGGATGATGCTGGTCAAAGAGGCGATGTTGAAATATTCCCGGAAAGTGACCAATTTGCCGTTTCGTTTGAAGAACAGCCAGAAGATCACGACCATCAGCAGCGGGAAGATCACGCAGATCAGCAGGGTATTGATGAAAGCCGATGATTTGGCGTAAGCCGCCAAGCCGACCAGGATCTGATCAACAATGTAAGTTCCCATCAGATAGCCGTAAGTTTCGGGTGTATCAATCGAAAGATTGAAATCCGGAATGTAACCGTCGTAGTATAAGGTCGTGGAGATGACGCTGAGGGCCTCACCGTTGTGAGTCATTTCCAGATCGTCGATTCCGCGGGTTTGGGCTTGATAATACATGTAAGTCGGCGTCAAAAGCACAAAATAATGTTCAACCTGAGTTTCGTACGGAAAAGACGAATCGTCAAAATCTGTCATGACGTCGAAAGCCGGTTCCGCGCCTTCAGCTTGGTTGTCTACATAAAAATGGATCTTTCGGGTAACCGGAATATCGGTTCCTTCAACCGTGCTTTCATATTCAATGAGGGTCTCATAAACCGCACCATCGGTCATGCCATCACAAGCAAGTTTCTGCTCCTCGTCCACCGCGCACTCCAAATTATCGATTTCGGTAAAAATGGTATTGTAAGCGGCATCGTCAGGGATCTCCTGAAGAGCCATGAAGTTGTATTCGGTTTTGTAAAAAACGGTGCTTTTGGCAGCTTGAACCCCGTAAGGGAAAGCCAAAAGATACGATGAGAGAATGAAGATGAACAGAGCGATCAATACGGACATGTGACGAGCTTTGGCCATGTCTTTCGGAATGACCAGCATTTTTAAAATATTTACGATTTTTTGCATTTTTTCCTATCCTTCTAGCAATTATAATATAAGTATTATAACATATAATTTGCTTTGGGACAACGGTTATTTTTGGGTAATTTGATCAAAACTTTGCAGACTGTCACTTTTATAGCGAACATTTGGGTAATCCGGATAATCGTAGTTGGTCAGCAGTTCATAGCCGAAAATCTTGCTTATGCCAAGCAGGAAAGACCGCGGCGCACTTTCGATGGCTTCGTAAACAAAGATGCCTTTTATTTTGTGATTGAACAGGTTGCTGATGTTGGACCTTAGGAAGACCGGGTAATTGATCATGACCGAAAAACCCAGAGACCTCAGGATGTTGACGATTTTTTCCAAATAAGGCGAGTGATCATCAATGCAGACCACGATTCTTTGGTAAAGTTCCGTGCCCTCTTTAAAGAAATTTTCTTTGATGAGCAAATCCAGGGTTTTGGAAGAAGCATGGACATAGAACCGTTTTTCAGTCAGGTCTTTGATCTGCAAGAACAGCGACTTTATGACCAGGATCTCGAAAGGAATTAGAGCTTTTTCGCCAACAAATTCGGAAATCGTTTCTTTTGGAAGCAAACCCGGAACATTGTATTTAACTTCAAAAGCCGCTTCGGCCGGTTCTTTGCAAAGCAGCGGCAAATACAATAGTTCAATGGAATTGCGTCTTATTTGTTCTTTCAGGCATTGCGTTATGGTACTGGTTTTCAAGTATTTCTTCAGGATCTCTTCGCTGAAAGGCTGGTAACGTTCCGGAGATTTCAAAGCCATTTCCGTGAAATGAACGATCTCTTCAACATTGTAGCTGTCGCGAGGGAAACGGGCCAAACTGACTTTGACTTCAAAATTGATGTTATAGTTCTGATACCGGACCCCTTGGTCGGCTTTACCGAGGATGGTACGGATCTTCTTGTCGATGACGCGCTGATCGGAAATTTCCAAATAGGAAACGAAGGTCCCATCAGCGAAGCGATAAGTCTGTTCAGAAAACTCGGAACGGATAACGTCATAGAAATAGTTCATGGTTTGGGTGGCGATCTCAGGAGAATAATCTTCCAATTTCAAGATTTGGAATCGGGCCAAAGCGAACCGATATTCCAAACTATTGGTAGCCTTCTTTTTCATTTCTTGAAAGAGGACGGAGAATTGTTCTTCTCCCAGCCAAACGGTCTTCTGCGGAGCGATTTTGACGTACTCTTCGATTTTTCGAATCGTCCCAACATAGAATTTAATCAAACCCTCTTTGGAAATGTAAGGATTGGCTTTCTCCTGAACATGAACTTCTTTGTTGCTGACGTTAATTCGGTAATTAACCGCATAAGCCTCGCCGGCGGCGATCTTCTTCTCGACTTCCTGAAAGACGGCCAAGTCTTCCGGGTGAACCATGCTGGCGTAATCGGTCCGTAAAATCATTCGCTCGGAAAGTTTTAGAAAATCAATCAGCTGGGCCGTGCAAATGAGACGGCTCTTGGCGGGATCCAAATAAAACATCCCTTCTTGAAGCCCGTCCATGGTGATCTGAAGAATGTTCTTCTGACTGCGAAGATTCTCCTGGTAAAACAAACTGATCAGTTTGAATTCCAGAAGTTTACAAGCGATTTTAAGAAGCGCCATGGCGTCAACGTCGGCCAAAGCCAAGTCATTGGCGGTAAAAACCGCGCAAGCAAAAATTTCTTTTTCGTAAACGAGCGGAATCGCAATCAGCGATTGGACGTTCCCAACATAATAAGGTTTATCGGTGATCAGGTTCTTTAGCGGAAGTTTGGAATCGCTTAAGTCCATCATGATTTCCTGATTGGAGGAAATGAGCATTTCGATGACGGTTCCGCTTAAGTTATTGTACGGAACCTCGCGTTCGTATAACCTTTGTTTTTTATATTCATAGGTGTTGACTTTATTGAAATTCTCAAAGAAATCCGGAAGGATCTCGAAATTGGCTTTGGAGAAGATCACAAAAAGGGCTTCGCTGAACCCAACGAGGCTTTCCAGGTGCTTGGAAAACTCCATCAGGCAACCCCGTTCATTGTCGCTCAATAAGGCCAGGTTGACGAGATTGATGGCTTTTTCGATTTTGGAGATCACGGCCCGGAGGCGGTTGTTGATTTCCAGGTTTTTGTCATCTTCGTTGGATTCCTCGCTTAAGCTGCCTTCGCTCTTGGCAAGTTGGCCCTCAATGGCCTCAAGCATGCCCAAAAGCGGTTTTAGGGGTTCTTTCAGGGCCTTCTCGCGAAGAATCTGAGCCTTTAATAGGTTTCGGTAATAGTCTTTCTTAAGATAGAGATCTTGGCTGTCTTCCAAGGATTTTTGGTATTTGGCGCTGATTCTTAAGACTTCATCGTAAAGTTCCATGATTATCAAAAGATCCAGGTACTCATTGAGATATCCCAGATAAGCATCGTTTAAAGCCGGAAGTTTTCCGAAAATGTCCGCGAAACTTTGCTTGGCCAGACGGTAATTCTTTTCCAAAACAAAAAGTTTCGCATTCAAATATTCGCAATAGGTCTTCCCTTCGCTATCTTTAAGTTTTTCAACGAGTTTCATGCCCTCGGCCAGGGCTTTTTTGGCCTCATCGACCAAACCGTCATCAATGAAAAGTTTGGTCATGTTGCTTAAGGTCAGAGCTTTCAGCGGTTCATCCGGATAGTTTTTAAGAATGGCTTTCAAATTGAGAAGGGCTTTGTCTTTTTGATTCAGTTCCGCGTAAATGTAGGCCATTTCCAAATACCAGCGGTTGACTTCGTCAACATTGTCCAAATCCAGGTAATTGCGCTTTAAAAAAGCATAGCGATAAGCGCTTTTGAAATTCCTTTTTTGAATGTAAATGAAGATGATCCGCTCCAAAAAGGAAATGTAAACCTTTTGAAAAACCACGCTGTCAATGTAGTTGACCGATTTCAAGACAATGGCTAGGGCATCATCAAAAAGCCGCTCATTAATGTAAATGTCGATGATCAAAATGTCACAGAGAAAAGTGTATTCCCGGTTCATTTCCATCGTACATTGCTTCTTTAAATCAACGATCTTGGAAAAATCTTGAAGCGTTAATTCCTGGGCCGTCAATTCTTTGTACCTATCTCTGATTTCCATAAATTAAGCCTTTCTGACTATTTCTACGCCCATTATATCATGAATTCGCTGGAAAGTTAACAATAAAAAAGCCAAAGAAAAAAGCGGTCCAAGAAAACCGCTTAATGTTTAATATTCAATGATGATGGTCACCGGACCGTCATTGGTGAATTCCAAGTCCATGTGAGCCCCAAAAATGCCTTCTGCGACCGGGATTCCCAGACTGCGAAGTTGGGTTCCGAAAGCCAAATAAAGATCTTTGGCGGCCTCAGGTTTTAGAGCATCGGTGAACGACGGCCGGTTTCCTTTGGAGAGGTCCGCATAAAGCGTGAACTGAGAAATTGATAAGATTTCGCCTTTTACATCGCTCAGGCTTTGATTCATTTTGCCATTTTCGTCTTCAAAGACCCGCAGATTGGCAATTTTTTTGACCATTTTCGGTAAAATTTCCGCCGTATCGCCCGTTTTAAAGCCAACCAGCAACAAATAACCGTAATGGATTTGCCCAGTCACAAGATTTCCAACCACGCACTTGGCGTTTTTGATCCGTTGAAGCACAACTTTCATTTGATCACTCTTTCGACGGTATGAACATCGGTCACTTTATAAAGATTGACGATGGCATTGTTCAACGTGACCAGATTCGGAACATCCAGTTTGACTTTGGTTCGCAAATCCCCGTCTTTGTTTTTGGCTGAGGAAATTTGTTTGATGGTCACGGCCATGCCATTGAGCACGTTGATGATCTCCGCCACAATGTTCCGCCGATCAAAAGAAATGATGTTCAAATGGGTTTCATAAGCCTTTCGGATATAATCTTCGTCCCAAAAGACCTCAATGAACCTTTCTTCTTCGGAATTGCGCGTGTTGTGACATTCCAGGCGGTGAACGATGATCCCGTAACCTTTCGAAACGTATCCAATGATGTCGTCTCCGGAAATCGGATGGCAACAATTGGCCAATTTGATTTGCGCTTTTGGAAGACCTTCCACGACCACGCCCCATTCGTTGACGCTGCGCGAAGCTTTTTTCTTGACCTCTTCGGTACTGTATTGCCTGATTAAGGCTTCGTCATCCATTTTCTCCATGCGTCCCGCCAAGCGATTGGCGGCTCCGCGCGCGGAAATTGCGTTTTTCCCGATTTCATAATAGAAGTCTTCAAGATTGTTGACGCCGAATTTATTGAAATGGAAAACGACGGTCTTGTCATCAAGTTTCATGGCGCTGATGTTTTCGGCTTTCAGAACTTTTTCAAATTCCTCCTTGCCGCTTTCCACCATGGCATCACGTTTCAAACGATTCAAAACGCCGATGATCTTATGTTTGGCGTGGGAGGTTTTTACAATCTTCAGCCAAGCTTCATTGGGGCCGTTGAATTGTTTGGAAGTTCGGATTTCCAAAACGTCGCCGGTTTTCATCTTATAAGTCAGCGGAACGATTTTTCCGTTGACGATGGCCCCGACGGTATGGTTTCCGACTTCGGTATGAATCCGGTAAGCGAAATCCAGTGGCGTTGCACCGGTTGGGAAATCCAAAACGTCGCCTCTTGGGGTGAAAACATAGACGTTTGCGGAAAAAATATCCTCGCGGATGGTTTCCAGAGGATCATTGTCCTCGGATTCGCCGATCTCGGCGTAAGTCAGAAGTTCCTTGTACCACTTCAGTTTGGCCGCGATCTCCAATTGTTCGTCTTCCGGATTATAATTCTTGTTCTCTTCTTTATAAACCCAGTGGGCGGCAATTCCGAATTCCGCGATCTCATCCATTTCGTAAGTTCGAATCTGAATTTCATAAATCTTGCCGTTTAAGCCAACGATGGTCGTATGCAAAGATTGATAAAGATTTGGTTTCGGGGTGGCGATGTAGTCTTTGAACCGTTTTGGTAGCGGAGTCCAATTGGCATGGACCAAGCCCAAGACATGATAACAGTTTTCAATGTTGGGAACGATGACCCGGAGGGCCATCAAATCATAGATTTGGTCGAATTCCAAGGCTTTGGCTTCCATTTTTTTACAAACGCTATAAATGTTTTTGACCCGGCCTTTGATGTCATAACGTTCAATGTGGTTCTGTTTTAAGATCTCTTCCAGTTGAATTTCCATCTGGTGAATGTCTTCTTCGCGAATCGCTTTTTGCAAGTTGACCTGTTCGAAAACCGACTTGTATTGTTCCGGTTCCATATATTGGAAACTGGTGTCTTCCAATTCGGCTTTGATGCGGTACATACCTAGGCGATGGGCTAAAGGAGCATAGAGATCCATGGTCTCTTTGGCGATCTTGATTTGTTTCTCCGGAGGTTGAAATTCCAAAGTTCGCATGTTATGAACCCGGTCCAACAGCTTGACGATGACGACGCGAATATCCTTGGCCATCGCCAACAAGATCTTCTGATGGGATTTAGCCAAAGCTTTTTCTTTGGTCATGTATTTGAGTTTACTGATCTTGGTGACGCCGTCAACGATGTTGGCCACGTCAACGCCAAAACGTTCGATCAGCTGGTCTTTGGTGGCATCCGTGTCTTCAAGGATGTCATGCAAAAGTCCGGCCGCCACCGTGGTTGGCGATACTTTTAACTCGGCCAACATATAAGCTACTTCGAGAGGATGCTGAATGTATGGATCCAGGGATTTTCGGAATTGGCCTTCATGTTTTACCTTGGCAAACTCATAAGCATCGCGGATCAAAGCTAGATTTTTGGGATTTTTAAGATACTCCGACGCTTTCGCGATAATATCTTCAATGGTTTTCTTGGCTTCCATAATTCAACCTCCTTTCTTTATTAATGTCTTAGGTTGATTTTTAGTAAGTAATCAGGGTCTTAACGGTTTGTCCCTTCAAGGCGGCGCGACCGTTTAAGTCCTTTAGTTCGATTAAAAAGCCGCAGCCGACGACGATTCCGCCCAAGCGTTCAACCAATTCAATGGTGGCTTTGACGGTTCCGCCGGTAGCCAAAAGATCATCGATGATTAGGACCTTTTGTCCGGGGAGAATGGCATCTTTATGCATGCAAAGAGTATTTGATCCGTATTCAAGATCATAGGAAAGGGAAACCGTTTCGCGGGGAAGCTTGTTTGGCTTGCGCACCGGAGCAAATCCGATTCCCAGTTCAAAGGCAATCGGGCATCCGAAAATGAATCCCCTTGATTCCGGGCCGATGATGATTTCCGCGCCCTGAGCTTTCGCGAATTCTTTGAGTTCGTTGCAGGCGGTTTTAAAGGCGGTCCCATTAGCCATTAACGGGGTAATGTCCCGAAACAAAATTCCTTTGACGGGAAAATCTTTGATCGTAGCAATATACTTTTTGTAATCCATATTTTTCTCCTTAATACCCCATATTATAGCAAATAATCCGAAAAATTACTACCAAATTTTTGGTTATTTGTTTTTCCGTGGGTTTCGGGTTTCGCCTTTACTTATCTTTTTTATTGTGTTAAAATTACTTGAAGGTGAAATCATGGAACCACTAGCATACAAACTTCGGCCTCAGACCATTGACGATGTCGTGGGCCAAAACCATTTGGTTGGAAAAAACGGCGTGATCAGAAAGATGCTGGCCAATAAGCAGCTCCCTTCTCTGATCCTTTACGGAAATCCGGGAACGGGAAAAACGACCATTGCCATAGTCATCAGTCACGATCTAAACATCCCGTTTCATACTTTTAACGCTTCGACCGACAACAAAGCCAAATTGAAAGAAATAATTGACGCCAGCGAAAAAAATGAACGAACCATCCTGGTCATCGATGAAATTCATCGAATGAAAAAAGATATTCAAGACTATCTGTTGCCATGCGTCGAAAACGGCAGCATCACCATGATCGGGATCACGACCATCAATCCTTATCATTCGGTCAATCCAGCGGTCCGCTCCCGTTGTTTGGTCCTGAAACTTAACGCTCTGACCAATGGCGATTTGGAACAAATCTTGATCAAAGCCCTCAGATCGCTCGATCCGGAACTGACGATTGCCCCGGAAGCCAAGGATTATTTGGTGGGCATGGCCAACGGTGATGCCCGCTCGCTGATCAACATGATCGAAGGGATCTTCTTTTCGCTCGGAGACGCCAAAGGCATCAGTTATGAATTAGCCAAAGAGATCATTTTGAAACCGGCGCTCAATATTGATAAGAATGAAGACAGCTATTATGATACCCTAAGCGGTCTTCATAAATCGATCCGCGGCAGCGATGTTGATGCCAGTTTGCATTACCTCGCCAAACTGCTTTCGGCGGAGGATTTTTTGCCCTTGGTCCGGCGGCTTTATTGCATTTGTTATGAGGACATTTCCCTGGCTAATCCGGGCATGGGACCGAAAGTCCGGGCGGCTTGCGAAGCGGCTTTGGATCTGGGCATGCCGGAAGCGCGGCTACCGCTGGCCAGCATTGTTACGGAAATGGCTCTTTCCCCAAAATCAAACAGCACCCTTTTGGCCATTGACGCCGCTTTGAAAGACATCGAAGAAGGCCGCAGCGGGACCTTGCCGCTGCATCTTAAAAACCAGTACTCATTCGATCCGCGTCAGACTCCGTATAAATATCCGCACGATTATCCGGGTGCCTGGGTCAAACAGCAATACTTGCCGGACGCCATCAAAGACGTTCGCTACTTCACTCCGAAAACCACCAGCAAAAATGAAGAAATGCTTAAAGAGCGCTGGGATGCTTTAGAAAAAGCCAAAAGCCAAAAATAATCCCAAAGAAGGCCAATATGCGCAAAAATATCCTGCTTCTTCTCATTTTAACGACGATTTTATGCGGCTGTAGCGAGACGAATCCTTTTGTGATTGAAGATAGCATCATCGTCGATTTTAGCGAGGGTTCAAGGGACCAAAGCTCATTGGTCATCCCGGAAGGGGTCACGGAAATCCGTCCCTCCCTGGGCTTTTTTCCAAATCTTCAAACCATCGCTTTTCCAAAAACCATCACCAAGATCCAATCCGCTTTGTTTGATGATTGCCATGAATTGGAAGCCATAACCGTCGCTTCTGACAACCCGGCTTACGCAGCGCTGGAAGGAATCCTTTATTCCGAGAACCTGAACATCCTTTTAAAATACCCCGAAGGAAAAACGGACCAGGAAGTGATCATCGCGACCCCGACCATTGCGAAAGGAGCCTTTCAAAACAACCCCAATCTAAAGAAAGTGACTTTGACCCCTGCCGTGCTTCGATTATCCGCTTCCGCTTTCGAAAATTGCGAAGCCCTTTCGGAAGTAATTTTATCGGAAAGTTTGTTGGAAATACCGGAAAAAGCTTTTAAAGATTGCGTCAGTCTGGGGAATTTGGACCTACCTGGGTCGATAAAAACCATCGGCTCTTCGGCTTTTGAAAACTGCCTTTCCCTATTGGCTCTTGACATACCCGAATCGGTTCTTTTCATCGAAGCCAATGCTTTTGCTCACTTTTCCAATCTTCAAGTCATCAATTTCGCCCGAGGCGAGGCTTTTCCGCTTTGGAACGAATATTGGCGCGAGGATTGCCAAGCAACCACTAATTTCTTGGGAGAAATTTCTCCGGAGAACCTTTATCTGGCTTTGGGAGATTCTCTGGCGGCCGGATACCAAAGCGATAACACCATGGGGGACAGTTATACCGATTACCTGGGAGAAAAACTTTTGATCGGGGAAATCGTCAATCGTTTTTCCAAAGAATTTGCCCTAAGCGGGATGACCTCTTATGGCTTAAGATTTCGTCTGGAGCATGACCTTTTTAAGGACTCACAGGGCCGGACCATGTTGGAAGCCGCTTCAAAAGCGTCGATCATAACCATTTCAATCGGCGCCAACGATTTGCTTAACCAGATCGAAATCGACTTTGAAAACCCGAGTCTCATTTATGATCAAAGCGAAATTGATTATGCGCTTGGCGCCCTTACCGAAAACCTGACTTCTATAATCAACCAGTTGGCGATTGCAAGTCCGAACGCCCAGATCTATGTTTTGGGTTATTACATGCCGCTTCCATACCTCGCGGGAATGTTTTCGGATGCGGATTATCGTATCTTTTCCCGTTTGGATGAGGCTTTAAAAGCCATTGTTTTGGACACCGGGGTCATTTTTGTAGACATCTCGTCGGCGTCCACTACCGCTTTCATCCCCAATCCGCTCAACATCCACCCGGGTCCCGAAGGATATCGCTACATCTCCGAAATCGTTTTTCAAGAAATAATCAATAATCGTTAATAATAAAGAAAAAAACTTGCGTTTCTAATGAAATTGTTGTATAATACAAAGTAGTAAAAAATCAGGAGGGACACACATGCGCGTTACATTTTTAATGAAGTGCTCGGTTTGTGGCGAAGAAAACTATTTGACCGAGAAAAATAAACAAACAACTCCCGACCGCTTGGAACAAATGAAGTATTGTCCAAAATGTCGCAAACAAACTCTGCATAAAGAAAAAGCTAAGAAATAATCCAAAAAAAGACAAAGCGAGAATTTGTCTTTTTTTTATGCAAACGATAATTTCCTTGATATTTTGGGCTGGTTGTGTTAAAATAACTTAAGTAAAAATGAAGATATACAGAGGATAAAAACAATGGAAAATAACGTACAACTCCCAGAGGAGAATGTAAAACCCACGAAACTTAAACGCCTTGAAAAAAGAAAACTGCGCGTGATCAACCGTTTGATCCTTGGAGAGATCAATGGTCCGAAAGCCGCGAAAATGTTGAAGATCACCACCCGTCAGGTTCGAAATCTGAAGCGTCAGGTCCTCGACGAAGGCGAACTTGGGGTCGTTCATAAGAACCGCTTCCATAAACCGATCAATACTTATGAAGAAGAAATCCGCGTCGAATTGGCGCATGTTTACCGAACCGAGTACCGGGGAACCAACTTCACCGAATTTGCCCGGATCATGCGCGAAGAACGCGGATATACGCTATCCCGAAGCACCATTTATAACATTCTTCGCCAAAAACACATTCGTTCGCCGCAACGCAAACGCGTAAAACACAAAAAAATCGAAGTCGTTACAAATAACATTCTATAGGAGGGTAAAATGGCCAGAAAGATCACGCGGATCGTCAGTGTCGGAAACCTCAAAATCGGAGGAAACAATCCCATTGCCATCCAAAGCATGACGAACACCAAAACCAAAGATGTTCAGGGAACCATCCGCCAAATCCTTGATTTGGAAAAGGCCGGCTGCGAGATCATCCGAGTGGCCGTGCTGGACATGGAGGATGCTTTGGCCATCAAAGCCATCAAAGAACAGATCCATATCCCATTGGTAGCCGACATTCATTTTGATTATCGCCTGGCCCTAGCCGCCATTGAATCGGGAGTGGACAAACTTCGCATCAATCCCGGAAACATCGGATCCCCCGACCGGATAAAACTGGTTGTTGAAGCCTGTCAGGCTAAGCACATTCCCATTCGCATCGGCATTAACGCCGGTTCGTTGGAAAAAGACCTCCTAAAAAAGTATCCGCATCCTTGCGCGGATGCCATGATTGAAAGTGCCCAAAAACACATAAAAATTCTTGAGGATCTCGGCTTTTATGACATCGTTCTGTCATTGAAAGCGTCCAATGTGCCGATGACCATTGAGGTTTACCAAAAGGCCAGCGCTGCCTTTCCTTATCCCCTTCACATCGGGATCACGGAATCCGGAACCAAATTCTCGGGAACCATCCGTTCTTCAATCGGTCTGGGCATCCTGCTTAATGAAGGCATCGGCGATACCATCCGGGTTTCACTGAGCGCCGACCCAGTCGAAGAAGTCAAAGTCGCCAAAGAAATTCTTTCCGCGTTCGGACTATTCCAAAAACCGATTTTGGTTTCATGCCCAACTTGCGGACGCTTGCAATATGACATGTTTCCGATCGTTAATGAGATTGAAGCCTTTTTGGACACTTTGGGAAACATCAAACTGAAAGTTGCCATCATGGGTTGCGCCGTTAACGGCCCGGGTGAAGCCACTGAAGCTGACATCGCCATCGCGGGCGGGGCGAGCGGAGCTTTGCTGATCAAAAACGGGAAAATCATCCGCCGCATCGAACAAGCGGATCTCATCGCTGAACTTAAAAAAGAAATTCTCCAATTCATTTCTGAACAAAAAAGAGCATGACCGCCAA